>Ga0256845_1000465_pt1 | contig 38334 bp, 38 predicted proteins | sample RiftiametaG_FD_189101 | JGI IMG/M metagenome (GOLD analysis project Ga0256845, IMG submission 189101) | Tube worm associated microbial communities from hydrothermal vent at the East Pacific Rise, Pacific Ocean - Riftia | ecosystem: Host-associated > Annelida > Integument > Unclassified ...
AAATGAGGTAAAACTCATTTAATCACGCTATTTAACCGATAAGATCATACTATTATTAACTCACTTTGGGTAAAAATAACGGATATAAAAAGAGGGAATTGACTACAAGGGTTTTGCAACGGTCTTAAAATGCGTGAGGGATAGTAGTGGAAATCTTTTTTTATTGTGTTTATTTCTATAACCATAGAGTATTGGGCTTTGGCTACAAGAATATAATGACTGCTACCAAAAGTTCAACACAGAGAAAACACAATAGAAAAAATCGAGAACGAATAGCCCGACATCACCTCGTTTTTTCGGCGTGTGATGACACTCCCAAATAAAATAATATTATTCCTTTTGCAACCCTTTTGTTTTGGTGTGTCTTTGTTGTAGGTTTGATATGAGTTTAATTGTTTTATAAGAATGAAGAAATTATTAGTAGTAGTATTGTTTTTTGGTAGTGTAGCATTTATTTACGCTCAAAAATATACGGTGAAAGGTGTTGTTAAAGATGCTTATTCTCAAGATTTGATTCCTTTTGCGATGATAAAAGTAGGGGCTGTATCTACCCAATCAGATGTAAATGGGAAGTACAGCATAAAAATAACTTCGGGGATTTATACGGTAGAAAGTGCCTCTTTTGGTTATAAAAAATATTTGGCAAGCATTACTGTATCGGCTGATATGACTTATGATATTTTACTTGCAACTACTGTGGTAGAGTTGGAAAAAGTAGAGCTAAGGGCAGAGAGATCTACCGAAAATGTAGATAAAATAGAAATGGGGACCGAAGAATTGAAAATAGAAGAGATAAAGAAAATTCCTGCTTTTATGGGTGAGGTGGATATTATCAAGACCATTACTTTGCTACCTGGAGTGACAACTGTTGGAGAAGGGGCTTCTGGGTTCAATGTAAGAGGGGGTGGTATTGATCAAAATTTGATTTTGATGGATGAGGCAACTATATATAGCTCGTCTCACTTATTCGGTTTCTTTTCTGTTTTTAATGCAGATGCTGTAGATGAATTAAAATTATACAAGGGTTCTATCCCTGCTCGGTATGGTGGTCGATTGTCATCAGTATTGGATGTCAAGCAACGAGAGGGAGATTATAAAAAGTTTCATGGGCAAGGAGGAATTGGCTTAGTGTCTAGTAGGTTGACGCTAGAAGGTCCAATCAAAAAAGATACTGCTTCGTTTATTATTTCGGCTCGGCGTACTTATGCGGATCAGTTCTTGAGGTTTTTTAAGACTGATGCTTTAAAGAAAACCAAAGCGTATTTCCATGATTTTAATACTAAACTCGCTTATCGATTGGGGAGTAAAGATAAGATAACTGTTTCGGCTTATTATGGACGTGATTTTTTTAATTTTGGTGGTTTATTCGGATTCGATTTTGGTAATGGTAATGTGGTAGGAGCTTGGTCTCATCGCTTTAAGGATTCCTCTTTTGTGAAAACTCATATCGCTTATAACAACTATAATTATAAGTTTGACTTTGCGAACTTCTTTGAGTGGACTTCTGTAATCAAAGATTATCAAGTGCGTACAGAGTTTACTAACATTATTAATAATCACCATAAAATCCGCTATGGAGGAGATGTGACTTATTACAGGTTTAAACCTGCCAAAGTAGAGTCAAAGGGAGAGATAGCAGATGTCTTTAAATCATTTTCTTTAGATAAAGAAAGTTCGGTGGTAGCGAGTGCTTTTATATCGGATGAAATGACTGTAAATAATAAGTTAAGCATTAGTTATGGTTTGAGGTACAGTGGTTTGGCTGTGTTAGGTGGGCTAAATAGTGTGCAATATAAAGAAGGCTTACCACTAGAAGAAGAGAATGCGACAGGAACTAAAAAGTACAAATCAGGAGAGGTAGTTAAGTACTACCATGGCTTGATGCCTCGTTTTGGTATCCGTTACAAAATAGACTCGATGAGTTCTATAAAAGGTGGCTATAATAGAATGCGTCAAAACTTGCACCTTGTGTCTAATACAACTAATAGTTTGCCACTAGATGTGTGGAAAATGAGTGACGAGTATATAAAACCAGCCACTGCAGATCAAGTATCTGTTGGGTATTTTCGTAATGTGATGAAAGACAAGGTAGAGCTTTCGGCTGAAGTGTATTACAAACAAATGCACAATTTACTAGATTATAAAAACGGTGCTGATTTGTTATTAAATCAAACAATAGAGACAGAGCTGTTGCAGGGAAAAGGTAGAGCGTATGGTTTAGAAATAATGATACGTAAGAAAAAAGGGAAATTTACGGGTTGGTTGGCGTATACCTTATCTCGTACAGAGCGTAAGATAGAAGGCAAATTTCCACAAGAAACTATTAATTTTGGCAAGTGGTATAAGTCAAATTATGATAAGCCACATGATATATCATTTGTAGGAACATATGATATTACTAAAAGGTTAAATGTAGGGCTTAGCTTCTTGTATAGTACTGGTCGACCTATTTCTTTTCCAGATGGTCGCTACACTATTTCCTCAGCAGATGGGGGTACAACAATACCTAACTATTTGAGCCGTAATAATGGTCGTATATCAAGCTACCACCGTCTAGACTTATCCGCTACCCTTGAAGGCAAGCATAAGAAAGGACGACAATGGGAGGGAAGTTGGACATTCTCTATCTATAACCTATATGGGCGTAAAAATGCCTACTCATGGAGTTTCTCTCAAGATGATGATAACCCTGATAAGCTTAAGGTTGAGCAATTATCTATTTTAGGAACAATTCTTCCTGCCGTGACTTATAACTTTAAATTTTAAAGAAAATGAAAAATCTATTTTATATCACGCTGTTGAGTACTTTGTTTTTGATGTCATGCAAAAAAACAATCTTTATAGATCTCCCCGATGGAGAGCCACATTTTGTAATCGAAGCACAGTTTACCAATAAAGCAGATACTATCCATAACTTTGTTTATCTCTCAAAAACCTCAAGTTTAAGCTCTAAAGGAGCAATACCTAAAGTAAATAACGCTTTGGTGTACATTGAAGATAAAGACGGAAATCAAACAGTACTTACAGAAGAAGGAAATACGGGGAGGTATTACAACGTTGGGTTTATTGCTCAAATGGGAGTTTTGTATAAACTACATATAGAGTCTAGCGGTACAACGATAGAATCAAACTATGAACAAATGGTAGCCGTAGAGCCGATTGATAGTATTTGGTCAGTCAAAAAAGAAGATGTGCCTGGAGGCGATTTTCTTCCTGATCCCGAAAATCCTAGCCAAGATAACTATTTATTGGTTAATTATCATAAAGATAATAATGATAAAGAATTTTATAAATGGATATTAAAAACATGGAAAACAGATAAATACGTAGATGTATTTGTGGAAGTAGAGGATGACGGCTCGGTATTAACAGGTGAGATCACTGACCGCCCAATGACTTGGCTGTCTTATGCTATTGGCGATACCGTTGAGATGGAGCATTACTCATTAAGTAGAGACGTACATGACTTTTGGATTCAGTTTTGGGAGCAAGCCAATATAGAAGGTAACCCGTTTGATTCACCTCCAGGCCCTGTTACTAGTAACTTGAGGAATATAAATAACCGCAAAGAGCAAATATTAGGCTATTTTGCGATTAGTCAGGTGCATACTAAACGGATAATTGTAGAGTGATTTTCTTGGGCTTCCTCACTCTCGCTGAAAAAACGACGTGAGGATGGGCTATCGTTACTCAATCTCCCCGATAAAAAAATCGGGTAGGATTTCAAATAAGCCGAGGGGATCCCTAAGCCAACTCGCAAAAGTTAAATTTTTATTTTCTGGCTAGGTAATTGCTTGTTTTTTAATCTCTTTTCTTTTTAGTATAATACTATTCTGATAAAAGCTTGTGATATGCTTACCTTTGTTTATCTTTGTGGGATATAATAAAGAGTAAATCGTTAATTTTAAAACTCTAAACTTAGTTATGAAAAAATATTTGTTAATGATAGCGACTCTGTTTTTCTTGTCAAATATGACGAGTGGGCAAGGATTGTTTACGGGGACTATTGTTGCTAATGGTACTTTGCAATCTGTAGTTTGGTCTGATGTCACATTTGCAGATGCAGATGGTATTCCTGATGCGGATGATGCTGTAGAACTAACTGTAGATAATAATGCGGCACTAATTAACGTGTCATCAATTGCGGATTTTGATTGTGAATCATTTAAGTTTAAACTTTTAGGAGCTGTTAATCCAGTTACTTTTTTTGTACTATTAGGGAGTACTTTTTCTTCGGCTACTACAATCGACTGTAATAACTCTACGATTTTTACATTTAATATATTTGCTGCTAGTGTGGTAGATATAGGAGGTGATTTTATAAATACTACAGGTGTTGGATTTAGTTTTGTTGGGGGTACTGTTGAGTATACGGGTAATTTAGCTCAGAATGTAATGAAGGGTAATTATGGAAATTTGACATTTACAGGTACGGGGAATAAAAAAATTACAGCTTCAGGGTTGGAGTCTATTACAGCAGGTACATTTATAGCTAATACATCAACAGTTGAGTTTAGTTCTACAGCAATAGATCAGAGTTTACCGATACTAGGTGATTATTATAATGTGGTATTGTCTAATGAAGATAAAATTTTACACGCCTCACTTGTTGTTACAAATGACTTAACAATTAACAGTGGTATAGACTTAAATGCTATACTAAGAAACATAAGTATTGGAAGAGATTTTATTATAAATGGTACTTATAGCTCTTCGGGTTCTGAGGAAGTTGAGTTTATAGGCTCTTCTGCGTCTACGGTTTCGGGTATAGCTACTACAATAAATAAATTAGTGATTAATAAAACTAATTCGGGTGATGTAGTTACTTTAAGTATAGGTATTACAATTCCTTCTGACGGATCTGTTGTGGTTACAAGAGGGACTTTGGCTTCTGGAGGTAATTTAACATTAAAATCTAGTTCAGCAATCGCTACTGCTAGGGTAGAAGAAATTAATACTGCAGACGCATCAATTACAGGAGATGTAGTTGTAGAACGTTTTATCCCTAGTGAGAGTACTACTGGTAGATTTTGGTGGCACATAGGCTCACCAGTTAATAGTCTTGCGGTAACAGATATCCAAGATAATTTTAATGTGACAGGTAGTTTTACTGGCGCTAATACTTTTGTAGGTAGCCAAAATAGGCAATCAATGAGGACTTATGACGAAACAAATACTTCAACAGCGATAGAGGATGGTTGGTTAGATTTTCCTGCTATTGCTAATACAGAAACAATGTCTCTTGGTAAAGGATATAGAGTATTTATTAGGGACAATACATCGGCTACAGTAGCAAATCAGACATTAGACATGACAGGTACTTTACAACAGGGCGATTTTAATTTTAACCCCACCTTTACAAGTTCTGGTACAGCCGTTAGTGATGGATGGAATTTTGTAAGTAACCCTTACGCTTCTCCAATTGATTGGGGAGATAATCTCTCATGGACTAAAACTAATTTAGAAACTATTGCTTATGTATGGGATGCTAAAAATAAAACTTACCGAACAGTGAATAATTCAAGCGGAAAAATACCTTTTGGACAAGGATTTTGGATTCAAGCAAATGCGGCTTCTCCTGTGTTGACAATTACAGAGTCGGCTAAGCTGTCTAATAACCAAGCGTTTAGCAGACCAACTGCTGTTGTAGAAGAGAATCTAGTTGAAATATCGTTAAAAAATGAAAGTTCATCAGATCCTACTAGTACAGCTATTACTTATTTACAATTTGATAATTTAGCTTCTTTAGGCAAAGACGAGAAAGATGCTAATCAATTAGGAAGAAACTTTACTTTTGATGGTTGGGAAAAAACATTTGCAGTATTAGTAGATATTGCTTCTCAAGCAGATGGTGATTATTCGTTCAGAAAAAATGTGTTGCCTTTGTCAGAAACAATAGAAGAGATTCCATTGTCTATTGTGTATGGAGAGGGTACTGATTATGGATTTGAGTTTCATAAACAAAATTTTCTTTCAGCTACTGCTGACTTGGTATTAAAAGATAAATACCTAAATACAGAAACATCCTTACAAGATCATGATTATGTATCATTTGTAACAGATGCTAATTTAGCTTCTAAAGCATCGGATAGGTTCTCTATCTTGGTATCTGCAAAACCATTATCAGTATTTGGTACTAATAATGAAACCTCTCATTCGTCAGTATACCCAAACCCAGTGAATGATAAGTTTACAATAATAGCTACAGCAAGTACTACTGGCACGAAACTTGTGCTTACTAATACAAGTGGGGTACAGGTTTTGAATAAAACAATTTCTTCTGTTGGTTCTTTTGAAGAGGTGATTGATGTAAATGACTTAGAGAGTGGTATTTACTTACTATCTGTTGTTTCAGGATATAGTGTAGAAACACATAAAATAATCGTAGAGTAATGAAAAGAGTCTTATATACAACGTTTTTAGTATTGTTTGGTCTTATAGTTTTTGCTAACCCTCCCTTTGGTGGTGGTGGTACGGGAGGAGGAGATGAAGAGGATCCAGATAATGATGTACCTATTGACGGCAGTGTTGCCTTTCTGATATTATCAGGGACAGCACTCGGAGCAAGGTATTTATTTAAAAAATCAGAAGCATAACAACATAAAAAGCCGGTAATACTGGCTTTTTTTATGAAAAAAGAACATAAGAAATTATTAAAGTTTTTATCAATTGCCCTGCTTATTTATTTGCTGTGGACAGTTGTGGAAGTGCTTTTTTTGGCTGATGGAAATGTAATAGAAAAATTTCTTACGCATACAGAAGCTTTTTTAGTAGCTAATTTTTTTTCTTTATTAGGTTATACACAAATGTCCTATCATTATTTACCACCAGATGCAAGTATTGTGATGATGGATGCCAAAAAGATTGTGGGAATTTCGGATAGTTGTAATGGTTTAGTGCTTTTTGTGACATTTATAGGTTTCATTATTGCTTTCCCCGCTTCTGTAAGAAGTAAGTTACGTTATATTCCGATAGGTATCTTATTGATTTATATTGCTAATGTGATTAGAATATTCTTTTTAGCAATGATTTATATTTATTATCCCCATTACCTGAATTTCAATCATCACTATACTTTTACCCTTTGGGTTTATTTTGATATATTTATGTTGTGGATGTATTTTGTAAAAAAATATGGTCGATTACAAAATGCAGACTAAAACAATTTCCATAATAGTATTACGAGTGTTAGTGTTTTTAATACTAATGTTTTTGTATTTATACTTAGGTTATCACCTTAGGGCTTATGTTTTTAGTTTTTCTCATTTTGAATTTATCCCTCATACAGGGCAAAATCCAAGCGATTACATAGAAAGTGTTGGTGATATAGGACAAGTAATAAGTACAAACTCTAGGTGGGTTTCTACAATTGTGATGATGGCGGTGATGTCTTTATTAGCTTCTATAATGGTTTATATTCTATCATTAAAAAAATCTCATTTTTATATTGGAATGATGTATTATACCGTTTTAATCATAGTTTGTTTTTTGTATATTTTAATCGGTTCTATTGTGTCCAATGCAGAACTTGGTTATGAGTTTGCACGTTTTATTAAAGATAACTTTATACATACACCATTTGTGTTTATATTGTTAGTCACGAGTTTAAAAGTTTTTAAAGTATAATATGTTATATAAAAAGATACAAGAGGGGAATTTTATCATTGCAGGACCTTGCGTGATAGAATCTAGGGATTTATTAGAAGAGGTAGCAGAGGAGTTAGTAAGGGTAAGAGAAGATTTAGGAGTTGAAATCATTTTTAAATCATCTTTTGACAAGGCTAATAGAACCTCAGTGAGTGGGTTTAGAGGAGATGGGATTAAAGAAGGAATTGAGCATTTGTCATATATCAAAGAGAAATACAAGTTACCAGTTACCACTGATATTCATGAATCGTATCAAGCAGAGTTGGTAAAAGATGTTGTAGATATCATTCAGATTCCAGCATTTTTGTGTAGGCAAACTGATTTATTATTAGCGGCAGCCAATACAGGTTGTATTGTAAATATAAAGAAAGCACAATTTCTGTCAGGTGTAGATATGAAATATCCTTTGGAAAAAGTATTGAGCACAGGGAACAAAAATGTGATGCTCACAGAAAGAGGGAATATGTACGGCTATAATAACTTAGTAGTTGACTTTAGAAACATACCAGACATGAAAAGTTTTGGTGTACCTGTTGTGATGGATTGTACGCATGCTGTACAGCGGCCAGGTAGTGGAGATGGTAAAACAGGGGGGAATAGAGAGTTTGTGCCACCTATGGCATTAGCAGCGAAAGCATTTGGTGCCGATGGTTATTTTATGGAGGTTCATCCAGACCCAAACAATGGTATGAGTGATGGCCCTAATATGATTTATTTGAAAGATTTTAAATCTTTGGTAAAAGAGCTGATTTCCTAATTTAGTCCTTTTGGTATGATTAAATTTTTAGACATCAAAAAAATAAATAACCAGTATAGCTCTGAAATCAATGAGGCTGTGCAGAGAGTGGTAAGCTCGGGGAGTTATATTCTAGGCGAAGAAGTACTGAAGTTTGAGAATGCTTTCGCTAAATACGTTAATACTCAATACTGCATAGGAGTTGGAAGTGGGCTAGATGCCATAAGCTTGATATTTAGGGCTTATATGGATTTAGACTTGATGAGTAGAGGTGATGAAGTGATTTTGCCTGCTCACACTTATATTGCTACTGCTTTGGCTGTGGCTAATTTAGGCTTAAATCCTGTTTATGTTGATGCTCATCCAGGTACATACAATTTAGATACTTCTCTTTTAGAAAAAGCTATCACAAATAAAACTAAAGCTATTTTAGTAGTTCATTTGTATGGACAAGTAGTGGAGATGAAGGAGGTAAAAATGTTTTCTGAAAAACATCGATTAAAACTTGTTGAGGATTGTGCTCAAGCTCATGGTGCTATATTTGAAGGGCAGAAGGTAGGTAGTTTGGGTGATGTATCAGCCTTTTCTTTTTATCCTACTAAGATTTTAGGTGCTTTGGGAGATGCAGGGGCAATATTAACTAATGATAAACTTGTTGCCGACACGGTGAAAAGCTTAAGAAATTATGGATCGTTAAAGAAAAATGTACATACTACCAAAGGTGTAAATAGTAGACTTGACGAGATTCAAGCAGCTATTTTAAGCGTAAAACTACCTTTTTTGGACAATGAGATAAAAAGTAGGAGAGAAGTTGCAGACTTTTACTTAAATAATATATCAAATGATAACATCTCCTTACCAAAAGTAGGTGTCGTGGAAAGTCATGTTTGGCATTTGTTTGTAGTTAGAGTAAAGAGTCAAAAGAGGTTTCAAGATTTTCTGACAGAAAATGATATTGAATCAATGATTCATTACCCAATACCGTTGTATAAACAAATTGCTTTTAAAGAGCAAAATGGTTTAAGCTTTCCTGTTACAGAAAGGTTCAGTGATCAAGTGGTGAGTATTCCGATAAGCTCAGTACTTGAGCAAGAGGAAGTTGATCACATTGTTCAAACAATGAATTTATATACAGGATAATTGGTACTACTGATTTATTGTTAATTACTCATTTTTCACTACAAATAGAGAGGGTAGAGGTGTTTTTCTTGAGTGATGTTCGCATTAGGGATTGACGTGTAATTTTTTTTAAGCTTGTTTTTGTACTTCGATAAACTGAGCATGACAAAACAAGCGTAAAAAAATGGGAACAGAAAGCCCGACCCCACGAGCTCGCCTTTTTAGCGAGTGGGGGAATGTCCAAATTTTTACTCTACATAAATCCATTGCCCTTTTACTCTTGCATTAATGCTTTTATCATACATGGCTTCTACCTGTATGGTAGGGAGGTAATATTTTCCTTTGTATGTAGCATTTAGTGCTATTTTGAAATATTTTCTAGCTCCTTTGTTAATGTCAAAGAAGGTGTAAACTCTATCGTCACGAATGTCTTGGTAGGTAGGTTTGTCATAGCCATCATTTTTTCGTTTATCCATTCTATCATTGTGTATTTGCCAGCCAGATGGAAATACTTGGTTGAGAGCCATTTCTTTATAATTGTACAAACCAGTATTGGTGATGCTTATATAGGCAAAGAAATCTGTTCCTTGTGGTATGTGAGTAGGGTCAATGGATTTTCCGTTTAGGTCTTTGTAATTGATGTGTAAGGAGAGACCGCTTTGGCTTGATTGCTCTGTTCCATGTGCTGGAATCCCTTCTGTAATGATTTTTACAAATAAATTATTCCCACCTTTATTAATAATACTAATTTCTTGTGGGTTTGTACCCGCTATATCATAACTGTATTGATGAATTGGCTTATTTGTTGTGATTTTTTCTACAACTTTTCCATTTATTTGAATACTAAAGGTATTCATTTTGCTAGCGTCATTAGCACCTACATAGTTAGCGATAGAAACTAGCGAGTAGGCAGTAGTTTGTGTAGACATCCATTTGTCGCTTGATAACTCTTTTGATAGAGCGACTGCCATTTTGTAGGCTTGTTTTTTGTCTCCAAGGTGGTTGAGGCATTCTAATAAGATTGCTTTATCACGGGTAGAGCTACCGTAAGTTCCAGATAGTTCACGGTAATCTTTGATGTTGGTACTTAATCCTTGTATAATTCTTTTGCCTGCTTGAGCTTGTCCAGCTAGTACGTAGGCAGCAGATAGGTACCATTTGGCAAGTTGAGGTGCGTCATGAGTTAATCGCATCCTGTTCATTGCACCAAGTTGAGGGCTTCCTGCTTTGGCAAGTAGGTATAGGCGGTATGCTTGAGCAGAGGTTTTGTAATGGTAGCTACTTGCTTGAAATGATATGGCTACTTCTTTTTGGTATTTTTTCCAATTCTCTAGCATAGATGATGGAAGACTATAGCCTGCTTTTTTTGCTTCTAATAGGAAGTGTCCTGCATAGTTGGTTCCCCAGTCATTTACACCATAAGAGTGTGGCCAGTATGAAAAACCGCCGTTTGGTTGTTGAAATCCTGATAGGCGTTTAATACCATCTTTTATGTTTTGTTCAATTTTTCTTTTTTTGTCGTTACTGAGCTTTACTAACTTAGTGAGGTACAATTGAGGGAATACAGAAGATGTGGTTTGTTCTACACATCCATAAGGATACCTGATGAGGTAGTGTAAGCGTTTTTTGAGGTTTATTGGTGGTACAGAAGATATTTCGATTGTGGCGTTATTAGTTCCTGTAATGCCAATAGGTTCTATTTTGATGCTTTTTGTTTTATTAGCGGAAGCGATAATGTCATAGGCATTGTTAATAGGTAGGTTTGGGTTTCTGATTTCAATATCTGTGTGATAAACAGCTCTTTTGTTACCGCTACGTGCAATAATTTTGATTGTTCCTGTGCCTATTGTTTGACTAATATGAGCACTGAATTTTATTGTTTTTTCACCTGTTTGGTTAAAGTGAATCATTTGTTTTTTGTCACTCGTGATTTTAATGTGTGGGTTTTCACTAATGATTTCTATAGTTACATCCTTCACTTTTTCGTCCATTGCGAATATTGTAACGGGTATGTCTATATTCTCATCTATACCTAATACTCTTGGAAGAGTGCCTAATACCATTAGGTCTTCTCGTACAGGGGTGGCTTTTTCGGCATGTCCATAAGCAGATTTTTGTTCTGCTACTACCATTGTTCGCACAGAACCAATATAGTTAGGGATTTTGAAGCTATGTACTCTTTTCTGGTTGGGTTTAATGTGGAATGGTCCAAAGAACTTAACTAAAGGTTTAAATCTATTTTGTTTAGTGTTGTTTTTTTCACCGCCTAGGCTACCATCTCCACCAATACTGATTAATGATTTTGATTTCAGATTAGAGTAAGCAATTACTTGGTCAAATAAATCCCAAGTTTTTACGCCAAGGGCTTCTTTTTTGTAAAAGTGATCCCAAGGATTAGGGGTTTTAAATCTCGTAATGTCTAGCAAGCCTTCACCTACTACGGCAATGGTGTAAGTCATGGATTTCCCATCTTTTTCGCTTATACTGATATTGGCGATGCCGTTAGGTCTTAATATTTTTGCCATTTTTATTTGCGGGTTTAGCTTTGTAGCAGGATTAATGACATTGATAGAGGATATGCCGTATAATCTTAATGGTGCATCATTACTAGTTTGTTTGTGCTGCTGTACATAAGTGATGTGTATATAGGCATTAGGTGTCATGCTACTATTTACTTTAAAGCTATAAGATGTATTGTTATCTTTGGTTGTTACCCATTCGGCAAGTACTATTTTTTCACTTGTTTCTATGGTTACTAATGCCCTTCCATCTTTAGAGCTAGGGAAGTTTACTTTTACTGTTTCTCCTGTGGTGTAGGTATCTTTATCTGTGTTGAATATAAGCATATTAGGACCACTAGGCATATCCCTTTCTGCTCTATTGTACCACGATGGCCAATCAATATAGACAACTTGACCACAGCTATGACCATCTTCATCAGTAGCCATAATGAGGTATCTTCCCCATTTTTCTTTTCCTATTTTAAGTCTGTATGATGCTTTTCCGTTTTCGTTTGTGGTTATTGTACTCATCTTTACAGGTGTACGATGTCTTGTAGCATTATATCGTACATCGTTAAATCGTCCGCTGTACCACCATTTCCAACCTAATTTGTAAACATTGATTTTTAAATTTCTACTGCCTGACCTTTTTCCATCTTTTGTAAGTGATACAAAGTCGATAACATTATTAGTGTCCACATATAATGTGCTGTAATAGTTGTTGCTTTTCGGGATGTTGATTCCTACATAGTTATCATAGTGCATATATTTGGCAGTAAATTGATCTATGCTAAAGTTTCCGCTAGGCTCGTAAACTTTGGTTTTGATATGGGCAGTCATAGAGCCTGGTAGATTTCGTTTTTTATTGATGTTAAAATTAAATGAAGTTTCTCCATTTTCATCTAAATTACCATCAAATACGACTTGATCTTCACTGTTAAGGTATAGAGATGGGTTGTCAAAAGTATAGTCTTTGTATTTGTTAAAGCTGGTAGAGGATTTAGTGAGCGAGAGCATTACATCAGCTTTTAATTTATTAGCCTTAGCTCCGTGTAGCCATTCCGAAGAAAGTTTGATACTTTGGTTTTGTTTGATTGTTTCCCCTTCTTTAATTCCAATTTTTATACGTAGGCGGTTTGGTAGAATAGTTTCTACTGGTAGTGTCTTTCTAAAGGTTGTTCCACCTACATGTGCTACCACTCTATAATATCCGGTAATGTCTTCTGGTGCTGTAAACGGTTGGAAAACATATAAGCCATTGGTGTTTTTAATAACTGTTTTTTCTATTATTTTTTGTCCGTTAGGGTTAATGAACTCAAATTTAACAGGGTGTTGCACAGGTAAACTGTTTAATCTATCTTCTATAATAAGTGAAAGATACATCGTGTCACCAGGTCGCCAAACTCCTCTTTCACCGTATATGAATCCATTAAGACCATGATATTTACTCACACCACCTGTTTCAAAATTACTGAGACTAAGTGCATTTCCATCATTTACTTTAAGATATCCACGAGATTTTTCTTTTTTTGCAATGACTAGGAAAGGTGCTTTCTCAGTAGTGTAACGAATCATTCCTTTGCTGTTTGTTTTGCCAGTGTGCATGAGTTTATTTTGATAATCATAAACCTCGATAGTAATACCAGATAAAGGTTGCGTGGTGTTGATGTCATTGGCAATAACTAACATCTCGTTATTATTACTTCGCTTGCAGATTAAACCAATAGAACTGGCTAATATGTTTTGAGAAACAGATTTATTACTGGTGTAATAAAGAGGAGTACAAGGGTCTTTTCTGTCTTCGTAGCTATAGTCGTCATAGTAATAATAGTCGTCATAATAATCATAATAGCGAGAGGGAGTATCCCAACCATTTAGTGCTAACATGTTTTCTCCTGGGTCACGGTCATTAGCTTTTTTACTGTCTTCTTCACAGGTAAGTAAAGCGTATGATTTTCTAAATCCTAAGGCAATTTGGTAAATAGCACCGGGTTCTGGTTTGATTATTTTAGTTAAATCTATACTACGTTTTCCCCAAGTATTGAGATTGTCATTTTTGTTGAACTCTATTTTCCCTGTGTATACAGCTTGTCCTACCCGCTTGAGTTCTCTATTTGTGTTTAATTCATTTACTTGTAAGAATTGTGCAATGTTTTTCTCAAAAATTCTAATTACTCGAATATCTACAGCTTTAAGGTTTACACTTTCAAATACAAAAGGAATTTTTTTAGCTTGATTTGGAACGATTGTTTTCTTATCAATCAATCTTAGTTGAGGTTTAAGATCAGAAAATGAAAATTCTTTATGGATATTTGTGTTGTATGAGTAACCAGCTATGTTTTTAATTCCTTTTCTTATTTTTACTGTTACGCTTCCGCTAATTCTATTTTTTGGGTAAATTTCTAACTTACTTCCGTTTATAATATAAGAAAAAGAGCCTCTGTTAAGAGAGATTAATCCGTTAAGGTTTTGTTTGGCTTTGAGTGGATCAGAGAAATAAAAAGTGATAACTTGCTCAGGAGAATTTACAGAAGAGACATCTGTAAGTATAAAATCACCTAAAGCATTGAGCAGTAAATTTTCTTCTCCTTTATAATCAACATTGATAGGGGAACCTGTCCAATCTATTTTTATTTTTTGAAGTTTTTCGGTACGGAGAATGCTGTCAATTACAAAATGGTATTCGTAAGTATTACTAGAATCATAGCTCCATTTAACAGGAAGTTTTTTTCCATCTATATTAGCATTTAGTATGTTTTTTACATCATTTATATTTTCATAATCTTGCAAGTATATTGTCCCATCGGTTTTGTACCACTTGATTGAGTTTGGGTCGGAAGCTTCTAATCGTGATACTTTTACATTGTAATCTTGTTTTTTTGTGATAAAGCTGAAGGTATAGCTAGACAAAGAGTCTGGTATGTCATTGATGTAATCATCTAAATCAATTGTAGCTTCATATGTGGTTTCGCTAGGAAGGTGATTGTTTGGCGTAAATTTGATGGTACGCTCATCTGTCCAGATAGCTTCTCCTTTTATATTGGGAGAGAAGTCAAATACTGATCCCGCTTTAGTATTTACCTTATCAGTAGTAATACAGTCTTCGGCAAATTTGAAAATAATAGGAGAAATCTTTGAGATCTCTCCATTGGTGTGCTCGCTGATGTATAAACTGTAATCAGAGGAGTAAGAAGTGTTTTGTGAACTGTGTCTTCTTTTTCCAGATAAAGAAAGGTAAAAGAGAGTTGTTAAAAATAAAGCTAATGCTACAACACCTAGTGAGGTAACAATAAAAGGGTTTTTAAGTAGTGATTTCATAAGTCCGATTAAGTTAGTTGTTTTTGAATTAAAATCGGAGGTTTCCAGAATTTAAAAATGATAACTATATTAATTATGAATTAGCATTCGTTTTCGTTTAGAAAAAAACCATGCTCCTAAGGCAAGTATAAGGTACAGTAATAGTATGACTATCATTTGCTCCCATTTATTTACTAATTCATAATATAATATAAGCCCGCCTCCAACACTTAGCCCTACAATAGCTAGTAGAGTAATTATTATTGAAGAGTTTGTTTTTTTTCTAATTTTGTAGTTGGCAATCGCCATTAGTAGTGATACAAATAAGAAAGTGATACTTCCAAACTCTAGTATTAATTCTAGTCCGCCAACAACAATAAGAATACTTGCCATAACCGCCATGGCAATAATAGCATTTTGAGGACTATTATTTTTCCGTATAGACAACAGGTGAGGAAAAAAACCATCTTTTGCAATAACTGCCATTTGTCGAGAAGAACCAAAGAGAGTGCCACTAATGGCACTACTTGAAGCAAGTATAGCACCAATAATGACAAGATTAGCTCCAATTTTTCCTATTGCATTTTCAGCACCTGCTGCTAATGCATACTCTTTGTCTTTGATAATTTCTTCTGTAGGGATTGCAAATAGTGCCCCCATCGCAATAACTACATATATCAATACTGCCAAAGTAATAGCACTGTAAATAGCCCTAGGGATATTCTTTTCAGGATTTCTCATTTCATTAACGGCATTTATAACTAGTTGGAAGCCTTCGTAAGCAACAAAGGTGATAGATGCAACAATAAGAATGCTAAAGACGTTTGACTGCTCAATATCAATTTTCATATTATCTATAAAAGTTGAAAAACTAGTATTGCCATGCTGTATAAGAACCAGCGATATGATGCTGAGAAGCACAAGCTTTGTGTATACCATTAAGTCTTCAATTTTCCCCATGCCGTTTACACTCCACACATTTATAAGTGTAAAAAGTGCAATAACACCAATAGCAATTGTTTTTCTGATTAATAAATTATTGGCAAAATCAGTACTACTGATAGCATAGGAAGAAAATGTGTAAGCATATAAAGCAAGGGTACTAATGTATCCGAAAATTACAAACCAACCAATTACAGATGCCGAAAAAGGAGAGGTTGGATAAGTCTTTTTATAAAAAGAATAAGTAGCACCTTCATCTCTGTAGTATAAGCCCAATTTGACATAAGAATAAGCGGCAAGAGCGGCAATAAGCCCTCCTATAATGATGGCAATAGGGGTTAAGTTACCTATCATCGAAACAGAGATTCCTAATATTGTAAAAATACCTCCACCTACCATGCCTCCAAGTGCTATAGCAATGAGCTCTGTTAGACCAAGGGTTTTGTTTCTTTTCCGATGTTGTGTCATTTTTTAATGGACTAGGTATGAATTTGATGTGTTTTCACAAAACTACGGTTGTTTTATGATATAAAGAAACTAATTGACAATACTATAAATTAATTGCCTAATCCATGAGTATTTGGTATATTTGTTCGTGAAAATATCTTTTTAAATAGTGAGTTTCGAAATTAAATTACCATTGTTTGAAGGTCCGTTTGACCTACTTTTGTTTTTTATCCAAAAGGATGAATTAGACATCTATGACATTCCTATTTCAAAAATCACAAACGATTTTTTGGCGTATATAGAAGAACTCGAACACCTTAATATAGAGGTAGCAAGTGAATTTATCCTTGTAGCGGCATCATTAATGCGGATTAAAGCCAAAATGCTGATACCTAGACCAGAACTAGATGAAGAAGGAGAGGAGGTTGATCCTAGGCAAGAATTGGTTGAGAGGTTACTCGAATATAAAAAATACAAAGCAGTAATTGGTGATTTTTCTTTACTAGAGGAGCTTCGTGCCTCAAGAGAGAAAAGAGGGAATGTAGATCAAGAGATAAAAAAACTTGCAGAGCAAAACAATGTAGAATTAGAGCTACAAAATGTAGACATGTATAAGCTGTTAAAAGTTTTTGAGAAAGTTTTAGAGCGCTTTGAAATCGAGAAAAACAGACCGATTCATAATGTTGTTCAATATCCTTATACCGTCAAGGAACAAAAAGATAAAATTTTATCCAGTTTGGCTAAGCAAGATAAAGTATCGTTTGAAGATTTAATAGCCGAAAACCCAAGTAAAATAGCAGTGATTTTTAGTTTTTTATCCATTTTAGAACTTTTACAGTCCGAGCTAATTAATATTGTGGTAGGAGAGGGGTATAATAATTTTTGGCTTTCTAAAACATTATCAAGTGAATAGTACTGTGCCTAATCAAGAGTTGAAAATTTTTAAGTCACGCAATATTTATATTGGCATTGTGGTTGGCTTATTCAGTACACTTATACTGTTCAATTATAATACAAAAGAGTCATTAAGCCAAGTTGTAGCCCATTTGTCCGACCCTCGGTGGCTGTGGTTAGCGGGGGCAGTTTTAGCCTTGGTCATACGGGATTTATTTTATGTTTTTAGGATTAAAAAACTAACCAGCGACGAGCTAACTTGGAAAGGGAGTATTTACACGATTATTTTATGGGAGTTTGCTTCTTCTGTAACTCCTTCTGTGGTTGGGGGAACGGCTATTGCTATGTTTATCCTTAATAAAGAAGGTTTAACGATAGGAAAAAGTATCGCTATTGTGATGCTAACCGCTATTTTGGATAATTTATTTTTTATTATAGCATCACCTATTATAATGTATAATACATCGCAGGAATTTCTATCTGTAGAAAGGTTGTTTTTTGGTGTTTCCTTTAAACTTAATTCCTTGTTTTTAATTAGTTATGTGTTGATATCGGCGTATACAGCCTTTATGGTGTTTGGTGTATTGATAAGACCAAAAGCATTCAAACGAGCTATTACTCGGTTCGCATCTATGTTTAATTATAAATGGAAACGAAAAATGATTAAGCTTTCGGTGGATGTGATGATTGCTTCACGAGAACTGAAAGGCATGGGGCTAATGTATTGGGTAAAGGGTGCTGGTTTTACTTTGATTGTGTGGGTGTCACGGTATTTTATCGTGAATTGTATCCTTGCTGCGTATTCTCTTGTTGAGATGTCGGCTAGTCAGCATTTGGATGTTTTCTCTAAGCATGTTATTCTTTGGGTTACTCAATTAATATCTCCTACCCCTGGTGGATCTGGTTTGTCGGAATATTTTTTTATGACGATAATTGGTACGAGCATTGGTATTGCTACTTTGTGGAGAGGCTTGACTTATTATGCTTATTTGATTTTGGGCAGTATGACACTACCCAAATGGTTAAAAAGAGTGATGATGAAATAAAAATATTTAGTCAGAAATTCTGAAAGTAAATACTTCCGTTGTTTTAGTAGAGGCTGTAGTCACATAGTATGTTTCTGTTTTCTCAGAAGTGTTTTTTACCATATTATAATATTTGATGGCACTACTTCTATCTGAAAAACATTTGTAAGTTATACCATCTATCTCAATTTCTCTACTAAGAACCATTGGCTTTAGTATATAGCGGATTTCAAGTGTTTTGTATGAAGCAGAGCTTTCTACTTTGGTTTCACCAAAAGTGATTTTTTTCTTATCTGGTTGAGCAGAATAACCTAAGTGAACCGACAATGCCGAGACCCCTAATGCAAGTAATAGTGTTTTTTTTATCATCATAATATTGTATTAGGCTAAAATCGTTCCAAATTTGAAAAAAAGAATTGTGATTCTCTTTTCGCACTGCTGGTAGAGTCTGATCCGTGGATAGCGTTAAAGGTAACTGTTTCTCCGTATTTGGCTCTTATTGTGCCTTTTTTTGCTTTTGATGGTGTTGTATTGCCAATGAGTGTACGAAAGTCTTCTATTGCATTTTCTTTTTCTAGTATTAATGCTACAACAGATCCTGATAAGCAATGTTCAATCAGTCGTTCAAAAAAATCTTTTCCTTTGTGTTCTGCGTAAAATTGTTCAGCTAATTTGGTTGTGAATGCTGTTTTTTTGATTGAAAGGATGTCAAATCCTGCGTTTTCAATCATATTAAGAATATCTCCTATATGGCGGTTGCGTACTGCCGTTGGTTTTATGTATGAGAAGGTATATTCCATGCACCAAAGATAGGGATAAGTTTTTATTTATCCAAGTAAGTTTTCTGTTAATCGTTGAAATAGAATGGTTTACATTGATGTGAGCTTGTTTGAGTTTTTGTGATGATAGGTTGATAAGGGGGAGGCTTAGGGGTAGTAGCGGCATCCTTTTTTGTTTTTTTTCTGTGTCATGTTGAGCTTGTCGAAATATCAAACACAGGAAAAAAAATAAAAAAGATATAGCGTATGACCCGACCTCAATTCGCTTTTCTCGATTGAGGTAAGCCCCAAAGGTTTGAAGATATTCTTTTTAATAAAATCTTTTCTATGAGGTTTGTTAATTCAAAAGAAAAGATGCAATTTTGCGGACTCTAATCTTAAAATATAAGAGATGGAATCAAAAGTTAAGTTATTTTCGTGTCAAGCTTCTAGGTATTTATCGGAAGCAATAGCCAAATCATATGGTACTACCTTGGGTAAGGCGGTCGTTTCTCGTTTTAGTGACGGTGAGTTATCGGTACATTATGATGAATCTGTAAGAGGTTGTGATGTTTTTATTATACAATCTACATTTCCCCCTGCCGAAAATATTATTGAATTACTTTTGATGATTGATGCCGCTAAGCGGGCTTCTGCTCGTAAAGTAAATGTGGTAATTCCTTATTATGGTTATGCCCGTCAGGATAGAAAAGATAAGCCAAGGGTTGCGATTGGTGCAAAAATGATTGCAAATACATTGGTGGCTACAGGTGCTGATCGTATTATGACAATGGATTTACACGCTGATCAGATTCAAGGATTTTTTGATATTCCTTTGGATCATTTTAGTGGTTCTTCGGTATTTGCTCCTTATATAGAGGATTTGAAATTACAGAATTTGATATTTGCGTCTCCAGATGTTGGGGGTGTGAAGAGAGCCCGTGAGTTTTCTAAACATTTTGGAGTGGATTTGGTAATGTGTGACAAGCATAGAGAAAGAGCTAATGAGGTGGCTACAATGCAGTTGATTGGTGATGTGAAGAGGGCTGATGTGGTCTTAGTTGATGATATGATTGATACTGGTGGTACGCTTGCCAAAGCGGCTGATTTGATTATGTCGGAAGGTGCTAATTCGGTACGTGCAATATGTACTCACCCAGTATTATCGGGTAAGGCATATGAAACAATAGAGAATTCGGCATTGGTAGAGCTTGTGGTTACTAATTCTTTACCGCTAAAAAAAGAGACTTCAAAGATAGTGCAACTAGATTTAGGTCCTATGTTTGCAGAGGCAATCAAAAAAGTACATGACTTTAAGTCTATCAGTGCTTTGTTTATTAAGTAAATAAGTAAAATAAATAATATATAATATGAAAACGACAGAGATAGTAGGATTGCGAAGAAGCGATATGGGAACTAAATATTCTAGAGCTTTACGTGCCGATGGTAACGTCCCAAGTGTATTGTATGGTGGTGATGAAGTAATTCACTTTCATACTCCAGCGTACTTGTACAGAGAGTTACTTTATACGCCAGATGCGTACATCGTAGAGTTAAACGTAGAAGGAGTAGAGAAAAAATGTATCCTAAAAGAGGCTCAATTTCACCCAGTAAGTGAGGCTTTGTTACACGTAGATTTATTAGAAATATTTGATGATAAGGAAGTGATAATGAATATACCTATTAAATTGATAGGTGACTCAGTAGGTGTTGCTAAAGGTGGGCAGGTTTATACAAAATCTAAAACACTTAAAGTGAAAGCTTTACCAGGTAAATTGCCACAAGAAGTAGAGGTAGATGTTACTGAGTTGGACTTAGGTAATTCACTTACAGTAAGAGAGTTAGGTGTTAGTAAAGATTTTGAAATTATTACTAAACAATCAGTGTCGGTGGCACAAATTATTGTACCTCGTGCACTTAAATCTATAGGTGTAGATGAAGAAGGGGAAGGAACTGAAGAAGGAGAAACTCCAGCAGAAGGAGAAGCACCAGCAGCAGGATAATTCTAAATTATATTTTGATATTAAAGCTCTTTCCGAAAGGAAAGGGCTTTTTTTATGCTTTGATTTTTAGGGGCTTCCCTTTCGTTTCACTCTCTGGGCTATTTCGCCCCGACGGTCGGGCTTTTCGTTCCCAATCTTTTTTATTTTTATATCTTTTTTGTCATGATGAGTTTACTTGTGTCACATTGATCTTGTCGAAATGCCAAAGTGGTAAAAACAAAAAAGGATTTCCACTGTAATCCCTAAGCCTAAAGTGTAGAGGTTAATATTGTTATTTGTCGATGAATATTTGTTTTTCTCTTACTTACTTACTTACTTACTTACTTACAATAAATCATCTATTTATAGAAATATGAAACGAAACAATATTGTATACGCTTTAGTGGTCATTTTTGGGATTACTCTATTAAGTAGCTTTAATGGTATTCACCCTTCATGTAAACAAAAGGAAGAAGGAATGATTGAGTTAGGAAGGAAGCTTAAAAATCCTTATTCAGTTAAGAGTATGCGAAAGGCATATAATAATATACGACAAAAAGGATTAGATATTAAAGTTACTACTACTCATCAGTACATTCGATACTTACCTAAATCAGAGGAAGAGTTAGAAAAACTTAAATCAGATACTACGTTAGAGCTTTTTGATTACCCTTTAGATTTTGAGATAAAAAAAACAGGAGTTTGTTATCATGATGCAACACTACCTAAAAATGTCATTACATGGCAATACTGCGTAGTTAAAAAAGGATATAAATTTCAAAATATTAAACATGAAGTGTTATCTAGGCTTTTTATCCCAGAATTATTAGATTTAGGATACAATAAAGGAGGAACTAAACAGAGTGAAAGGGGCGATTTTTTGATTGAGTTGGTAGATGAGGCTTTACGGATTACAGGGAACCTAGAGGGTACTAAAAGTGAGGTTTTTTATGAGAAGAAAAAAAAGAAGTGGAATCCGTCGGGCTATATAAAAGCGTACGATGATATAAAAAATGGTTATGTGCCAGTTGTTGGGGCTAAAGTAAGAGCAAGGAGATGGTTTAATGTAAAAGTGTCTTACACAAATTCTTCGGGATATTTTGTTACAGGAAGCTTTAAAAGGAAGGTGAATTATAGTATAAAATGGGAAAACTCGAAATATGACATTAGAGATGGTTCGTTAAACCAAGCTTACTTTAACGGGCCTAAGAAAAAGGGGGCGTGGAACCTTAATATTAGTTCAGGGAAATCTTTACGTTTTTCCACAATACATCGCGCCGCTTATCGGTATCACCACCAAAACATAGGTGGACTAAAACGACCTAATGTATGGTCTAAACTTAAATTCAGTTATTATCACAAAAAGTCAAATGGTAGTTATATCGGAATGAACTTAGGTAACTGGGACTTTACGGGGGTTTTTCCTAAAATTCAACTTTTTGGCAAATCATCCCAAGGGTGGTTACCCACAAATGAAGTATTTAGCACTACAATTCATGAGATAGGTCATGCGTCACATATAGAATTGATGAATTATGGAGAAATTCAATTTATACAAGTATCAGATATTATAGTAGAAAGCTGGGCAGATGCTGTACAATGGTATATAACCAAAATTGAATACAATGATTTAGGTTTTCCTAATTACGATACACCAAAAATGTACCCATCATCTAAAAATATAGATAACAAACAACGTTGGTTACCATCTTCACCGACTCGAAAAATATATACCCCTCTATTTATTGATTTAGTTGATCGTTACAATCAATCTTTAAAAAGCTTTGACCAACCAAGTAACAGGTGTCCTTCTGGTGGGACGTTTAATGGTTCAATGTGTTATGTAGGAACAGCCCCAAATGGTAAGCAAGCAGGGATGTTTGGTAATACCTTTTATTATTTACCAGACAACGGCAACGCTTGCTCTTTACCAAATACATTCTCCCATCATGGTTATTGTCACGTCTTAAGTTTTCCTAATAATGTATTGCCTTATATTGGTGATAATCGTACTACGTGGAATTTGTACCCTGCTGGGGATGATAAATACCCTTATGATGAGATATCCGGCTACACAATGGCTGGACTAGAGCAAATGCTAAAACATGTTTATGGCTTAGGTAGTTTAAAAAGAGAACTTAAGTCAAATATGCCAGTAGGATTTTCAGTTAAAAAATTATATTTTTACTTTAAGTATTATTCAAAATTATGAAATCACTAATTAATATATTATTCCTAGTTGTTTTATTTGTATTAACTGCTTGTCCTATTTTAGATAAAAATTCAGGAGGGGAAGTATCTAAGAAGGTGATAAATAAATCTAATTATAGTATATCAATGTATATATATCAAGGTAATAATACCGTAGACACCCTTCTTCTTGCTCTTGGAGAAGAAATAGAACATAGTATTTTTTATATTCAAGGAAAGTACTCATCTGGGAATTTACCAATTGAAGACGCCGATTCAGTAAAAGTGAATTATAATAATACAGTTTCAATTACCCATAAAAGATACCCATCCCCTTTAAATACGGTGCTTCGTAATTTACTTCAAACATCTACTTCATGGACTAAAACAGAGGATGTAGATAATAAAAAACAGGGTGAGATAAGACGTTACGAATATGTGTTTACTAATGATGATTACAATGAGGCGAGTTATGAAAAATAAAGTATTTTTAATTACAATAGGTTATACCTTACTAATGATGGTAGAGCTTGTGTCGTGCAAAAAATGCGGGCCATTTCCAGATGCTATTAAAGTGGTAGGTTTGGATTGGGATGTTCGTGAAACTGTTTATAATAGTAACAAGGTATCATTTTCACCAATTCTTAATGATACTGTTGATTATAATTTGTATTCAATTTGGATAAATCCTAAAACGGAAACATATTTTAGTTTGAATCAAAACTCATTTTCATTTAGCTTGATAAATACGGCTCATGCTTGTTCTCCAGGATCAGATCCCCAACTTTTAGAAACGATTAAGGATATTGAGATTATTTCAACTAAAGATTTTGATGCTAATCACCTCAAAGGAAGTAACTTAGTTAGCTTGTTTGATGTTGTTGTAAAAGGTCAAAAACTGAAATTATCAGATTATTTAAAAACAAGTCCTTATGTACCTGAACAGATGATATTTATATTGAATAGCCCCCCAGACTTAACGGATAAGTTTGAGTTTACTGTGAAATTTCATCAAAATGGGGTTAATAAATACTTTGATTTTAAAACGGGAGAATTTGTAATTAAAAAATAATTCTTAATGAAGTGGTTTAAAACAGTAGTTGCGATTATATTTTTTCTAGTTCTAATATCTTGTGATAAAAACAAGATAGAGTCCTTTACTAAATACGACATTATTAATCAATCGGGTCACAGTATCGTAGTCTATTCATACGAAAATTTTTAAAAAACAGACTCTTTATATTTTCCTATTGGTGATACAGCTGAGACTACAGAAATTAATATGGAAAATGGAGATGTAAAAATAGAAGGAGATTTTAAACCTTTTGGACATGGAGATTCCGAATTTTTAAATGTGATTTATGATGATTCTGTTTCTATTATTCATCATCGGATACGGTTTGCCGAATTAGGACAAGGAGCGTCTAATAGTTTGTTATCTAATTACCCTTGTTTAGGAGTAAAAGGTGGGCGAGATTGTGAATTTATATTTACTAATGCTGATTATAAAGAAGCTGTAAAAGCACAGTGATGTTTTTTAGGTATTAAACTATTTTATTTATTCCTTTTATAAGGTTTCTAAATAATTCATTGAATCTTTCAGTCAAAAATAGTTACTTTTGATAGGATGAAAAAAGTAGCAGTTAATACACGTTTTTTACTCAAAGACAAATTAGAGGGGATAGGCTGGTTTACCCACGAGATTCTCAAAAGACTGGTTTTATCTCATCCAGAGATAGAATTTCATTTTCTGTTTGATAGAGCTTATGATGAATCCTTTATTTATGCTGATAATGTTATCCCTCACGTATTATTCCCGCCTGCTAGACATCCTTTTTTGTGGTATTGGTGGTTTGAATATTCTGTAAGTAATGTTTTGATAAAAATAAATCCAGATGTGTTTTTATCTACAGATGGCTATGCTTGTTTATCAACAGATATTCCTCAAAACACTGTTATTCACGATTTAGCTTTTGAGCATTACCCTAAAGATTTAGATTATCTAAAAAGAAAATACTATACCTATTACACACCTAAGTTTGCAAATAAAGCAACAAGGATTACAACAGTGTCCGAGTTTACAAAATCAGACATAGTAGATAAGTATCAAATAGATGCCAATAAGATTGATGTTGTTTATAATGGGATAAATACTAAATACACTCCCTTGTCCTTGAATGAAATTAAGGGTATAAGAGAGACGTATAGTGACGGAGAGCCTTATTTTTTATTTATAGGAGCACTGCATCCCCGAAAAAATATTGTACGCTTATTAAAAGCCTTTGATAAGTTAAAGGCATTAGGTTACCCACACAAAATGCTACTTGTAGGCAGGATGGGCTGGGGAACGGATGAAATTTCTCAAACATTTGATGAGCTTAAACATAAAGAGGATATAATAAGAACAGGGCGTTTGTCCGAAACTGAACTAGCTAAAGTATTGGGGGCTGCTTTTGCAATGACTTACGTGCCTTATTTAGAAGGTTTTGGGATTCCGATTATAGAAGCACAAACGGTAGGAGTGCCCGTGATTACAAGTGATTGCACTTCTATGCCAGAGGTGGCCGGGAAAGGATCGGCGGTATTGGTGAACCCATTTGATGTGGATAGTATTTATAAAGGGATGAAAAGATTGGTTGAGGACAAAGGTTTTTATCAGAAAATAAAGCATTTGGGTTTAGATAATGTTAAGAGATTCTCTTGGAATAAAACTGCTGATTTATTATGGAGTAGTTTATTGAAAACTGTTTGATAGATGTTTTTTTATAATTATAATAAAATATTTGATTTTTTGTTTCCAAAATATACTTGGAGAAAAAATGATGAATTTATTTATCTTACTTTTGACGATGGACCAGTGCCAGGTGCTACGGATGTTGTCTTGGATATATTAAAAGAATATGGAGTGAAAGCTACATTTTTTTGTGTAGGAGATAATATTAACAAGCACCCTCTATTGTTCAAGCGGATTATAGCAGAAGGACATGGAGTAGCCAATCATTCTTACAGTCATATAAGAGGTGTCGATACTGATAATAATACTTATTATAGTGATATTGAAAAATGTGATTTAGAGATAAAAAAATATGGCGTAGTAACTAGTCTATTAAGACCACCTCATGGTAGAATGAAGGTTTCTCAGCGTAATTTGTTATCAAAAAAATACGAAATCATAATGTGGACTGTTCTTTCTGGTGATTTTAGTCCTAATGTTTCTGCTGAGGGCTGTTTACAAAATACTTTAAAACATACAGAAAATGGTAGTATAATTTTGTTTCATGATAGTCTCAAAATGATAGAAAAAGTAAAAAAAGTATTACCACAATATTTAGAATCAATTTTGAAAAGAGGGCAATCCTTTAAAATATTATAACAGAATAGATAATGACATATATAGACACTCACGCACATATTTATAGTACAGAGTTTGATGAAGATAGGGAAGAGGTAGTACAGCGGGCTTTGGATGTAGGTATTAGTCAGATATTAATGCCGAATATAGATTCAGGTTCAATAGAGGCAATGTTTCAATGCGAAAAAGATTATCCAAAATTATGTGTGCCGATGATGGGTTTACACCCTTGTAGTGTAAAAGAAAACGTAGAAGAAGAATTAGGTTTGGTAAAAAAATGGCTAGACGAACGTGATTTTATAGCCGTGGGAGAAATCGGTTTAGATTTTTATTGGGACAAAACATTTATAGGTGAACAAAAAGAAGCTTTAGCTACCCAGACAAAGTGGGCGATAGAAAAAAACATACCTATTGTATTGCACACAAGAGACTCTACCGCTGAGACGATAGAGGTGTTACAATCTTTAGAGCATAAAAATTTAAGAGGAGTTTTTCATTGTTTTGGCGGAAGCCTAGAAGAAGCAAAAGCAATTGTTGAATTAGGGTTTAAATTAGGATTGGGAGGAGTTACTACTTTTAAACGAAGTGGAATGGATGTTGTAGTGCCATTTTTGTCATTAGAGGATATTATTCTTGAAACTGACTGCCCGTATTTGGCACCAGTACCGTATAGAGGTAAACGAAATGAACCAAGTTATACAATAAATGTAGCCGAAAAAATCGCTGAATTTAAAGAAATAAGCGTGGAAAAAGTAGGTAAAGTGACTAGTGACAATGCAAGGGGGCTGTTTGGATTGTGACCCCCCTAAAAAAACACTATATATAGTTGATGTTTTCTTTACTTACAAATACTCTCAACTAATTGCATTTAAAAGCTGATTTTTACTAACTTAGTGGTTGTTTAAAAACAAAAGACATTAACTCGATAAATAATGAAAAAAATATTCTTAACATCTCTCATTGTTCTAGTCTCATTTTTAGGAGCTTTTGCAGGAACAGAAGCCAAAATAGATTCGTTGAAGCAAGCTAAGGAAGACTCTATAAAGGTCGTTCGCCATAAAGAGGTAGAAGCAAAAACAATAAAGCTAGAAAAAGAATTAGCAAAAGCGGAAGAAGAAGGTGCTGTTACAGATCTTCGTAAAGAGGTGAAAGAAAAATTCATAGAAGGTGGTGTGCCTTTTATGAGTGTGATTTTAGTTTGTTTGATTATAGGTTTGGCAATTGCTATTGAACGTATTATCGTCCTTAACTTAGCTTCTACTAATGTTAAAAAATTATTAGCCAATACAAGAAATTCCTTAAAACAAGGAGGAGTAAATGCCGCAAGAGCACTTACCGCATCTGTACCAGGTCCAGTAGCATCTATTTTTAATCAAGGGTTATTAAGGGCGTCATCAGGTCCAGAAGCAGTAGAGAAGTCTATTGTAGCATATGGTTCTGTTGAAATGGGAAAACTAGAACGTGGAATGTCTTGGGTGTCATTATTTATATCTTTAGCACCAATGTTTGGTTTTATGGGTACGGTAATCGGTATGATTGGAGCTTTTGAGAGTATTCAACAAGCAGAAGATATTAAGATTGATCAAGTGGCTTATGGTATCAAAACAGCCTTGTTGACAACTGTAGCTGGATTAATTGTAGCAGTTATTTTACAAATACTATATAATTACTGCGTGTCTAAAATTGATGCCATTGTGAATCAAATGGAGGAAGCTTCTATTAGCTTGGTAGATATGCTTATTGAAGAAGACATAGCTAAATAATGATGTTGTATAACAAAATTAAGCAATTCGCATTACCTGTAATCTTAGGATTTGCTATCTTATTATTGGTTGTTTCTTATATTTCGTATAAGTCTACCAATTATATTATACACGAAAATAAGAGTGGTACAGATTATGAATTATTATCAGACAACTCTAAAACGGATAAAACTAACTTATATTTACTTAATAACAGTATTTTAGAGGAAGAGTCTACATATCTGAAACGTAGAGAATTAGCTAGAAAAACAATACTAACTGATAGAGCAGAGCGTAAAAAGGAAAGTTTAGTTCAACGCAAGGCACAAGAGGCAGAGGGTTATGTTTTTTCTGAATTAACAAAAGAAGAAATACGTTACAACCAATTGGTAGAGAAAAAGATGGCATTGGATGAACTCAATGCTGATAACAGACTTCATTTGGAAGCTAAAAAAGTAGGGAATATAAATTGGGTACTTTCAAGTGCTTATTTCCTTACAGGATTGTCTATATTATTAGTGTTTTTAGTTTTTCCAGTTAAGAAAATCATTGAATTAATTAAAGAAGCAGATTATAAACCAATTATGGTTATTGGTGGTAGCGTAGTGGTTGTTTTGGTTTTATTTTTAATAGGGAAGTCTAAGGCTGATATAAGTCCAGAAACACTTCAAGCTACAGCGAGTAGTCTTAACTGGACAGATAAATTAGAAGGTTTGTCGGCAGCTTTGACTCATACTAATGGTATGTTGCTTGTTACTTATGTATTGTTAGGGATAGCTATTTTAGGTATTATTGCAGGAGAAGTAGCTAGAATAGTTAGAGGGTGATGATAAAGAAGAAAAAAGATAATAGTACACCAGAAGTCAATTCTAGCTCGATGGCTGATATTGCTTTTTTGTTGTTAATATTCTTTTTGGTGACCACTACAATTACGAGCGATAAAGGGATTAATATGCTTTTACCTCCAGCTAATGCCGAGATGAACAAGCTAGAGTATTCTCCACGTAATGTTTTTGTGATTTTGATTAACTCTCAAGATAAAATGCTTGTAGAAGATCAATCTTTCGAGATTAAAAATCTCCGTAAGGAAGTGAAATTGTTTATTAATAATTACGGTGTCAAATCTAATTATTGTGACAACCCAGAGACTGGAGTAGTGGCAATTAAAGCAGATAGAGGCACGAGTTACAAAATGTATTTGAGAGTATTAAATGAAGTAAAGGCAGCTTATAATGAGCTAAGGGCTGATTTTGTCGGGATTACTCCACAAGAGTTGTTAAAGCTAGATCCTGAGAATAATGCCCAACATAAAGTTTGGTTTAAATCAGCTAAGAAAAAATACCCGTACAGAGTATCTGTAGGTGAGCCAATAAAATCAGGAGAGAAATAATGGGAAATTTTTCAAAAAAAACAAAGACCTCTCAAGAGATACCTACTTCTGCATTGCCAGATATCATCTTTATCTTGCTGTTTTTCTTTATGGTGACAACCAAGATGAAGCCTGCTGAACTTAAGGTTCAAAATCACGGAGTAAAGGTAACAGAGCTAGAGCGACTTGAAGACATGAGCTTGGTCGCCTACCTATATATAGGGCCACCTAGCGACAAGGGGTTGGGAACGGCTCCTCGGATACAAGCAAATGATAAATTCATTACTTTAGAGCAAATACCTCAATTTTTGGCAGAAGCCAGACAGAAACTAGGGGATAAGGCTGATAAATTAATTGTAGTGCTAAAAATTGATGACTCAGTAGATGTAGGTGTAAAAACGGATATTGAAAATAAACTACGGGAAGAAAATCAGCGAGCTATTAATTATAATGCTGTACAAACTTCAGCCGTGAATGATTAGTGTGTTAAGCCGATAAATAATGTTTACATCTGTGGTAAATCCACTCTTTATCCACTCCTTTTTCCACGCCTTCTAAGATTAGTAAAATTAACATCCACGAAATCGTTTTACGGAAACCGATTTTATTAGCAAACTTAGTACAGTATTCAAGCTCATCATCTTCAATAATACCATCAGCAAGCATCACTTGCGTCAAGTCATATAATTGCTCAAATCGCTCGTTGTCATTTTCTGGGGTGATTAAGTCTGTTCGCTCATTAGATTTTAACATATCTTTGATTTGAACTTCTGTAAACCCTCTTTCTTTACCAATTTTCATAATAACATCAACTTCTGATTTGTCAATATCATTATCAGAACGAGCCATCAAAATTAAATTTTTGAGATGAGACTCATTTTGAGCTTCTTTTCCGCCAGTAAGAAATGAAAACATATATGTTTTGTTTATTATTAATCTCTAAGGTAATAATTTGTTCACCTAATATCAAGTAAGCTACTCTTTTTTGATATTGAAAATAAGCGTTAATCTATTTTACAACCTACGGTTTTCTTTTCGATATAGCTGTCGGGTATATTTTTTAAAACATTTTCAAGATAAGTGTTTTTAACATTTTCGTTTAGTTGTGGGTTGTCATCAATAGCCCCTTTGTATAAAATACGTAAACCTGTACTTGTATTTTTACATAATATAGCACTAGGAGTTTTTACAATTCCAAAACGAATTTGGGTCATCTTAGTCATTGGGATTTTATTTGGGGATTTATCACTATCTCCCACGTAGATGTATTTGTACTGAGGGTATTTCTTTACAATATTTTCTATACGGCTTTGATAAACTTTGTCAAAAGGACAATCATCAGCTAGAAAAAAGAAAACGATATAAGTTTCTGAAATGCTTTTACTCGTAAATATAGAATCTTTGCTTATGTTAATCTCAAAATGACTAATCTGCTGTGCTTGTGTAGCAGAGAAGTATCCGCTAAATATTATAAGTAAGAATATGGTCTTTAATTTGTTCATATTTGAGCTGGTAAGTGTTGTGCTTTCCATTTATTCCGATACTAGTAGTACCTGTTTTGTTATCAAAATCAATGTCTTGAACGATAATGTCTCGTTTAAAAGTAAGTTTTCTATTTCCATAGAGTTTGTATAAGGTTTCCTTAAAACCCCATAATACGATGAGCATCATGTCATCATCATCAATCATTTCTATTTCTGTATCAGTAAATACTCGGTGTTTGACTTTGTGTATTTTATCGGTGTATTTTTGGATGTCTATCCCTACTTTTTGAGGTGCTATAATAGCCGCTGCATAATTGGTAGAGTGGGAGATAGATATTTCCAAGTCACATTCTAACATCGGTTTTCCGTGTTTATTTTTATAAATACAGGTATAAGGATAGTCAAGCCGAGTGCATAATTCTTTCGTTAATGCTCTGGCTGCTATTTTTTCTATTCGGGTATTTTGTGCGGCAACTTTACTTAGTGTTTTTAAATCTTCTTTTTTTGGTTGTAAAACACTAAGAAGAGTGTTTTCATCCTCTGTGATTTCCCATACACCTAGCAGAGCATCATTTATATATTCGTGTTGAATTATAGGCATCTATTATATTTTATGATTACATTTATGAGTAATCATTCTTAATATACATAAGTATTGGTCAAAATAAAGAAAAATAAAGAATTAGAAGGACATAAAGATGCAGTTTATGTTTTAGAACCTATATCAGAAAGCGGATTTATATCGGCTGGAGGAGATGGTATGGTGGCCTTATGGGATTTGGAAAGCGGGAAAGATGCTGCTCTTTTAGCAAAACTACCTAATTCTATTTATGCCCTGAAATATTTCTCTGATTCAAACACAGTACTTGTAGGGCATAATTACGATGGTATTCATGAAATAGACATTTTGTCAAAAAAAGAAATTCGTAGTTTAACTTGTGTAAGTGGTGCTATTTATGCCATTGATTACTTAGGAGATAACATTTATATAGGGGATAGTAAAGGAACACTCACAATTATAGATTATCACACATTTTTGATAGTAGACACTATTCAGTTAAGCAGTAAAAGTATCAGGACTATCTGTAATGATGGTCAAAATATATTTATAGGTACAAGTACTCATAATATCTATTGTTTAGATGTGAATAAAAATATAACAAATAGCATTGAACTGGCACATAAAAAAACGATTTTTGCATTGAAAGTTTGCGGAGATAGATTGTATAGTGTAGGTGGAGATGCTTGTTTGAAAGTTTGGGATACAAAAGACATGACTTTGATAAAAGAAGTTGTAGCACATATGTATACAATTCACGACATAGTATTTAGAGAAGATGGAGAATGTTTTGCAACATCGAGTATGGATAAAACCATTAAAATATGGGATACGAATACCTGTCAGTTATTAAAAGTAATAGATAACGGGCGATACGAATCTCACAAAACATCAGTAAATAAATTATTGTGGTCATCATACAACCAGCAATTAGTAAGCTGTAGCGATGACCGTAAAATCATGGTTTGGGATATAAATCTTAATAGTTATGTATAGTAGTATTACTCCTTTAGAAATTAGACAAAAAGATTTTGAGAAAGGCTTTAGAGGTTACGAAAAAGAGCAGGTAGATGCTTTTTTGAAATCCTTGTCTCAAGAGTGGGAACGCTTACTGGCAGATTATAAGACATTAAACGAAAAGCTCAAACAAGCCGAAAAAGACACAGAGAAACTTAGAGAAGTAGAAACATCATTGTTTAAAGCATTAAAAACAGCCGAAGACACAGGTGCAAGCATGATAGATCACGCTAACAAATCGGCTACAATACAGCTCAAAGAAGCAAAAATGGAGTCGGATAATTTGGTGAATGATGCCAAACATCGAGCTAAAGACTTGATTGACGAAGCCGAGTCGATGGTGAGAGAAATAAACGCTGAACTAAGAGAGCAAATTAAACATTGCGAAAATGATTTTAGATCCATAGAAAATCAAAGAGATAATTTATTATTAGAACTCAGAAGTATATCTAACGATACATTAGAAAGAGTAGATAAATACGAAACTAAAGGTGCAAAACTAGATGTAGACGGAATGCTTGAAAGTATCAAAAAACAAGAAGAGTCTACGGATAAAATTGTAGCCGAAACAGTAGAACCTAACACTGATGATGAAGCGGAAACTTTTGAGTTTGTAGTCAACACCTCTTACGAAGAAGAAGCTGAAGAAACTCAAAAACCAGAAGAAGAGAAATCTTCAAATGAAAGAAAATCGTTTTTCGATAATTTATAATCCATGCACGAAGTTAGCCTCAAGTCAGTTAAGATATTTGCTTATCACGGAATGTTTCCTCAAGAAACTGTACTAGGTAATTGGTACGAAGTAGATGTTGCCGTCAAAGCTGATTTTAGTAAAACGGCACAAACTGATGATTTATCAAATGGGGTAGACTACCAAAAGCTCTATGAAATAATAAAATCGGTAATGACTAGTCCTAAGCAGTTATTAGAAACTGTATTGGAGATTATTTTTTCTGACATTATTAAAGTTTATCCTTCCGTACAGTCGGTAGAAATAAAATTACGCAAGCTAAACCCACCAGTAGGAGGACAAGTAGCCTACTCACAAGTAAGTTTATATAAAGAGCAAGTAAAAGGCTTGTGGAACTAAAAGTCCTTCTCAAGCACAAAGGAATAGGTAAAAAAGGAAGTAAGTCACTTACCGAGCAAGAAGTAAAAGTCTTAAGGGAGATTATTTATCACCAAAAACCTAATATAATTACATTGGCTACAATGCTGACAGCAATACTAATGCTCGATGCAAACACCTATGAAACCCAATTAATTTCATCACTCAAGCAAGATTATAAAATTATTTTACCTCGTTCGTTACATTTTTTATTTAAAAAATCAGAAGACGAATTTACCCAACTCTGCTCCAAAATAATTCAACACCAAGATTTATCCGAAAAAGAAGCTTTTACAGCGGTAGATTATTTATTTGATACCAATATTTTACCTGAACATAAAGCCATTTTTTTAGAATCAGAACGATTAAAAAGAGAAACGTATAAAGAAAACAAAACATTCTTTCAAGCTTTTGATAATCAGGTCAATACCGTTAAAATCTCAGTCACAGACTTGTTACAGCTATGTGATAGTTATGATGGTTGTGTCAGAATTAACCCAATTACCATCTTTATTTGCCCCATATTGGCAGCATTAGGCTTATCAGTTTATATGACAGGACTTAAGCAAGTAGCCCCAAAAAATGGTGTTACAGCACATCAGCAATTATTAGCATTAGGTAAAAATCCTAGCTTATCAATTGCCGAATCCAAAACAGAATTAGAAACGGTTGGCTGGACGTATATTGATCAATCTCAATTTTTCCCAAAACTCCACAACTTACTCAACTTACGTGAAAAAATGGTGAAAAGACCTTTTTTAGCCACTTTTGAAAAAATATTACCCGTATTTGAAGCCAATAAAAACTACTGTTACACGTCATATACACATAAAGCTTATCGCAATCAAGTAGTAGAATTACTACGAGACACTAACTATTATAACCGTATTGTAAACGTGAAAGGCGTGGAAGCGACCACTAAACCCTTTATGAATAGAGAGACCAACTATGTGTTTATATGACGGGGCTACAATTTCAGAGCAAGTAGCACACTGCAAAGGGACTGATGCTTCGTTATTACCAACAGAAGAAGCTAATGAAAAAGCAATAAATGTACTAAAAAATGAAGAAAATGAATTTAGAGATGTGATTGTAAATCATGCAGCATTTACCTTTTCTGTATTTAGGAATACCTCATTAGCGGAAGCGAAAAAAAGAGTAAAAGAAGTACTGAAAAATGGAGAAGCTTATGTCTTATGGTACAAAAAACAATAAAAAAAATTGGACGTGACACCTTCTCACCCAAAAAAGGTGAAAAGGTGTCGGGATATCTGTTCCCAATCTTTATGATTTTATGTTTTTGTCATACTGAGTTTGTCGAAGTACAGAAAACATGAAAACAAAAAGGATTTCCGCAAGTACCTGTCCGTCTACTGACGGATCCCTCACGCATATCATTAGAAAAATGAATGTGAAAATCACAATTGAATTATTATATTTGCATTATGTATTTTTATAAAGAATTAAAACTAGGAGTATTAGGTGGTGGGCAATTAGGAAGGATGTTGTTACAACCCTGCATCAACCTCAATGTACACACTTCAATGTTGGATGCCGACAAATCTGCACCTTGTAGCGAGATTGCCAATGAGTTTGTGTTAGGAAATATACAAGATTTTGATGCTGTATATACTTTTGGTAAAGACAAAGATGTATTGACGATTGAAATCGAAAATGTAAATGTTGAAGCACTTAAACAGCTAGAACAAGAAGGAGTAAAGGTTTTTCCTCAGCCTCATATTATCGAAATTATCAAAGATAAATCAAAACAAAAGCAGTTTTATGTAGATAATAATATCCCAACAGCAGATTTTGTATTGACTAAAAATAGAGAAGACGTTTTATTAAACAAAAAGTTTTTACCAGCGTTTCATAAGTTAGCCACAGGAGGTTATGATGGAGGAGGAGTAGTTAAGATTAAAGATGAGTCAGTTATTGATAAAGCTTTTGATACAGACAGCTTATTGGAGAAATTTATAGATTTTGACAAAGAAATATCGGTAATCGTAGCACGAAACCCTAGTGGAGAAACAAAAGTATACCCCGTGGTAGAATGTGTGTTTGACCCAAGGTATAACTTGGTTGATTACTTAATCTCACCAGCAGATATACCAAGTGATATAGAAAATAAAGCCAAAAAAATTGCCGTACAAATAATCGAATCCTTTGGTATGGTAGGGATTTTGGCAGTGGAGCTTTTTATTACCAAATCGGGAGAAGTGTTGGTCAATGAAGTAGCACCTCGCCCTCACAATAGCGGTCATCAAACTATTGACGGCAATGTAGTATCTCAATACGAGCAGTTACTAAGGTCAATACTTGATTTGCCGTTAGGAGATACAAGTATTACTGTCCCTTCTGCTATGGTAAACTTATTGGGAGAAGAATCCCATGAAGGAGAGGCTATTTATAAAGGAATAGAAGATGTAATGGCAGTAGCAGGTACAAATATTTACTTGTACGGAAAAAAACACACAAAACCTCACCGAAAAATGGGACATATCACAATCATCGGTGACAACCGAGAAGAATTACTACAAAAAATAGATTTAGTAAAACAAAAGATTAAAATAATAGCATGATACAGGTAGGGATAATAATGGGCAGTCAGTCAGATTTACGAATTATGAAAGATGCCGCAGAGATGCTTGAAGAATTAGGTGTAGAATATGAGTTGACGGTAGTGTCGGCACATCGTACCCCTCAGCGAATGGTAGATTACGCTATTGGTGCAAAAAAACGTGGGCTTAAAGTAATTATAGCAGGGGCAGGGGGAGCAGCACACTTACCAGGAATGGTAGCATCTATGACTTCTTTACCCGTGATAGGAGTTCCTGTGAAGTCTAGTAATTCTATAGATGGTTGGGATTCTATATTGTCTATTTTGCAAATGCCTGGGGGTATTCCCGTAGCAACTATGGCACTAGATGGAGCTAAAAATGCAGGGATTTTAGCAGCAAAGATGATCGCTAGTTTTGATGATAAAATTGCCAATAACGTAGAGCAATATATGTCCTCACTTACTGAAAAAGTATTAAAGTCAGCTAAGGAAATAGAAGATAAAGGTTGGCAGTCTTTCGTGGGGTAAAGAGTATATAATCCTATATATGTCTCTTTTTGAACAAATAATTCTTTTAAACAGAATTAATAATTTGTATATCTCTGTTAATCAAATATGAAAAAATTAATATTAGCTTGTGTTTTTATTTTGGGAGTATTTATTTCTTTTTCCCAGCAATCAGTTATTTTTTTTGCTAGTGACAGCGTATTGATTTCTGGAGATTTATACATGACAAAAGACAAGGAAGCTCCTTTTATATTACTATTTCATCAAGCATTCTTTAGCAGAGGAGAATATATTGATATAGCTCCTAAACTTAATGCCATGGGGTATAATTGTCTTGCGATAGACCAGAGATTTGGAAAAGAAGTCAATAAGATAAAGAATAAAACTTCAAAAAACGCGAAGAAAAAAGGAGTGAAAAAGATGCCTAAAGATACTTATCCTGATTTGGAAGCAGCTCTAGGATATGTCAAAAGAAACTATAAACCTAAGCAATTAATTGTGTGGGGGAGCTCATATTCAGCATCTTTGTCTTTGGTCTTGGCATCCAAACATAAAGAAATAGATGCTTTGTTGTTGTTTTCTCCAGGGGAGTATTTTAAATATGAAAATAAGCATTTTTGTGAATGGGCAAAAACAGTAGATTGTCCAGTATTTATGACTTCATCACAAAAAGAGGCCAAAAAAAGAACAATTATTTTTAATACCATTTTGATCGTAATATGCGTCTAGATTAGATTGAATTGTTTTTTGCATTATTAAGGCAAAATAATTTAGCATAACTAGTTACGGTAGATTATTTTAACGAAGAGAATGTGAAAAACAAACAAGATAATTGACGTAGATTATAGTCAATATGGTATAATAACCTCAGTAATAAAGAAAGCATACAATACATCCCTAGTTTGCCAGGATTTCATGGCTCTAAAGCGTTGTGGGAATCTAAGGCTGGGTATCAGGACTATTGGAAAGAGGTAATACCAGTTTAACTATAATATGAGTCTAATTTAGATTGAATTGTTTTTTGCAATATCGAGGAAAAATGATTTAGCATAACTGGTTACGGTAAATTATTTTAACGAAGAGAGTGTAAAAACAAAC
>Ga0256845_1000466_pt1 | contig 38298 bp, 26 predicted proteins | sample RiftiametaG_FD_189101 | JGI IMG/M metagenome (GOLD analysis project Ga0256845, IMG submission 189101) | Tube worm associated microbial communities from hydrothermal vent at the East Pacific Rise, Pacific Ocean - Riftia | ecosystem: Host-associated > Annelida > Integument > Unclassified ...
AGTCTTGAGCCCGATGCTTTTGTCGGGCTCAAAAGCCGAAGTTTGAAACGATCGACTAAGATCTCTATTCCGAACTTAAAATTGGTAGCGGGGGCTGGATTTGAACCAACGACCTTCGGGTTATGAGCCCGACGAGCTACCAGGCTGCTCCACCCCGCATCAATGTGGACCGCATTCTATAGGAAGGTCATACCCTTGACAAGTATTATTATTTAATCTTTGCAAGAAATCGCTTAAAAATTCAATCTTCTTCAAAATGTATATTAATCTACAATGATTTGTGCTGGTCAATAATGATATATTGACGAATAAAATTTGATAATGAAACGGTTATTCAATGATTTTAAGAATCAATTTACTATTAATATTGGTTATCATAGCGCTTCCTTGCAACGCGGAAATTGATACGATAAGGCATATTAATTTGCGTCAGGTCGCTGTAGCAAACGGCCTCAGCCAAAACACCGTGAATCACTTTTACGAAGATAATCAAGGATTCATCTGGATTTCGACTCAGGCTGGACTCAACCGTTTTGATGGTGAGTCAATATTTCAAATAAATGCATTAAAAAATAAACTAACGACCTCTGCGGTAAATTCACTATTTCAGGACAAACAGCAAAATCTATGGATTAGTACTGATCAAGGTTTAATTTTTATCGATCAAGATCAAAGTGTCAGTCATCTCTCCCATTTCCCGTCTCAGCAAAAATATCAATCAAGTGCCAACATGTTAATAGGTACCTCAGAAGAAGATGCCGAAAATATGTGGATATTTAGCTGGAACGGTATTTATAGCTATCATTTACGAGGACGCGATATTACCCAACCCGAATCAATGAGTATTTTTCACTCCCAGCAAAACAACCTACTATCTTTTGAGAAAGATAACGGCCAATTTTGGCTAGGTTCCACTCAAGGACTATATCTGTTTAATCCGAAAGATCTAAGCCTAAAAAAGGTCAATCTATCAGCCGAAAATTCCAAACAGGAACAGTTTTCAAATCTAGCCATTAACGCCATTAAGAAACTAGATGCAAACCAACTGGTTATCAGTACCAATCTGGGATTATATCGGTTGGACATAACAGACATAACTAACGTGCAATTAAATCTGCTTGCCACTGGTTACACTAGCAATATATCGGTCGATAACCATTTAGTCTATTTTTCAAATTCACAAGATATCAAAACTTATCATTCTATTTCACGACAAGTAACGACTCTTTTTTCACTATCAGATGTTTTACCAAAATATTCAACCTACAAAATAAAAACGCTTTTTGTGGATAGCCAGCATTTACTCTGGATAGGCACTTACAGCCAAGGTGCTTTTGTGTGGGATACTCAGAGTTTTTCTTTTGAATCTTGGAGCAGTCAAAACAAAAATAGTCACTTAAGACTTAACCATGATTTTGTCTGGAGCATTGACGAAGATAATCAAGGTAATTTTTGGATTGGTACAGAAACCGGACTCAACTATTTCGCGCCTGAAAAACAAATAATTGATTCGATTATCGACGTTAAAACGACCGGTGCAACCACTGAAAACCTTAAAATATATGATTTATTAGAAACCAAAAATAGTTTATGGATAGCAAGTGGAGACGGTTTACTTAACTATAATTTAAACCATAAAACTCTGCGTTCATTTTTTCCGAAATTTAAGAAAAAAAATAGCCTATTCACCATTTTCTCTTTAGTTTCAATTCAACCAGATCAGATTTGGTTAGCCACCAATATCGGAATACTTAAGTTTGATACCAACACAAAACATTTTTCCTATGATAAACACATCATGCCTAGGATCAATGCAAAACCAACTCGCTTATTAGAATATCATAATGGCTTATTATGGATTGGCTTAGCAGATAGATTAATCACTTACTCAATCATTGAAAAGCAAGCCAACACAATCTTTAAATCAGAAAAAAATACTAAAGATAATCATGCACTTTTGATGGATTTGGCTCTTCATAATAACAAACTATGGTTAACCTATAAGGAAGATGGTATCTATATTATCGATTTGAAAGACGATAATAAGGTTATTAAGCATTTGCATAGCTCTATTGGTTTTCCTGACAATACGATCTACTCTTTGCTAAACAGTGATGGTTATATTTGGGCAAGTAGCACTCAAGGTTTAATTAGAGTCGCTACCGAGAACTACCAACATGTCATTTTTGACCATCAAGATGGATTGATCAGCAATGAATTCAATGAAGGAGCAGCCTTACGGACAAAAAATGGATATTTTCTTTATGGAGGACCAACAGGACTTACGCGGATAAATCCAAGTGAACTTAAAGAATCAATTCGTCAACGTACCACTAAAATTACATCGGTAGATATATTTTCACCGCTCTCTTCCAAAATATGGTCGTTTACAAATAGCAATGAAATCAACCTGAACAATAGCCAAGATGCGATCAATGTTTCATTTTCAAGTTTTGATTTTATAAATCCTAAAGACTGGCAGTATGAGTATTGGTTAGAAGGTGCCAAACAATCAGAGCCGAGAATTACAAAATACCCACAACTTCTTCTGTCCGACTTCCCAAGTGGTGAAACGATCTTTAATGTTCGTGCAATATTAATTGAAGATGGTAGTCCATCCAAACGATCAAAACTAAAAATTATTGGTAATGAAACACCAACATTTACCATTCCTAAAACCATTAGCACCTATCTGGTTATATTTTTGATCGTTAGCTGGTTCACTTATCGTCGCTATTTAACGAAAAAAAAATCACAGTTGCTTTACAAGCAACTCGAAGAAAATGAAAAGCGATTAGAGCTGGCATTATTTGATGATCGTCGAGGTGTATGGGATTGTTTAATCGATCAAGATAATCTAGAAAATTCATCCTTTATTGTTTATCAAAATAAACATGAACCACTCCATTTGACTCTAAAAAAATATTTTACTTTGGTGCATACCGAAGATATTGCACAAGCAAGAAAGTCTTGGATAGAATTTTTATCAGGTAAAAAGTCTTCTTTTTTTGAGACTTACCGTAGTTTTTTTGATCAACGATGGATATGGAATCGGATCTATGGAAAAGTCAATGATTATTACGCATCTGGCCATCCTAAGAGAGCCACTGGCATCTGGACAGACATTAATCAGGAGAAAAAAATAGAAGATAAATTAAACCTCTACAGCCACGCCTTTCAAAGTACCCAAGATATTGTTTTTATACTTGACAATGATTTAATCATCACCGTAGTCAATCAGGCATACGAAAATACTACAGGTTTCTCAGGGGATGCAATGATTGGGAAAAGCATGGTCGACGTGGCCTTTTCCCGGTTCACAGAAAAAGAAACGAAAAATATCAAAAAACAAGTACAAGAAAATAAACGTTGGCACGGTGAAAGTTCCGTACCTAGACGAAATGCACCCAGTTTTTCTGCCAGTATCCGTATCAATGTGATAACAAAAGATAATAAAGATAGTGGCTACGTGGTAGTAATGAGTGATATCAGCCAGCTTGAACAGTCAAAAAAACCAACTTTTGATGTCAATTTTTACGACAAAATCACAGGCCTCCCCAATAAAGCTTTAGCCTTCGATAGACTTCGACAACTACTCAAACAGTGTAAAACTAACCAACAAAAACTATCAATTATTTTCTTAAGCATTGATCATTTAGAAAAAATTAAAACGATGTTTGATAGTGATACTGTCAACGCTTTACTAATTAGAGTGAGCAATCGATTATTACCTTATATTAAAAAAAATGACGTGCTTGCCATCTACGAACAAGATACATTCATCATAATTCTCAGACATGTATTCGATGACGATGACATACTGCACACGGTTAACCAACTTCTAAAAGAAACATCTAAAACTTTTATCATCAATGATCACTCGATCGATATTACTGCCTGTGCTGGTATTTCAAGTTATCCCGATGATGGTGGAAATTGGAGCGAACTAATCACAAAATCGGAAACAGCTTTGGCTCAAACAAGACAACAAGGTAAAAATTTATTCAAGTACTACGATGAAGGAAGCAACCAAAAAGCGCTTGATAGGGTCAATTTTGAGAATAGCCTCAATCAAGCAGTACAATCAAGAGAGTTATTTCTTGTCTATCAACCTTTACTAAAACTGAAAACAATGAAGACCATCGAACTAGATGTTAATCTACGTTGGGGAATGGAAGATAATCGAATAGTCTATCCCTCTCAATTTTTGCCGATAGCGGAAGAAACAGGCATGTTGGATAGTATTTGTGACTGGCAAATTAACGCTTTATTTAGTTCGTTAAGTCGCTGGAATCAAGAAGGATTAAAATTATATATCAATATCAATCTACCGGTTGCCTATTTGATGGCGCAGAATACGGTGAATTTTATTAAGGAAAAGCTATCGTTTTATCGCATCGATCCTGCGGATATTTTTATCGCTATTCATGAAAATAATATTAAAAATAATATTTCAGAACTGGTAGACACAATGTCAGAACTCAATTCTATCGGTGTTCAGCTTGTACTTGATGGTTTTGGAAAAAGCAGCGCATCATTGCAAAATTTACAAAAAATTCAATTTCATTCGATAAAGCTGGATCGGAACTTGATTAGAAATATTGGTAAAAACAAATTTAATGACCGAGTTCTTCAGGGGATCATATCTTTACTCAACGACCTCCGTTTAGGTTCGGTTGCCAAAGGAATTGAAACTGAGCAACAACTTGAATTTCTACTCCAACACAAATGCCGCTACGGACAAGGCTATCTATTTTCCGATCCCCTTAATGAAAATCAAATGCGCCAATATCTACTCAATCATCCTTAATTAGTTTAAATTAAGAAAAATTTATTCAGCTAAATTTTTGATGCCACTTATTAATGTCGGTATTTTTATTATCATTGAGTTCTAAACCAGCGACAAATTCATTCTCGGTCGTTTCGGTAACCCATTTGACGCAACCTGACAGGTTATATTTTGCATGATCCGCTTCAAACTCAACCATGAAATCGAGCGTTGCGTTTTTTTCCAATGGATGTTTTCCATGTAGACGGATCCCATTGTGGGAGATATCTTTCATTCGTCCTTCATAACGAATACGAGTATCAATTTCTTCATTTGAAGCCTTTATAATGTCCACATAAACCTGTTCACTTTGTGCTTGACGGGGATGATTTCTTTTTTCTTCAACCATAATAAAACCTTTTTTAAATTCTAGCTCATGACTCATATTTAAGTATAGACTGTAAACTAGAAAACAAGCCGATTTTGTCGATATTTTTTTAGTCAATCCAGTGGATTATTGAATTTTGATAGTATCCAAGTATCTCGCTAGCATCATCATACATTTGATAGCCTTGACTATCGAACCTGACTAAGTGCCTTAAACAGAGCATATCAATAGCGGCTTCCAAGTTAACCTGTTTATCTTTGTTAGGAAAAAGTATTTGCCCACCTTTTATTTCTATGGACTCCATCAGTTCTCTAGCATTTGATAATGCTTGCTGCTTAGAAATTGGATGTGCTCTTAATTGAATAAAAACACTCGCCAACAAGACCATCGGTACGATGGGTATCGTTTTTTCAATGTCTTTCATCAACCCATCGGCAAGATGGGCTACTTGTTTAAATCTCGCCTCGGACGCTAAACGAGAAAAATCAATGTTGTTTTTTTTGCAATATTCTCTAGTTGACACCGGATGAGCGAAACTCACGCTAGCATAACCAAAACGTTGCCACTGATGACGTCGTGCAAGTCGTAAGTTATGTAACCAAAATTTTAGAGTTGTTTTTATCGCAAACCAGCGAGAACGACGCTTGGCATTTGGATCAAGCGAACGAAGTAAAGTTCGATCTTCGAGTACTCTGTCGTAGTTAATTCCTACTGGAATAAAAACCACATCTCTATCTTCTTTGTGATTATAATTTCGTAGCATATAGTCTAAAAAACCTAACTTTGGCGCCCGTATTTTACCATCACGAGTGAGTCCTCCTTCAGGAAATACCGCTTGGCATACGCCTTCTTTGGTCGCCATTGCGATATATCGTTCAAGTACTTTTCGATAAAGTGGGTTACGAGAATTTCGTCGGACAAAGTATGCGCCCATCGATTTAATTAACCCTTGCAGAGGCCATACCCTCGCCCACTCGCCTACGGCATAAGACATGGTCATTTTTTCGGAAACCAAAAACGACACCAGTATATAGTCCATATTGCTGCGATGATTCATCACAAATACTACCGTGGCATTCTCATCCACTTGACTTAAATGGTGCTTGGTAGCCGTTTTGACTCTGACCTTGTACAACATCATAGCTATTTTTTTAGACACCCAAAAACCAAATCGATAGTAGATATAAGCATTAAAAGAAGGCACGATTTCTCTGGCGTAAGTATGTACTTTTTCCATTAATACTTCACGCGGGACTTCATCTTCAATAGATTGTGTTTGAACGAGTTCTAATACTTGGGGATCATGGATTAATCGGTCTAACAAAACCTGTCTTTTGGTAAGTTGAAAAGGTCTCAATCTGAAATTAAGTCGCTCATTTAATTCTTTGATCGCCAAGTTGATTTTTTTTCTGAAAAACCAGCGAATGCCAGGGAATAAGAATTTTTGTACAATGACAAACGCCGTAATTAACGACAATAGAATAAATAACCAAAAGGGGATGGTGATCAAAGTATTCATAATCGGCGTTTATAAGTTTTACTAGGTATTCAGACTAACATCATCTAGCTTGTTTAGCCAAAAAACTAATGGAATGAGATTGGCCTTTTTTAGTTTAATCGCCCCAACCTCATGCGTGGTGGTTGCTCCAGAGAGTTAGAAGGTTGAAAATTATCGAACGTGACAACCTCGGATGATACAACCCGTTTTTGTATTTGTACCAAGACTTCGGGATTATTTTTCTCCTTGCGATAAACGAGCATATGATGACAAGTACAAGCGATGTTTTCTTCACAAACACCTCATTGATAAACTATATTTTATTTTTTAACTAAAATGCTTGTATGTTAGGCGCATATCAACTTATGATTGCTTTATAAACAGGATTTTTTCGGTCAATAAAATGGATACCAATAGTTGGTCAACCATCCAAAAAACCTTTGAAAAAGCGCTCCAGTTGAAAGGCGTTGCTCGCAATCGCTATGTCCATCAACAATGTTGTGATGATAAAAAACTAATCCAGCAAGTTAACCAATTGCTTAGTGCGGATGATAACTCTGATCAATACCTCAACCATCTATCTGAAAACCTCTACCCATTGATCAATGAACAATTTAGTGAAGGGCGCATTGGCCGTTACCAATTGCAAGAACGCTTAGGTGAAGGTGGAATGGGTATCGTCTATCGCGGTTTTGATGAAGAATTGCAACGTTTGGTAGCGATTAAATTCTTACCCATTCTTCAAGCTAATAATCCTAAGGCCAAAGAGCGTTTTATTCAAGAAGCAAAAGCCGCCGCTCAACTTAATCATCCCAATGTCTGCGACGTTTTTGAGATCAATGAAAAGGAAGATGGTCAACTCTATATAGTATCAGCATTTTGTGAAGGTAATAATTTAAACCTTGGTATTGAAAATAATCATTTTACTCTGGCTGAAGTATTAAAAATATTGATACAACTTTGCGATGCGCTTAGCGCGACTCATGCCAAACAAATTTATCATCGAGATTTAAAGCCAGCCAATGTGATTGTGGATCATTCTTTGTTAGTAAAGCTGGTTGATTTTGGGATCGCTAAGATCGCGGGTGACAACTTGTCTCAAACCGGTGAGGTGGTTGGTACGGTTGCTTACATGTCACCAGAACAATTTAGTGCTGGCAACGTCGATCAACGAACCGATATCTGGTCAATGGGTATCATGTTGTTCGAAATGCTAACTGGTCAACGACCGTTCCATGGCGATAATCCCGCAGCGATCATGTATGAAGTTTTTAACGGTAAAACGCCACTGCTACCAATAACAGATTTTCCTCTCAGTGATCAATTTAATCAGATCTTGCGCCGCTGTCTGAGTATTGATAAACAAGGACGTTTTCAAACCACGGCGTTATTAAAGACTGAATTCAAAAACCTTCAACAACAATTACAACAACATCAACTTAATGAGTATCCGTTACGAGATTTTGCAAAAAAAAGAGCAACTCCATTAGCCACTCGCAGCTATTCTGAATGTCGGCAAGTGATCGCAATGGCGGTTATTTTTCAAACTGAAAAAAACGCCCCTTCCCACTCAGATAAAATTGACGGAAATAAATTTTCAGACCAGATAAAAACAGTCATTGGAAATTACCAAGGTCAAATAACCAACCATTCAAACGGCCAGCTATTTGCCTATTTTGGTTACCCAAAACTACAAGAAGGAGCGGCCGATAATGCACTGAACTGTGCATTTAAACTTCAACAAAACTGGCCAAATATCCAGCAAAAATTTCCAACCATTACTCAAGTCATATTAAACGGAGTGAGAGTTATTCTCAGCGCGAACAAACACACCGATAACATCGAACTATGCGGCGATTTACCTCTCAGTTTTGATGAGCTGATCAAGTTGTCTCCGCCACACCCTATTCTAGTAAGCCAGGCAGTCAACCGACGACTTCGGAAACCGCTTTCATTAGCCACTCGATGGCATTATCAGAGCAACCTAAACGATAAATTACCTACCACTTTTTTTTCTCTGACTGAACAATTGCATCACCAATTTTTGACGAATCACCCTAAGCGCTACCCCGTACCCATGTTAGGACGGGAGCATGAACTTGGACTGTTAAACTCAGCCTGGTCTCATACGATTGAGGGAGACACTAGGGCAATGCTAATCAGCGGCGAAGCAGGTATCGGAAAAACTCGTTTGGTAGCAGCATTTAAAGAGAGTATTTGCCAAAATATAAATACGAAAGCCTCCCTTTCGATACCTCAAATCATAGAATGCAGTTGTGACCCCAACCAAAGCGATAATGCTTTTTATCCCATTGCAAAAAGTATCAAAGAAAAATTAGTCCATAACAAATACTATTTTTCCGAGGACAATAATGTATCTAATTTGGAACATTGGCTAAAAGACTTAAATATAAACACTGCCAATGCATTACCGGTAATGAATCGCTTATTAGACTTTGATAGCGATCAAACTAATCGTTTACTTCTATCAGAATCACCTCAAGCACTTAAAGATAAGACTTTAAAATTGTTGCAGATTTTCTTTGAGCAACAAGCGCAAAAAATACCACTGCTATTGATTCTTGAGGATCTACATTGGGCCGACACGAACACATTGGAATGGATTGACCAACTACTGAGCGAATCACCACTACACAATATAATGTTAGTTCTCACCGGCCGTCCCGAAATGTTTGAACGTTGGCGCTGCTACAAACCGCTTACCCAACTTGCCCTCGGAAAATTAGCCCAATTGGAAACCCAAAAATTAATCGGTTATATATGCCAACAAAATAAACATAGTATTGTAGAATTGACGGAACGGTGGCGTCAAAAAATATCACAAAAAACCGCCGGAAACCCATTATTTATCGAAGAGTATACCAGCATGTTGCTCGGCAGAAATTTATCCATAGACGATAAAATGAGTAACAGAGATATACCCGATAGTTTAGAAGATATTTTGTATTCGCGTTTTGATCGACTGGGCGCGGTAAAAATTGTAGCTCAAAACGCCGCCGTGATCGGTAGAGTTTTTGATTGCTGCTTAGTCGCATCTTTGATGAAAGTAGACACAAAATTAATGAGCCGTTATTTATCAGAATTGGTGGAAAGCGACATCATTTATAATACAAATGTGGAAGGAGAACAATATGTCTTTAAACATGCCCTCATTCGTGACGCTTTGTACAATTCATTACCTGCTGAGCAACAATGTTCAAATCATCTGGTATTAGCTAAACTATTCGAAAAACAGCAAAAGCCGGTGCCAGATTTGATCGCCCGCCATTTTTCTGCCGCTGAACAAGCCAACTTGGCAGCCCCTTGGTGGTTAAAAGCAGCGAAAAAAGCATTACAAAATCATGCTGTCCGGGCAGCTATTACATCAGCGAGAAAGGGGTTGAGCGAACTTGAAAAATGCCCAACGAACTTGGCCAATCTAGGGTTGCAATTTTCATTGTACATGACTTTAGGACCCGCGCTCAGTGCCGACATCGGTTATTCTGATCCAAAGGTTGGTTCGACCTACCAACATGCATTGAGATTATCGGAAAAATTAGGTGACCAATCGCAAATTGGCCCTTTATTGCTTGGATTATGGGCGAGTTACTGCGGACCGGCTAAACACAACAAAGCCCTGCAGATAGCTGAACGTCTCATCTGCATCGCTGAAGAAGACAATTCCGATGATTTGCGAGTTGAAGCCTATATGATGAAAGGCGTTACTTTATATTTTTTTGGCAAAATTGAACAAGCTAGTTCCAGCCTACAGATCGCACTAAATTGTTACCGTGCAGAAATGGCCGAACCACATATCCGTCAGTTTGGGCAAAACCCAGCAATGAATATTTTGACCTTTCAAGCATTGATCGCAGATTATGAAAAAAATCCTGATAAGGCGAAAGCATTAAGTCAAAGAGCAGTGTCGGTGGCCAGAGAAATAGAACATCCACTGACTTTGAGTTATGCGCTGGCTTTTGCTGGTCACTTATATATCCGCCTTGGATTATACAACGAGGCCGAAATAATTCTCGAAGAAAATCAATTGCTTTGTGATACACATGGTATTCATTTTTTTCGTTTTTTAGGTAATATGCAAAAAGGGGTCATGTTATTGAATACCCGTCAGGTCAAAAAAGGCGTCGAAGTGGTTTTGCAAAGCATTGATAACTATACCCGTATGGGCGGAGGTACTTTTCTACCATCATGGCATGGGTTATTAGCCGCTACTTATATTAAGCTAGGCGAAATTGAAAAAGCCAGAGCAGAACTATATACTGCTAAACAGATTATGCAAAAAAATCACGAATGGCTTCATCAACCAATGTTGAAAAAAATAACTCAACTATTGGAAAGTATTGCTAAGGAGGAATGCTAGTAGGATATCAATACACTCTCACCGAACCCCGTTTTATCGGATAACTTTGAGAAACGATAAAAACAAGAGGATATAATGAATAAAAAAGAAGAAAAACCAACCTCAAAAACGACTAAAAAATTAGGGAGCACTGGCGATACGAACCAATGTATTGCTGAAGAAGAAAAGGATATCTGGCATTTTTTTCGTAATAACTTTTCTGATTACAGCGATCAGTTGTTATACGATAGTCGTGGCCCTTGGCCGTCCCCTTCACCAGGGCGACCTCTATCAGAGGCGGCTGAAGTGGCGCTCATGCCCAAAGAAGAATCTGATGACTGGACTCGTAATGTGCGTCCGACCTATTTGAAAATCCTTTTTTTAAAATGGCCTATTGGATTGTGGTACGCCTACGTCACTCATCGCTCGGGGTATGTATCGTATGAAGGCAATCATTTTGAACAGTTTATTTCACAGAAAATGTATAGCAAATTTTTATGCCCTTTAGATGAAGGGGATAAAAAAATCTTTTCCATCCATATGGAGCAAGATAAAGAATACATAAAAATGGACTTTAGTAGCATGGAATACACGATTAAAAAAAACTATCTTGGCGTTTACACCTGTCCTAGTATCACGTTATTTGAAAAAATTAAAACCGATGATCAACGGATATTTAAGCACCGGCCAATATGTATTTATCTTAATGATTCTATCAATGAAAATAAAACAACTTTATTGTCTGAAAAGGATGATGATCGCTGGGAACTGGCAAAATATTATGTTGTACAAGGAGCGGTTCATCGGGTAAACCTCACCGAGCATGGCCGATTACATTTTCCCTTCGACGCAGTCAACGCAATCACCAAATCGATATTGCCAATGCGTCATCCTTTGTTTAAGTTGCTGATCCCCTTTTTACGACTTTCCTTACCAGTCAATAATTCGGTTCTCGAAAGTAATTATTCGATGCTTAGCCGAGCTAACTGGGTGGTCTATTCACCTTTTTGTGCACCAGGAAAAAATATTCGCGAACTGATTAAAGATGGTTACGTTGGTCGAAAAAATAAACCTTATGCATTTCCACGATACATTTTTCCAGCAGGTAAACGTTGGCAGAAATGGAAGAAAAAATACTACTTAAATATAAAAGATAGCAAACCACTATTTCCAGAAACTAGTTTTGGTGTTTTTCTATCCAGCTACTATGATATTTTTTATAATTTTGTCGATCAGTTCCTGCAACTGACCATGGTGAAAGAATATCACTCTGACAATGATGAAGCCGGAAAACGTAACTGGGAATTGATTGCATTATGGGCTGAATGTATTTCTGAATGGGTTCCAGGATTTCCAGACAGATTGGAACTACTCGATGAAAAAAATCCCGCTAAAAAAGTAGTCCCTAATACGAAACTGTTAACTCAAATAATCACCTTAATCATGTGGAACCTTAGTATTGCTCACGCTGCCGATCATGATGGTTTTGGACACGCAGGACCTACTCGCAATGTGTTCAGAATAAGAATCCCCCCTCCGTTTGAGGATAATCCGGTCCCCAAAGATTATCGCCGTAAACTCGTTAACCGCTGGGATATTTTTCAATCTTGGTTAACCCACGAGATGTTTTATAAACCCCATAACGTCACCTATTTAAAGGATGTTCAGTTCGATTTTGACTTCGAATATAAGAAAAAACTCGATGCGCTTGCTGATCAATTTCGTCAGGACTTAAAGAACTGTGATAAAAAACTTTACCAACAATATGGTGACCAGCTGACTCGACTTGATTCGATCACGCCCAGTATTCAATATTGAGTGATTATTTTAGGAATATGGTTATTCGGTTTGATGGATTTCGCTATAGATCCATGCTTTGGCAAAACGTAAATCTCGATCAACAGTGGCTTCAGAAATATCCAGCACGGTGGCTATTTCTTTGTAGGTCAGGCCACCAAAAAAATGCAATTCCAGCACTTCGCTTTTTCTTGGATCTTTTGAGTTTAATTGCTCCAATGCATAGTGGAGATCAAGCAATTCTTTTTCGGGGGTGTCGGCGGCAAGTCGCTCAATATCTGTATCGACTTGCTTAAATTCCCCACCTCTTTTTTGCCGTTGTTTTGCGCGAGCACGATCGATCAACATACGTCGGATTAAACGTGACGCCACCGCAAAAAAATGAGCGCGATTTTGCCAGTCGATCTCAACATCGATAAGATTAAGATAAGCTTCATGAACCAATTCCGTGGCCTGAATGCTAAGATTTTTTTCACCACTAAGATGTTTTGCACTCAGACGTCGCAAGCTATTGTAGATGACTGGCGTCAACTGCTGGAGTGCTTGTTCGTCTCCTGATCGCCAGGCCGCCAATAGTTCTGTAACAGGCGCGTTTTTATTCATGAATTAACTTTGAACGCTTTTTTCTCAGAGCGCTTTCGTATAGTGATTATTGCTTTTATAATACTCCTTTAATACTGTTTAGGCTATTTGGATAACTTTAGCAGTAATTCTCGATCAAATAGACTACAAACAATTGCCTTGTCACTTTGTTAGAGGAGAGAGTCAATTTTTTGCATCGCTAGGCGTGCTATGGATTGACTCGATGAAGGTTTGCTACAGGGAAACTTTTTCCTTAAAATCCACGCCTCAGGTTAAGCATTAATTAGCCCTGAGACGTTCGACTCCGTTTTCTCTACAAATTTGTTGCTGCTGCAGGCGCGGCGTCATTACCTTCACTACCAATATCAAAGGTATTGCCGGTCTCTTTGGCAATGATACTACTCTCGACAAAAATGCCGTAATTCCAACCGCCTTGACCTCTATTTGAGTTGCTGCCATTGCCTGACAAACGGGTGGTAATCTGAGAGTCTGTAATTTCCAGCTCGCTACCATTCAATAATAATATAGCCGCAACAGAACCACCAGCGCCACCACCACCACCAGCGCCGTGACCGCCAGGGCTCCCCGTTCCGCCAGTGCCACCTTTACGGGATCTGGAATCGGCTCCAGTACCGCCTAAGCCGCCGTAACCACCCGTACCACCGAGACCACCCGCGCCACCGGTTCCGCCATCACTGCTTACAATTTCACTGTTAGTTATCGAAACAAAGTTCACTGAGGATAGTGACAGTGCGAATGAACCACCACCACCTCGGCCAACATTACCACCGTAACCGCCTTCGCCGCCCTCTCCGCCGCCGCCGCCGCCGCCGCCATCATTAAAATCAGCTCCCGGTCCGCCACCGCCACCACCACCACCAGCGCCACCTCGACCTTGTTGGCCGACCGTCTTTCCATTGGCGGGTATAACCAGACCGTCAGAAAATGATTCTGAGTTTTCAGCGCCAATACCTTGCGCTCTGGTTTCAGCACGAGTGGTAGGAGAACCGCCTTTACCGGCATATCCTTCTAAAATGCAAATCAGTAGGAACTTGACGTCTCCTCCACCACCGCCACCACCGCCAGTAATGGAACCGCTATTACTGGTGCTATTGGCACCTTTATTACCCGCGCTACCATCAGCACAGAGTGCTGCTTTTGCTGCGGCCCCTCCTCTTCCTCCATTGCCGCCATTGTGACCACTGCCGCCAGCGCCACCTGATCTTCCTGAACCGTTACTGCCTGTGTCACCTGGTGCACCATTGTTACCTTTTCGGCCTCGTACACCATTGGCCCCTCTGCCCGCTTTAATGGTGCTGTCTATGACATCAAGTCGTTCCAAATCGAGGGCGTACACTCCGTAACTTGAACCCGTTATAAAGTCTTTGATATCGTCGATTTGGGGCTGTACGGTTGTTAAATCGGACCCTTGTGCAATAACATGTTTAAGGGTTAAATTATTACCCGAAGCTGCCGCAATTGCCCAAGAATTTTCTTGGCCATCTTCGGGCGCACTAGCTTCAATGCTAATACCACTGATTATTTTGTCGCTAAAATCATTTGTCGACAATGCCACTGCCTGATTCACAATAATAGGTGTAGGCTCGGTGGCAGGACTATAGTTCCAATCAACATCAAATCCGCCATAGAGATTAGCGCTGGCGGGTAAGACTATCGTCTCACTCAGCTCAAAGGTACCATTGTCAGGAGTATTCAAGTAGATGTCTGATCCGGAAAAACTGGATTCCAATGCTCGCGGGATCGTTTTTAGGGAGCTATCCGGTGTACGGCCGCTATTGTCAAAATCGTGACCTGTGTCGGGATCAATAAATACCGCATTAGTTTTGTCTCGCAAAACAAAGACGGAAACCGTATCTGTCGCCGAAACATCCATTTTATCCATATCCGTTACTGTAACCTGGAATTCTAATTTATCTACCTCAGCAGGGGCGTTAAAACTGATGGAAGCGTTATTGGCAAGCTGTCCAACCAAAGTCCCTGCAGTTTGTTTCCAAAAATAACGTAACGATGAACTGTTCTGGAAATTAGAGGCTTGCGCTTGCAAGGTGACCGTTGAGGAGATATCGGTTAACTGCATATCTCCTATCTCAACGACTAACTCACCCTGTGGATTACTACAATTTTCAAATTCTAGCCCGTCTTTGATCCCGTCACCATCGCTATCCCATTTCAAAGGATTAGAAAAGACCAACGCTAAATCATCACCTTGATCACAAGGTTGTTGCGCCAAGTTGGTATACCATCCGTAAACTTCCATCGCGTCATCCAGTCCATCATCATCACTATCGTTCAGATTAATGTTGGTGCCTTTTAGAACTTCAAGCCGATCGCTTAAGCCATCAAGATCGGTATCGGTAATATAGACCAGATGCAATACGTCACCTTTACGCAATAAAATATCACCGGCAGCGTAGTCGTTCTTTAAAATATTATACAATCGGGTAGTGGTGGTACCCTGAGGACTTCCAACGGGTGTAAATGTATGCGCCACCAGCCAATAACTTTTGGTTTCGGTGTTCATCGCCAACGAACGAACCGATGATAATCCCGTATGGCTTTGGTTTGATCCGGGAAAAGACTCAGATGAAAACACATAATCAAAATTTAGTCGGTCATTCATGAGCTCTTCAAAACTTATATTTTCACCATTTCCATTATCCACTGCGACCCTATATCGTTCGGTTTTAATCAATTGACTATCACCAAAATCGATAATAACTTCGGCAGTTCGAGCACGAGTATTTTGGACGGCTTGACCAAGATCCACATCAGAACGTTGACCTGTGAGTGATAAATTGGTTGGTTTTAAAACCAACTGATTAGAGTTTTCTAATATCCGGCTTATTTCTTCGGGATTACCCACTGCGGTGTAGACAAAGTTAAAAAGTGTGTAATCACCACTGGTCGGCTCAACACCAGTCCCTAAGGGAGATGGTGTAAATGTCATGTCTCCTTTGTAAACCAAAGTGCCCACCGAAATTAAATCACCAGGCCTTTTGGGGTTTTCCATGTAAGCCGTTAAGTCCATGTTATTGAGTGTATAACTTACATCACCATCATTAAGTATCCCCATTAAAATTTTGATCTCGCCACCTTTGGTATCAATCGACTCGCTGCGAAGTATTTCATAAAAATCTGAACTTGATCGACGATTGGTTTCCACCGTTTGTTCGTTCCAGTAATTAGTATTGGTGGTGGTGTCAGAGTGTTGGTAATCATAAGATACTGCAATACTACCGGAAGTCACCGGCCCTATTTGTTCAACTTTTGGATTAACATTGACCGCATGTTGCTCTTCGATTACGTTAGTATTAATACGCCCCCGATTATTGGTGACCGTCACTTCATCCAGACTCGCATTTGTCATGCCTTTATAAATAGATTCAGTTTCATTGTAAGTCGCATACAATTGGATCACAGGCGCGCCTAACGGCTCAATTCGTATTCTGGGAACATCGGCAACTAGGGGATTAAAACGCAGATGAGTTCCACTGAATCGATCCCAGTTATCCACTTCTTCTTTGTCGAGAAAACCATCACCATCGGTATCAGTCACATTGGGATGAGTGCCGTAGGTCGCTTCTTCTTCATCAGTAAGTCCATCGCCATCAGTATCAAGGGATACAGTTCCCTCACCGGAATTTCCGTTTCCATTGCTATTGTCGGTATCTCCACTACTACCACCGCCACCACAAGCTATCAAACTCAACAGCAATATTGGTATTATATTTTTAGATATTGCACTCGATAAATTTCTCATTTTTACTCTCCTTAAGCTGAACCTGTCAAAATTTTGCGATATTCTTTAAAAAAAGGATTTCCTTAACATCAATATCGGAAAATTCACTATCAACGGGCAACAGGTTGTTTAATTTTTACTTTGTCATTGGTATATAGCGAGAAAAGAATTCTAATCACCTCACACAAAATGAAGTTAATTGAACTTGATCGAAAAATCAGTTGAAGCAGGAGAAATAGCACCATCCCTCAGCAAATCGAGCCATGCAAGAAATTATTGTCACTTTCCATGCGACAATAATTTTTGTGAAGTTAAGAATTTTTGATAAAGCGATACTGAGAAGAATATTAGATGCCCAGCTACATGCCATTGAGAACTATAGGCTGTAGTTGTATTCTTAAACTTGGTGTGGGTGATGACTTAAAACCAACTGTCTACCCGATCATCCAGTGTTGCCTGACACCTTTTTAGTTGTATGTTATAGGTGGTTGCACGTTTTTTCACTTTGGCAGCGACTTTTTTTAGCCAAGGTTTACTCTTATAACTGCGGCGAGCATAACCGCCTCGACCTTCATGATAGGCGAGGTATTGTCCATAAGCATCCCATTTAGACAGCTTTAGTCGTTTTTGACTACCATCGGTATACCAACCAATAAAATCGATCGCATCTTCAAATTCATCACGATCAGCCCCCCAATTACCGGCTTGCTTCATATATTCTCCCCAAACGGGATCTTGTGCTTGGGCAAACCCGTATGCGGAAGAATCTCTTGGTAGTGGAATAAAACCCAAAAACCAATCTCTATCTGGTTGAGCGTCATCCACAAAACGAGATTCCTGATGCATGATGGCCATTAACACGTAAATGGGGGTCCCCCATTTATGTTGGGTATCGCGGGCCGCTTCATACCAATCGGTTTCACCGAGAAAAATATCGCAAATATTATTAGGATTGCTGGGACGATAACTAGCGCAGCTGGTCAGGTAAATAACCAATAATCCCACAACAGAAGCTTTAAACACGGTTTTTAGCATTAATCATCCTTTGTTTTTTATTGGCTTTGCAAGCATTTTACCATAGCTCTCATTGAACCGTCGGTAAGCCAGAAATTTTTATTTTGCCGACTTTGGTTTATAATCCTACCATCCTTTGATTACATTCAGGTTTAAATATTAATAATCATCCAATAGGTATTTTTGACTCAGGGGTAGGCGGACTGAGTATTCTCAAAGCCATTCATGAACTAATGCCAAACGAAAACTTGATTTACGTAGCTGACAGTGAATTTACTCCCTACGGCAATAAATCAGAACAACAGATCGCAGCAAGGGTGCTCGCGATATCTGAGTACTTAATCACTCGGAAAGTCAAAGCCATTGTGGTTGCTTGCAATACCGCGACGGCAGCAGCTATTCAAACCTTGAGGAATAAATATACAATCCCAGTGATTGGTTTAGAACCAGCATTAAAACCAGCCTCAGAACATACCGCCTGTGCCCGAGTTGGAGTATTAGCAACGCAAGCAACGCTGGACAGCCAGAAATATCAGGATTTAAAAGATAAATATGGCATCCGACTTGAATTGGTTGAAAAAGCCTCCCCGCTATTTGTAGAGCTGGTCGAAAATGCGTCAATGATCACGCCAAAGGAATTAACCTTAATCGAAAAAGAACTGCAACCTTTTATCAACGCTGGAATTGATTCGCTGGTTTTAGGGTGCACACATTATCCCTTTTTAACTAGAGCTATATCCTCCATAATGGGATCGAAGGTCACACTGTTTGAAAGCGGGCTACCGGTAGCCAAAGAAGTTCAAAGACGTTTAATCAATCAACTGAACAGGGTAAACGATCAGAGTTCAATCCATTATTATTCAAGCAATCCGACAAAATCTCAAGCGATGTTCGATTTAATACTGAATTCAAAGGTTGCTATAAAACCGTTTTAATATCTAGTGCCATCACCTTACAGAATAACGGCTCAGGTAACGGGGTTATTACCAGTAACCCTTCCATTTTTAATAGTGCCAATGTGAATAGATGAGTTACAAAAAATAAACCTCAGAATATCCAAAATGATATTATGACTACTAAACAAAGAAGGTGGATTAGGCGGCTTTAATCCACCCTTTGAAAGTCAAACCTATCGACTCAAACTAACCAATTTTACGATACTTGATCCTCACTGGTGCGTCAGCATCGGCACCTAATCGCTTCTTACGATCGATCTCATAATCTGCATAATTTCCTTCAAACCAGACTGTCTCACTGTCCCCTTCAAAAGCCAATATATGAGTCGCCACTCTATCTAAAAACCAACGATCATGAGAAATAATGACCGCACATCCCGGAAAAGCTAACACCGCTTCTTCCAACGCTCTTAGGGTTTCCACATCCAAATCATTGGTGGGTTCATCCAACAATAAAAGATTACCACCGCTTTTAAGTAGTTTAGCCAAGTGAACACGATTGCGTTCACCACCGGATAGATCCTTAATAAATTTTTGCTGATCACCCCCTTTAAAGTTAAATCGACCAACATATTGTCTTGATGACACCTGATAATTACCCACAGTGATCGTGTCTGAATCATCAGAAATTTCCTGCCAGACGGTTTTACTATCGTCCAAACTATCACGGGATTGGTCAACATGAGCAATTTTGACGGTTTCACCAACTCGCAGTTCACCATCATCGGGGGTTTCCTGATCGGTCAACATTTTAAACAAAGTCGATTTGCCAGCACCATTCGGACCAATAATACCGACAATTCCTCCTTGCGGCAGGTTAAAACTTAAATCGTTCACTAGGCATTTATCACCAAAGCTTTTTTGTAAGTGATTGGCTTCAATCACCAAGGTCCCTAAACGAGGTCCGGGCGGAATATAAAGATCATGTGTTTCATTTCTTTTTTGATAGGTCTGCGATGAGAGTTCTTCAAACCTAGCAATACGCGCTTTACTTTTAGCCTGTCGGCCTTTAGCATTGGATCGAACCCATTCTAATTCTTCTTTCATCGCTTTTTGATGGGCGGACTCTTTCTTTTCTTCCATCGCCAACCGATCCCCTTTTTGCTCAAGCCAGGAAGAATAATTGCCTTCCCAAGGAATTCCGTGGCCTCTATCAAGCTCTAAGATCCAGCCAGCCACATTATCCAGAAAATAACGATCATGGGTTATCGCAACTACCGTTCCTTTAAAATCTTGTAAAAACCGTTCTAACCAAGCGACTGATTCAGCATCTAGATGATTGGTCGGTTCATCAAGCAACAGCATATCTGGTTTGGAAAGCAATAATTGACACAAGGCGACCCGACGTTTTTCACCACCAGATAAATGTTTCACTTCAGCATCCCATGGTGGCAAACGCAGAGCATCAGCAGCTTTATCTAACATCCTGTCGACTTCCCAGCCGCCACCTGCTTCTATTTTGTCTTGCAACTCAGCTTGTTCTTTTAACAATGCATCAAAATCAGCGTCGGGATCGGCAAATGCATTATTCACTTCATCAAAACGGATGAGGATCGCTTTCATTTCACCGATACCTAATTCAACATTACCTCTAACATCTAACGATTCATCCAGCTGCGGCTCTTGAGGCAAGTAACCAATTTTAATTCCTTTGAGCGGAATTGCCTCACCTTCTATATCGGTGTCGATACCGGCCATAATCCGTAGTAATGTCGATTTACCAGAACCGTTTAACCCTAAGACACCTATTTTTGCACCGGGAAAAAAGCTAAGGGAAATATCTTTTAGTATCGTCTTTTTGGGTGGGACGACTTTACTTACCCGATTCATTGAATAAATGTACTGAGCCATTTTCGGTCCTTGGATTTATAGGTTAGGTTCTAGGTATCATACGGTTTTATTCCGCTTGATTGCTTTTAATTCCACATTATTTCATAATTCTGAATCACATTCAGCCCAAATAGAAAAACGATTACTTATGAGATGTCAAATGATAACAAAAAATCAATTATTTCCCCTCTTTCTCCTTTTTACATTAACGGTGACCGTAGAGGCCAAAGACACTCTTCGGACGGGAGCTGAACTGGCCGCTATTTTGGCATCCATCCATGAACATGTCGATCAACGAAAATTAGATACTAAGTTGTTTACTCAGGCACTGAATAGCCAACCGATTAATATTCAAGAAACCGCACTTCGTGGTCTTGGTAGAATTGGAGGAGATACAATAGCGCCATTAGTTTTACCATTTTTAAACGATGAAAATGAAGTTCTTCGAAGAGCGGCCGTTTTCGCGCTAGGTATCAGCGGGCAATCAAATGTCATTCAAAAGCTCTGGCCTGTATTGAAAAAAGAAAATGATGAAACGGTGAAGCAAGAAATCTACTTAGCGCTTGGCCTACTGGGTGGAAATAATCTGATAAGCACCTTGTTAGACAGAGTGAAAATTGAAAAAACGCCTGCAACCAAAGCAGCTATTTTTCAAGCATTGGCCATTGCTATCACTTATCATCAGGATATCAGCGCTCAACTCGTCACCGATTTAGAGCAATCAACGGATAAAAAAGAAGTTGTCGATTTTACCCACTTACTCAAATTGATGGAGCAAGACAACTCACTCAGTTATTTTGTCGGTTATTTTCTGGCGAGAGTAAAAACGATTGAACAGTACATTAATCCGCTTCAACTAGAAAAATTGACACGCAATGTAAAATCTCTTGGCAACAAAAAAGTACTAGCGAGGTTAATCGGTAAAGCAACTCAAAAAGATCACCCCTCTAACAGACAATTACTCTCTTGGTTAATAGAACAAAGTAACCTCTCCAAAGTTGATTTAGTGGTTGAAGCGATACAAGCGATGGGGAGCTTGCTAAAAATTCCTCAAGCCAGACTACAACTGGGTAAATTACACGGCTCAACTAATCCTTTAATTGCCCAGTCGGCATTGCAGGTTTTAGCCAACTCTTCTCTCAACAGTATGCAAATGACACAACTGCTCAAAAAGAATTTAAAAAATGTTCGACCAAGCATGGTGGTTGCCGCTATGAAAGGATTAGTTAAGCGTCAAGATCGGGATGACATGAGTTGGGCATTAAAGATTCTGGCGCACAAAAGTTCTTTTGTTAAGATCCGATTTGCCTTATTGATTGCTGAAAAAGATAAAAAGGGGTTTCACAATGTTTTGAAATTACTTTCCAAAGACACGGATCCTAAAGTCGCCAAGGTGGCAACCAGTCTTTTGTCGGATAAATCAGCTGGAGAACCTTCAATCAAAACCCAAACAACGTTTTATCCAAAAGCATTGAAAGCAAATGGCCGTCATGTGTTATTAAGAACCAGTGCAGGCAATATCGAATTGCTCATGAATCAAGATGCAACCTATACGTCCGCTCATTTTATCAAACTGGTCAATAGTGGCTATTACAACACCACTTATTTTAGCCGTATGCTTGGTAATTTTGTCGCTCAGGGCGGCGATAGTGTTGGTGATATGGATGGAGGAAGTGGACAGATGATCCGCGAAGAAATCTCTTATCTTTCCCACAAAATCGGCACGGTCGGAATGGCGACTTCTGGTAAAGATACTGGCGACGCGCAATTCTTCATCAATCTTGGTGATAACTTTCATCTGGATCGAAAATATACTATTTTTGCAAGCGTTGTCAGAGGAATGGAAAATGTTTATAAGCTAAGCAATGGCGATCAAATCATTTCCGCCGAAGTTATAATGGAATAGGTTCTAAGTTCTAAGTAATAGTGATTTTAGCCAATCTACATAGTATGATGGACCAATGTGAATTTTAAGTCATTAAAGGAACACAAACGATCATGGCTTTTGAATACGGTTCAGACACCCTAGGGATCAAAAATCCGTTTAAATTTGAAGGTTTTATTCTTTCTATTCGCGGATTAATCGTCACTTTATTGGGCGTTATCGCATTATTTGCAGTTAAAGATCTGGTTAATTCAGGCGCAAAGTTTGCGGGCTGGATGTCGCTCGGTATGGGCATTTTGTTGCTTAGTAATGGTTTGATTGCGATGGCTCACGGTTTATTTAAAGTGATGCGTTTTTATGTGGGCCGAGGCGTGCCCGCCAGTCTGGCTCGTAATCGAGGTAAAAGCGAATCCCATGTGCAAGAACCCTATATTGCCTATGGTGATAAAAACCTCGAACAGATGTTAATGGGTAGAAAAAATACGACTTTTCAGGAGCCGCAAGGCTGGCTTGCCAGAATGTTGCATACTCTGATGCCTCAATTATTATTTATGCCTTACCCGATCCGAAATTGGGCACAGAAATTGGGCTCCGGGTTAATTTATAGTTTGATGGCATTTCTTTGTTATGGACTAGCATGGTTTTCCGGCAATACCGGACTTACCGATATTAGTAATACGCCAGTTTTAGATTGGTTGAGCATCATTCTTGCTAGTTACCTGTTCTTGATCTGGAGCATGAGACGTACGCCGCTACAGCGCATGCTTAACATAACCTTGCAAAACGCCGGTTCGAGCGGAATGATTATGATGATTGTATTTTCAATTCTCGCTCCGGTGGCTCTCAGTCATATACACCATGAAGTAAGACCGCTTCCGACACTACCGATTGCAGCCGGAAGCTATATTATATTAATCACTTTATTAGCCTTTATTACCTCAGCCTATGGTTTATTTATAACCTATTTAAGGGTAAAGCAGGCCAATCCGAAAACAGAAGTTTCCGAATTTCGAACCAATTGGCAAGAAAGTATTCATCCTCAGGAGATTTTTATTAATTTCGAAAATATCGTGATGGCCAATCGTCGATATAAAGAAATACCCAACCGAGTCTATCGAGATTTTGATGCACATTTAATCGAACAAGGTAGCAATGACAAAGGTAAATTCTCCGGTGAAATGGTTCAAGAAACCCAGCCGGTCTATAAAACCTTGCCGATCACGCCTCTTTTTAAGTTGCTGAGAATTGTCGGCACCATTACCGGCGAATCGATGCTGGCTGTTGCCGCTATTTTGTTTTATCTTGCAATCGAACCTGTCACACTGATCAAAAGCGCCCCTGTCTCGGCGGTCAATGCGTTAGTTTTTCCGTCCATTGTCTGGATATTTGGTCAAATCATCAGCAACACTGCTCGCGTTTTTTGGTCTGAAATGCATTTTGAATCTTTAATCGTTTATTTCCAATGCCATGGCACTTATTCCGAATCAAAAGTATCAACCGGCACCAGTATTCACGACAGCACCCGATCTGAAAATGTCGTGGTCCGCTCCAGCCTGACTCCTTGGATCATTTCTAGTCGATTAGTGACCAGTTGTTTTGCCGAAAGCGGCTCGAATAATCTGGAAAATTACCGCCGCATTTTAGAAATGCATAAAGCCGATGATGACCTAGATAAAATCACTAGTGAAATGCGTGAATTTTTGGGCAATCGAGAAACCATTGCCAGTGTCAATCAAAAAGATTTGGCATCTGCCAGCACGATTTATCAAGTCAATCAGGAAACCCGTGCCAATCAATCGCAGACGGCCTTAGAGCGGAATAAACAATCACAACAGATAACCCATGAACAAGCGGAAGGAAAACTAACAACCGATTCAGCTCCGTTTGACGAAGAAGGTGGTTTAGATTTATCTGGCCAAGCTTAAACTAAATAATACCATGGGATCTGATGGATGGATGGAGTAGGATTCAATCCTGCTGAAAAAACAGGATGTTGTTAGCTCAATTGATTCAGTAGGTAGGAATACCCTTCCGACTGGTATTCTGGCAATAAATAATTCGAGTAATAAAAGAGGATAAATAAATGGAAATTTCAGAAAAAATAATTAACAACATTTTCACAAACTATGTGCTAGTTTATGGACTCAATCTAATTTTTGCGATCATGATATTCGTTATCGGTCAATGGATCGCCAATATTGTGACCAAAGTAGTAGAAAAACTGCTGACCAAAGGGAAGGTCGACCAAGTATTAATTGATTTTATTGGTGGAATGATTAAAAGTATTTTGGTCCTTTTTGTCATCATTGCCTCATTGGGTCAGTTAGGCGTTGATACCACTTCACTAGTGGCATTAATTGGTGCCGCTGGTCTTGCAATTGGTCTGTCTTTACAAAGCTCTTTACAAAACTTTGCCGCTGGTGTGATGCTGATAATGTTTCGACCTTTTACAGCGGGTGATTTTGTCGAAGTCGCCGGTATTTCCGGTGTTGTGGAAAAGATTAGTATTTTCAATACAGTGATGAGAACCGGCGATAATAAAGAAATGACCGTTCCTAATGGCGCTATTTATGGCGGCGTAATCACTAACTACTCCGCCAAGGAAACTCGCCGGGTAGACATGGTATTTGGCATTGGTTATGACGACGACATTAAACAGGCGAAAAATATAATGATCGAAATCATGAATCAAGATGAGCGGATTTTAACCGAACCTGCACCATTGGTTGCTGTATCCGAATTAGCGGACTCTTCGGTTAACTTTGTCGTACGTCCATGGGTAAAAAGTGCTGATTATTGGGATGTTTTGTTTGATTTAAATGAGAAAATTAAATTGGCTTTCGACAAAGCATCAATTTCGATCCCTTATCCTCAAATGGATATTCATATGAATAAAGCAGATTCTTAGGGATCTGCTTTTAACCTAGCATAATTGATTATCTCCGTGCCCAATTTAAGAGACGACTATTTCGAATTCAAGTTCAAAATCGATCAATCCTAATAAAATAGATCTTTTATTGGCAACTCGAATTAGCTTCTATGACCAAAGAAGTCACTTCTCTCATTTGTTTTTGTAAATTCTCACTAACATCAATTTGAGAAATATTGGGCAAAGAAAACGATTATTCTCTTCATTTTTTATTCCTGTGTAAAATGAGCCATCCTAAGAGTAACAATGCAATGCTTCCAGCCACAAATTTTTGTTTCCATTATCAAACTTTGGTGCAACAACATCTGAAACCGTTTTCGTGGATAGATTAACCTTTAATCCTAAAATTAAACAGCCTCATCAATGCCGCTTATTTAATACTCACTAAATCTTGACTAAATATTGGATTAACAATATTGATCGGCCTAGAATTATCAACGCCTAAATGGCGGAAGGCATAATTTAACGACACTTTAATCGGTTTTACTTTGCAATTGTCTGGTTTTTTACGAAAAACTTGCAGACTATTATTCTCTTTGTCCACTAATTTCAATTCAAAACTGCTGATTAAAGTGCAACCGTAAGATAAAACTTCAATATGAACGAACCGCTCATCAAAACTATAACTAATTAACTTGGCAGGCTCTTTGAAGGGCGTTGCTCCATATCCTCTAACGTCATTAAATGAGGCACAACCCGTCAAAATGACGCAAATACTCATGATTGAAAATATAATATTCTTCATACCAACAAACCTTAAAACAAACGGGAAATAAAAAGCCTCTTTCCTAACGACAAAAAGAGACCAAAGGAATACTACAGGAATAATTCTGAACCGTATGTGAACAACCTTCCAAAACTAATAAGGACCATTCAAATGATCCCAATCTCCCCACAAAGCAGAAAATATCTGATTACCATGTAAATAGAACACAGCCTCATCATGCAATTTACTGCGTCCCATACCACTATTTAACGGATGGGTACGCTCTTGGTTGACAGACTCAATGATCATTTTTCCGGAATATTCCAGCGTCATATCGTTTTCATCATTTGTGTTAATTTCAAAAAGAAACAATCCGCTTTCCTTCCATTTATTATTTATGGAACTTTCTTCTATTTGCCAAATATCAACAGGTATCGCCAATCGTTTTTGCTGTTCGTTTAGTGTCAATAAACTAATACTTCGTAAATCGTAATTGGCCTCAGTGGATGTCCATCGGTCTCCCAATACGATTTTATTTTTAACCAGAGGATTATTCATATCACGTATATCAAAGAGTTCAATTTTAACTCCCTTAAACAAACCTTGCTCTACCTCATTACCAATCCCCAGCAACCAGTCTTTTGACAGAGGATGTAAGTATCGGGAAAACCCAGGTATTTCCAATGCACCGGCTATAAACGGTAGTTCAGAATTGCTCAGATCAATGACATAAAGTGGATCGACCTGCTCAAATGTAACAATGTAAGCGCGATTATCCGAAAAACGGACCGCAAAAATATTCTCGCCGGGTTTTCCAATAGGTTCCGGATTTTCATCATTAGGCAATCTAGCAATCGTTTGCAATTGATTGCTGCCGTCTTCAGCAATAATACTCAAAATATGCTCATCAGGTCTTCCGTCTACTTGATTAAAGCTAGTCGTCACCACCCGTAACTCATTTTGATATTCACTCATTCGAAACGCAGGTTCACTCCAACCAAGCTGCCCAGGTAAAGAGGCGGAAGCGGTATACTCTATTGAGGAGCCATCGAGTTTGAATTTGTGGATTGCTGTAAATCCCGAAAAGTCAAACCAAGGTTGATCATTATTTCCTCCGATATAAAACCCGCTGGTCGAGCTGTATATTCCCTGTACATTAGCATTCAAACAAGTTGATGCCGTCACTTGCTGGGTATTCAAATCGATAGCGGATAGAGTAATAATATCTGCAAAACCTTCAAAATTTTCAGTTCCTTGGGCAACTAAACAATCATCAACATCGACTAAAGGTCGGATCGCTCCGTCATTGGTTTGAAAATGAGGAAGCAAGTCTGAAATCGGTGTGCTCAGGATCAGTTTTTCATTGCTTATTTTTTCAATCTTATCACTGGCTGCGTAGTTGATATCCACAATATTTGGCACATAGCGGGTCACCAGATACAACATATTACCAATCCTTCGACTGCCTTCCAGATTTCCTTCTATCTCAATTTTCCACTGTTCACTCGGATTTTCCGGCGTTTGAACATCATATAATTGTATTTGTATTTTACCGCTGGTCCATTGCCAATCCGCATCTATCAGACTGGCAGACCAATAAAGGTATCTCGTATTTTTAATTGAGACCAATTGTTTATTTTTCGACCGAAGAAATAAATCTGAAATTCCCAGTTCTGGTGAATCATTCGGTATTTCGCTAACCAGTTCCACCAGAGCATTGACTGGATCCGTTTTTAATATCCTAATCGTGTTTTCGTTAGAGTCGCTATTATTGGTAAATCGAGGCAAGTTGAGCTGATACAAATATTGACCATCATATTTGAGACGATCCGCCTCATCCACTCCTACTTCATGTAGATTAGTCGTTGAAAAATGACTATTATTACTTTGGCTACCTCCTTCAGTAGTGGTAGCTGCAGCAGCAAAATCAATCGAATAATTCTGTTGTACAAGACGAAGTCTTATGCCATTTTTTATGTAGTTGCTAAAATCATTATTGGTTGGATGAGACAAAACAGAATCTTTAACAGTGGATTGCTTTAAAGCGCTATAATCAATATTGACATCTTCACTAGAATGATTGCAGCCACATAGGGCCAAAAGTACGCTTGAAACTATCAGACTGGTATTCCTTAACATTTTCTGCTCCTCCCGTTAGTTATCAACATTTGTATTCTTTTACCCTGTTATAGGTTTACTATTATCTCTTCAGCAAAGTATCTGAGACTTCTAAGGCCAGTAGAATAATAAATACATTCTATTGAACCATCTGTTTGAAAAATGCTTAGTAATGTAAAATTTTGTAGACTAGTCATTTAACCTTGATCCCTAGCACACCTGTCTCAAGGAACTTGTCGACTAACCAACCAACTTTCGGTTAAACTAGCGTTTACATTTTTTCACAATTAATAACCAATAAAAGCAAGATTAATAAGCTGTTTTTAGCTCATAATCGGCTAAGTTATTTTTTTGAAGTATTCGAATCCTATTGAATCTATCTATATTCACAAGTAATAACACATTGTCGGCTCTGTGCTTGATTAGCATTTTGTTGTTTTCCAATCTGACCGAAGCCAAGGATCAAGCAGCATTACAACAGAATATTTGTGATGAACACCGTGATCAGTGTGTCGAAAGTGGCGAATGGACTTTCTCTGTTTCCATCGGTATCGGCTTAAGAACCAACCCTCTATTTGAAAGTGATAATATTCCCTTAATCATATTGCCGGAATTTAGCTATTACGGAGATCGCTTTTTCATCGACAATCTAGATCTTGGTTACACGGTGTTTAGCACAGCCAATAATAGTCTGAACCTAATTGCCACACCCAGTTTTGATAGTGTGTTTTTTGACCGTTGGGATCCGGGGAATCTATTTGTCAATCTAACATCGAATGTGGGAGATTCTCTTACACCCTCCAACCAAGTAGAATATAATCTAACCCGAATTAATCCCAATGAACTCTCGACGCGGAAATTTAGCTATTTAGCCGGACTTGAATATAGTCAGGATTTTGAAAATGGCCTGCTACAATTTAGCTTGCTCAACGATATTAGCGACACCCACTCAGGTAAAGAAATTCGATTGGCTTATGCTTATTCTTTGAGTCATTTTTTTTCAACTGCCTTTGGGTTCACCTGGAAAGATAAAAATTTGACGGATTATTATTATGGTGTAAATCCTGATGAAATAGTTGGTGATCGTGGGTCGTACCAAGCGAGCGCTAGCTTCAATCCGTTCGTAAGAATTTCTCTCAATACAGCAACAGGCCATAATGATTTTTGGCGATTATCTCTTGAAGTCCAAAAACTCGATAGTCAAATAGCCAAAAGCCCAATTATAAATGATGAATATGTAGTGACCTTTTTTGTTGGAAAAAAATTTAAATTTGATTAAAAATGAATGCGAAAATACAAACAATAACAATGATTAATATAGCCAATTAAAACATGGGAATAATGAAAAATATAAAAACTATTTTTATTGTTCTGATGATTGTGTTTATCGGCAAACTAACTGCTGAAGAGGGCCAGTCATCAGTCTACGGCTTGTTCTTGTCTCCAGAGAATTGCTTTTTACTCGGAAAATCTAAAGAATGCGACATACTAGTTAGCATTATTTGGAAAGTATCAAAATCTGGTAGCTACTGTTTATATAACAATCAGAGCTCAATAGCGATAGATTGCTGGAACAATCGAAAGCAAGCAAGTAAAGAAATAATGTTGATTTTAGAAAAAGATGTCGTTTTTGAATTACGTGATCGAAAAGCCAATAAAATAATATTTAAAACTTCATTAAAACTTTATAAAAAAGTCTCAAGCTTAAGACGAAAACGTCGTAATCCATGGAGTTTTTATTAGGTCTGTTTATCTTTCATAAAAATGTACTATCACTTAACAGAAATTAACTATGCCTCTTGCAAGAATACTCTTAGTCGAAGATGACCAAAAGCTCGCATTACTGGTACAAGAATACCTAGAAAGCGCTGATTTTTTGGTAACCACTGAAAGCGATGGCAATAGAGCAAACGAAACAATCTCTCGCTTTAAACCCGATTTAATTATTCTAGATATCATGCTACCCGGCAAAGATGGCTTAACCATCTGCAAAGAAATTAGACCGGGTTTCATAGGGCCAATTTTAATATTAACTGCACGCAATGAAGATTTTGATCAAGTTCTAGGGCTTGAATTTGGCGCTGATGATTACGTCATAAAACCAGCCGAGCCGAGAGTTCTATTAGCTCGAATAAAAGCCTTACTACGCCGAGGTAAACATACCGAAATTGAAGTGGCTGAACAACTAACTTTTGGCAGTCTGACAATCGAACCCGCATCACGAGATGTCTGGCTTGGGCAACAAAAAATAATCCTCTCCACCCACGAGTTTGAATTGCTTTTAATTATCGCAGGACAAGCGGGAAACATTCTTAGCCGCGACTACCTATTCAAAAAACTTTACAATCGAGAATACGATGGACTAGATCGAACCATGGACGTCAGAATTTCTCAATTACGTAAAAAACTAGGAGACAATGCTGAGGAAGCCTATCGTATAAAAACAATTTGGGGAAAGGGTTATCTGTTTGTTGCGGATGCCTGGTAGAAATGAATAATATTTTTCTTCGGCTCTATTTATTAATTGTTGCAACAATACTTGTTGTCGGTATCAGCCTCGACTATCTCTGGCAAAATTTTGAGCAAAAAGAAAGCCCCAGTGAAATTAATCAAACGCTGTTAAGATTGGTTTCATTACAACTTGAGGAACTAGAAAAAGACGAACTCCCCAATCGCTTGCAAAAAATCAACTCGCAATTTGAAGGCGAATTTTCGCTGCTACCACTCAAAGCCCCGCTGGCACAGTCATTAGAACAAGAATTACAAACTAGTGAATCAATATTAATGTACAGTGATTTAGAAACGCTGGGATTTATAAAACTCGCTGGGCACCCTTGGATCCTACAGTTAAAATTTTTGACAAATGACCCAATATCAACGACTAAAAATATTTTTATAACGCTATTTTATGGTCTTATTGCTTTAGTAATTTTTTATTGGATCTGGCCCCTCTCTAAAGACCTTGATCGCTTGGAAAAGGCGGTTAATCAATTTGACCAACAACAATGGCAGTCCAAAGTCGAGTTACCCGCCAGTTCATCTATCAATCATTTAGCAAAAGCGTACAACGCACTATTGGACAAAATAAAGCTATTAGTTGAAACCCAACAAGCCATGTCTCACTCAATATCACATGAATTAAGAACACCGCTTGCTAGGATTAGGTTTTCCTTACAAATGGCGGAAGAATCCAATGATATCGAGGGCATCCAAAAACAGATTGCCAGTATCGGTGATGATATTGTTGAAATGAATGATTTAATCAGCGAATTGCTCAATTTTGCATCGCTTGAAAGTATATACGCAGTTGCTAAATTGGAAAAAGGCGACATCAATATGCTAATTGAAACTCTGATTGAAAGACTTGAGATAAACTATCAGAACAAGAATATCATATTTTCTAAATGCTCAACTAATTCCAGAATATCCTGTGACAGCTACTTAATGGAACGCGCGGTACAAAATCTAATCATTAATGCTTGCAAATTTGCAAACAAAAATATATTAATTTCCTTTCAGCAGAGTGAGCATGCTAACCAAATATTAGTTGAAGATGATGGTCCAGGTGTACAGGAAAAATATCGAGTCAAAATTTTTGACTCATTTATTCAATTAGACAATCAGAATAAAAATAAAGGATTTGGACTAGGGCTAGCGATTGTCAAAAGAGTCATGACGCTTCATTCAGGAAGTGCGGAAGTAGAAAAATCCTCACTCGGCGGTGCTAAGTTTATTTTGTCTTGGCCAAAATAGGTCTTTTAGAAGTAAGGTTCACTTTTATCAAAGGTTCCCCCTTGGATTTTTCCTCAATTTGTCTGGAACGATCTGCTAATTTTTCACGAACCAGTTTTTCCAAAGAGTTAACTAAATCTTGATTGTTGATCTTATGACTTTTTTCTCCGTCTTTATACAATAAGCTCGACTTAAGTCCCCCCGTTAATCCCAAATCAACTTCCTTCGCTTCTCCAGGTCCATTGACCACACAACCGATGATAGCCACATCAATGGCTTCTTTAACATCTTCCAAGCGCATTTCTAATTCATTAACCGTTTTTATTACATCGAATTGTTGGCGGGAGCAAGAGGGACAAGCAATAAGGTTAATACCTCGTTGGCGAAGACTGAGTGATTTTAAAATATCATAACCAACTTTGATTTCTTCAACCGGATCGGCCGCCAGTGAAATTCGAATGGTGTCGCCAATTCCTTCTGATAGTAATAAGCCCAATCCTATCGAAGACTTGACTGCACCGGCTCTTAAACCGCCCGCTTCGGTAATGCCTAGATGAAGAGGTTGATCAATTTGACTAGCCAATTGGCGATAAGCCGAAACAGTCATAAATACATCGGATGCTTTAAGGCTGATTTTATAATTCTGAAAATCATATTTATCCAGAATATCGATATGTCTGAAGGCCGATTCAACCAAAGCATCTGGCGTAGGTTCGCCATATTTAACCTGAAGATCTTTTTCCAATGAGCCTGCGTTCACGCCAATCCTGATCGGAATATTCATATCCCGAGCTTTTTCAATTACGGCTCGAATACGATCTTCTTTACCGATATTACCGGGGTTAATTCTTAAACAATCGACACCATAGTCAGCTACTTTCAGTGCAATTTTATGATCAAAATGAATGTCGGCGACCAGAGGAATTGGTGAAGACCGTTTGATTTGTTTGAATGCTTCTGCCGCATCCATAGTAGGCACGGAGACTCTAACCAGATCAGCTCCGGCATCTGCGATTTTGCCTATTTGTTTCAGCGTAGCAACAACATCACAAGTATCGGTATTAGTCATACTTTGTACTGCAATTGGTGCATCACCACCGATTGCTACATTGCCGACCATGATTTGTCGACTTTTACGACGTACTATCCAGGATTCGCCTTTCATCTTACTTTACTCTTTATACTGCACTGAATAAATCTTAAATTTTATCTTTCAACTGATAACATGAGGTCAGTCGCTCAGCTATTCCAGAATAATCTCAGCCCGCCGTCCGGCGCGATAAGCGGAAAGATCATAATCAAGTCCTTCATAAATCATCGTCACCACAGACGGATCGCCCAAAATAACATTAAGAGGAGCGACCCCTTCAATTGGCATATGTTTGCCACTTTGTTTGACCCCCAAAGCGATGACTTCGCCGCGAGCATCAACAATTTTCACCCAACAATCCGCAGAAAAATCCAGTACCAGACTAGTCATGGTGAGGTTAGATGTATCAATTGTTTGTTGTTGAAATGATTGTACCGAACCACTATTTTGAATCAAATCTGAATCCAAAATTTTCGTATGACTAACCGATCCAATGTCATTGCTCAGGCCAGTACTAACTGGCAAATCATTTTGAATCCGCTCATCAGATCCTAGACTATTATTATTTGATGGCTCAGGCGTTTTTTCTTTCACCTTATCCTCAAACAATTTTACGCTATCATGGTTTGTATCTAGTTGTGTACTTATATCTGAATCAGTCTGATCGGTTGAGTCTGAACCATCCGGACCAGCGAGTATAAAACGATTCCACAATTCCCATCCAGCAAAGGATAAAAAGGTTAGCAATATTAAAATAGAAACAGACTTAAATAAATAGTGACTGGAGTTAATTTCTTTCCGTTTAGCACTAAATTGGGAAATCGCCTGTACACTTTTCAACGAAGGAGATTCAACACCAATCTGCTTGTCAAATGCATCCAGCATAGGTCCAGTATCTAGGCCCACTTTGGTAGCATAAGATTTGATATACCCTCTAACAAATGCAACCGGAATATCAATATCAAAATGGTTACTTTCAATTTTATCGATAATATCGAACGCTAAGTTCATTTGCGTAGCAATATCCTGACTGGATAAACCAAGATTTTCTCGCGCTTCAACCAGTAAATTACCAATATTGACAGAAATTTCTGTCTCATTATTATTTACATCCATTGGTCGCGATTATCCAGAAATTCTGCCGTTTCATCCGAATCAGGGAACATTTGTTCAAGTTTTATCGCATAACTGGCCAAAGCATCTTTGTCTTTTTGATAATGTGCTACTCGCAAGGCTAGCCACAGAGAACCCGCTGATGGTCTTGATACTTCTTCAAACCGTTTGATGTAAGAAAAAGCTCTTTTGTACCTTTTTTTGTAAAATTCTTCTTCAGCGATTTCAATCAATGCCGTCGGCAATTTATTATTTCGATTAAGTGCTTTTCGAAAATAGCTGGCCGCTTTTTCATGATTACCATCTTGTTTGGCGCAAACACCTGCATTCATAAAAGCAGATTCAATATCGGGGTATATGGGTTGATCGATTGCCTTGTTAAAATATTTATTCGCTTTTTTGAATTGACGCTGCCCACACAAAAAGGAGCCATAGCCATTTAAGAAGTCTGGATTTTTGGATTCTATCCTGAGCGCTTTTTTATAAGATCTTTCTGCTTTTTTAAATTCTTTCACTTTTTCATAATAATAAGCAATACCAAAATGCACATTGCCCGAACTAGCGCCTAACGCCAACGCTTTATCAAGATGACGTTTAGCATTTTGCAAACTGCCTACTTGCAAATATTGTAAACCAGCACTCAATCGAACCTGTGCTGCCTTTTCTTTATCATAATCACCGGACTTCACTGGCGATCCTTGCGAACCGATGGATTTAGTTGAACTGTCGCTAGTCGTTTGACAAGCTGTCACAAAAACGAGTGTGAATACGAATAAAGCCAATTTGAATTTGAGTATTTGTTTGCTCATAAATTTGGGTCCTCTCTATTTTCGGCGCTTGAAAAAGATCGCTGTATTTTTTGTTTATCACCTCAATCATACCACAGCACAACGGGATATTATGCCTACTTAATCAATAGTCTTTACTGCTATTTTGGCCTCTTTCTTTAACAACCTCTCCTCTCGCCGGGTTCGATCACTGACCTGACCAACTAATTGCCCACAAGCCGCATCAATATCTTCGCCACGAGTTCTTCTTGTGACAACAACAAACCCTTTTTTGATCAAAATTTCACCAAATTGTTCAATATCCTTGCGATAGGAGGTTTCATACCGTGTTTTTGGAAAAGGATTGAATGGGATCAAATTAATTTTACATGGCATATCTTTCAACACCCTTGCCAGTTCACGTGCATGAGCAGTAGTATCGTTGATGCCTTTTAGCATCACATATTCAATGGTGACTTTTTTGCTGGCACTGGAATCATCCAGATATCGTTTGATTGAGGGTAATAATACTTCAATTGGATACTTCTTATTCACCGGAACTAGTTCGTCTCTTAGAGAATTATTAGGTGCATGCAGCGACAATGCCAAAGCAACATCTGCCTTTTGGATCAGTTTATTCAAACTAGGGACCACGCCGGAGGTACTAATTGTCACTCGGCGTTTAGACAGTCCATAACCAAAATCATCCAGTAATATATCGCAGGAATTAACCACTGGGTCAAAATTAAGAAGCGGCTCCCCCATCCCCATAAACACTACATTACTAATTCGACGTTTACCCGTGGTTCTCAGCGCGCCAATACGGCGGGCAGCAAGCCACACCTGACCCACTATTTCAGCAGTGGTTAAATTACGATTAAATCCTTGCTGGGCAGTTGAACAAAATGAACAATTTAAAACACAACCCACCTGAGAAGAGATACACAGGGTACCTCGTTCACCATCGGGAATAAAAACTGTCTCAATGGCTTGACCATCTTTGGTCTTGAGTGCCCACTTAATAGTGCCATCATCTGAGAGTTGCTCAGTGATAATTTCAGGCCCCCTGATTTCACAGATTTGTTTAAGTTTTTCTTTAAGAGATTTAGAAATGTTAGTCATCTGATCAAAATCATCAACAACAAACTGGTGGAGCCATTTGAAAACTTGAGGGGCGCGAAATGGTTTTTCATCAATTTCTTTGAAAAATTCAACCATTTCATCACGTGTCAGGTCGAGTAGATTTAATTTATCACTCATTACAATACCTTTACGGATTTAAAGAAGCTACAAGCGACGAGCTTTGGGAAAAACTAGGACCTAACTGTAGCCCGTAGCCATTAATCTATCTAATTCGCTTGCAGATTTCGCCTTCAGAAAAGAAATAAGCAATTTCACGAGCCGCAGATTCAGGAGCGTCTGAACCATGAGCGGCATTTTCGTCAATAGAAGCGGCAAAGTCTGCCCGTAACGTACCACGGGCGGCTTCAGCGGGGTTAGTTGCTCCCATGATTTCACGATTGGCTTTGATTGCATCTTCACCTTCTAAAACTTGAACCATAACCGGACCAGAGGTCATAAAAGCGACTAAGTCATTAAAAAAAGGACGTTCTTTATGTTCTGCGTAAAAGCCTTCGGCTTTTTCTTGGCTTAATTGCATCATTTTGCTAGCAACAATTTGTAAACCAGCACTTTCAAAACGTGCATAGATTTGCCCGATAACATTTTTAGCCACTGCATCAGGTTTTACAATTGAAAAAGTACGTTCGATCGCCATTTTTTACTCCGAAATTTAAATATCAACAATTTGTTATAAATCATTAAGTTAGAAAGACTTCTGTCGCATTAGAGCGATTAGCTCGATGCCGAGGGCGCGTATTATACACGGGTATATGGAAATCGAATAGATAAAGTTCAAGGAAGTAAAAAATCGCCGTAGAAATAAAATCATCCGGTGCGCCATCTCTAACCTAGGGATTTATTGAGGTGCTCAAGGGTATTAATCCAGATCATTCTTTCGGTTCAACATCTCCGCACCTTCAAAAACACACTGATATTTCTAGCTGAAAACTATTTTATGGGGTTTCTTTAACTTTCGAGGGGATGGTGTCGGTCAAGGCACCAATACTTCTAATCCAGGTACCTTTTTAAAGTCATCCTCGTTACTGGTAAGAACCGGGTATCCATAAGCCAACGCAGTTGCAGCAATCTGTAAATCATGAACGTTGCTTCCTAACTTACTTCGCGGCTTCAAGAAAATAGCATATACGCGAGAATAGACCCTTGCTACTTCCTCAGTAAAAGGAAGAACAGGGATCGCGCTGATAATACTTTCAACAAATGCTTCTCGTCTTATTCTAGTTGCGTCATCGGATGCTAAATGAACACCTAGGTATAGTTCAGAAACAGTTACCGCTGAAATGAACGTATCGCCATATTCTGAAAACCTACCCAACTCTTCCAATTCATACCGAGCATTTTCGACATCTATAAAAACATTGGTATCGATAACTATTCCCATGGATTTTCCGGAAGCTTAGCGGCAACTCTTACCATTTTTATATTATCAGACATCTGCAATGAGTCACTGGTACTTAACCTGGGTAATGATTTAAGTAACCCAACTAGTCCGTTGACCGATAATCCATTTTTTGGTGGAGGTGACAGTTTTGCGATTACCTTCGCTCCCTTGGTAATTAAGACGCTGGTTCTGGTCATTCGTACATTATCAATAGTTTGCGCCATATTCCTCGCCAACGCAGTAGCAGTAATGCTTTCTGTTACTTCTGGTCTCATATTCATTCCACTGGTTAATACCAATCAATATTATTATACATAGTATATGTAATTTACACAAATTACATATTTTAACAAGTTCTTAGAGGCGGTAGATTTCAAGCTAGTTGTCGCCTAAAGTTAAAAAATTATGCCACCTTCTTTTCTTTTTCTACCACTTTTTGCTTTTCTGGATTCAGATAGACTTCACCCACGGGCTCCCAATTTCTAGT
>Ga0256845_1000467_pt1 | contig 38251 bp, 29 predicted proteins | sample RiftiametaG_FD_189101 | JGI IMG/M metagenome (GOLD analysis project Ga0256845, IMG submission 189101) | Tube worm associated microbial communities from hydrothermal vent at the East Pacific Rise, Pacific Ocean - Riftia | ecosystem: Host-associated > Annelida > Integument > Unclassified ...
CTTTACTAACTTTTTATCAAATATAGTTGCAGGGCTTATTGCATATAGCTTTTTGCCTAAAAAACCAGCAATAAAATATCAATCTGTTCAGACGAATCAGCTAGCTTTTTATTAATCGAACTCAGGTAAATAGTAGTGATGGGAGTGTGATATTTATAAAAGCACCTGCGACTAAAGGTATTTATATTGGTAAAATTGAATCTCAAGAAGGCACGCAAACAACTAAGTTTATTGTGCAATAAAAATTGATTTTCGAAGATGAGTTAAAGAGGTGTTTAAGTCATTGGATTTAGGTGCTTTTCTTTTAAGTTTGGTTCAGTAAAGGTCGATTCTGGGATTTTGTATGTGCTTTAAATCATTCTCTTATAGAATTCAGAGAGTTATTTCCTAGAAAAATTTCTCTTTTGTTTCAACAATGTTATTTTCATAATCAAAGACACAAATTTGACTAAAAGTTAGTTTTGTTATGATGCTACAGGTACTGTTGATTCTCTTATTATTAATTCATTGCGAATAATAATGGTTTCAGAAACTATATTTTGGTCATTATTCTGATCCTTGTTCTCAATTTGTTTGATAAGTAAACGTGCCGAAGCCTGTCCTAATTCGAAGGCATGGTCTTCAATTGTTGTTAACGCAGGTTGAATAATTTTTGAGATAGGAGTATTACTAAATCCAACAACAGCGATATCATTCGGGACAGAAATTTTTCTATCTTTAGCTGTTTGAATAACGCTAATAGCAGTTAAGTCGTTGGCACAAAATACGCCATCAGGTTTTGTATTCATACTTAATAACTCATTAGCGAATTGTTGTCCTTCTTCTTCGCTAAGGATATTACCGTAAAAAATCAGATTTTCATCAATTTTTAAGTTGTTTTTGATTAAGGCTGCCTTATAACCTTCAAGTCGAGATTTAAATATTAAAGAATTTAGATTTCCTGCAATATGAGCTATTTTTTTACATCCAATTTTAACTAGATGGTCACAAGCTTTAAAAGCAGCATCGTAATCATTGATTAAGACTTTGCTTGATTCTAAATTGTTGCTGACACGATCAAATAATACTAAAGGAATTTTGAGGTTTGACAATTGTTTGTAATGGTCAATATTAGTTGTTTCCAAGGCTAAACAAGCAATAATTCCATCAGCCTTATTAGACATTAATATTTTAACGCTTTCTACTTCCTTTATATATGAGTCTTTGGTTTGGAAAATTGAAACATAATATCCTGCCTCGTTAGCAACTTCCTCAATTCCACTTATTGAAGATGAATGGAAGTAGCGATCTATTCTGGGTATTATTACACCAATTTGATTAGTTTTTCTTCTTCTTAAATTTGATGCGACAGAATTGGGAATATAACCTAGTTCTAAGGCAGTTTTTTTTATTTTATCACGTGTTCCCTCTCCAATGCTGTGGTGATCTTTTAATCCTCTTGAAATAGTGGATGTGGATACACTAAGGATTTTGGCTAATTCTGTTATCGTTATACGTTTATTTTCCATTACGTAAAAGTAGAAAAAAAATATTGTCTTACACAAACGTTTGTGTAATAATTCATGTTTATTATACGTTTTAGTTAATCGATTAATACAGGGTAGAAGATGTTATTGCTTTGAATGTACTTATGTAAATAGATTATGTTATTTAATCTTAAATAAAAATATTTACGCAAACGTTTGTGTGAGTAATTTATTTTTTATAAATTTGCATTGAAGATGAATTGATTTGTAGATGTGTTAATAAGAATACTGGTTAAGCTTGGTGCGTGTGAGGATGGAGTATTATCCATGCTGCGCCTTGAATAATTATATAATAAAGTTAAAGGAGGTTAGTATAGAGTCAAAATCAGGTTGATTTCCTTTGTTGTGAATATTAAATCTAAATTTATGAAAAAAAAATTAACATGTTTTTACTCAGGTTCGTATGTGAGTCGATTGTCTTTTATGAGGCTAATATTCTTTTTGGTGTTGTCTGTTCAGGTTAGGGTTTCGTATGGAGAAGTCTGTTCTTTAGGGAAACCATTATCGTTAAATGGATTTTCAGAAGTTGCTGTCCTGCAACAAAAAGAGAAGTTGGTTAGAGGGGTGGTTAGAGGAGAAGATGGTTCACCTATTTGGGGTGTGACGGTTGTAGAAAAAGGGGTTGCAAACGGGACAGTTACAGGTTTTGCAGGTGAATTTTCCCTGAAGGTGTATGAGGATGCTCAATCATTGCAGTTTTCATTTATAGGGATGAAAACTCTAGAAGTTTCAATTGTTGGTAAATCACAAATTAGTGTGGTAATGAGGGAAGACGTTGAAGCTCTTAATGAGATTGTTCTTGTTGGTTATGCGACCAGTAAAAGAAAAGATTTAACAGGGTCAGTTTCATCTGTCTCTGGTGGTTTGCTTGAAGATATTCCAGTTCCCTCAGTTGCACAGGCTCTATCTGGACGAATGGCAGGAGTGCAGGTAACAACAACAGAAGGTGGTCCTGGTGCAGAAATTAAAATACGTATAAGAGGGGGGGGGTCGATAACACAAGATAATTCTCCGCTTTATATTGTAGATGGGTTTGCTATGACGGACATATCTGCTATATCGCCAAATGAGATTAAATCTATTGATGTTTTGAAAGATGCTTCGTCTACTGCAATTTATGGTGCTCGTGGTGCTAATGGGGTTGTTATTATTACAACAAAATCTGCAAAGGGCGGAAAACTAAAGGTTGAATATACAGGATATTCAGGGATAAAGAGGTTAAGTGGAAAACTAGATGTGCTCACCCCGTATCAATTTGCTCTTTCGCAATATGAAGCTCAAACCATAAGAAACAGGGTGGAGACAGGTTATGATTCATATTTTGGAGCATTTGAAGATATTGAACTTTATAAGCATATGGATGGTACTAACTGGCAAGATAAAGTTTTTGGTCGGACAGGAACAACACAAAGTCATAGTCTTAGTATGACTGGAGGGTCTAAGGAGATGAAATTTGCTCTGACATATAGCCGTCTTAATGATAAGGCTATAATGGCTCGTTCAAGTTTTGATAGAGATAATTTGAATCTAAAATTGAAGATGAGACCTCTTAAATGGTTGAGGTTTAATTGGAATGTGCGTTACTCCAATTCTAAAATTAGAGGAGCAGGAACTAATGATGTTCAAGGGACTGAAAAATCAACTAGTGATTCCAGGTTGAAGTATAGTGTAGTATATACCCCCATCCCTTTACAAAACGTTACTCTTCAAGATGATGAAGAAGAGTATCTAGGTAGTTTGGTTTCTCCTTTGACCCAAATCGATGATAATTACCGAGAAAAACATGACCAATATTTTATTCTGAATGGTGGTGTTATAATAATGCCCCTTAAAGGTATGAGTATAAGGTCTTCAATAGGTCTTAATAATAGATATATTGAGACAAACCGATTTTATGGATTAAGCACTTATTATGTTAGAAGTGGTGACGCTGTATATAAAAATGCTCCCGCATCTGAAATGAAAAACGCTAAATATTTTACCCTTACAAATACAAATACTATATCATATCATCTTGATAATTTATGGGAAAATAAAAATCACAAATTAGATATCCTCTTAGGAAACGAAAATTATAATAGAGACCAAAAGGTATTAACTAATATTACTGAAAATTTCCCTGTATTCTTTGACGCTGAAGATGCTTGGTCTTTTTCCACCGAAGGAAACGCAATAAGTACAAAAAATCATTATAGCCCCTCAGATAAATTAATTTCCTTTTTTACTCGTGCAAATTATAGTTATAGTGATAAATATTTGCTTACGGCTACTTTTAGAGCCGATGGGTCAAGTAAGTTTGCTCCTGGAAACAGATGGGGGTATTTCCCTGCTGCGGCTCTGGCATGGAGGATTTCAGAAGAAAGTTTTGTGAAAGGGGCATCCAACTGGTTAGACGATTTGAAGTTAAGAGTTAGTTATGGGGTATCTGGGAATAATAGGATTCCAGCATTGTCTTACTTGCAAACATATAGTTCAGTCCCAACTTCTTATTTGCCTACTGAATTGGCTACATCGTATTGGGGAGCTGGAAATATAATGAGTAATCCTGATTTAAAATGGGAGACAACTATTTCCAGAAATTTAGGTCTTGATTTTGATTTGTTTGATAGTAGGATTAGTGGTGTTTTTGAATTATATAATAATACTACCAAAGACTTACTTATTAACTTTCCTGTGACTGGATCGGGTTATAATACACAGCTTCGTAATATTGGGGAGACCAGGAATAAAGGAGTAGAGATTTCAATCAATACAGACATTATCCGTAAAAAAGATTTTAATGTTAATTTCTCAGCGAATTTTAATAGAAATATAAATGAAGTAGTTAGCTTGGGTGGATTAGAAGAGATTACTGCAAATGCAAAATGGACTAGCGATGCGGAAGCAAGCCAAGATTATAAGGTTACTGTTGGCGAGTCGATTGGGCAAATGTATGGATTTGTTACTGATGGGTGGTACACTGAAGATGATTTCACTAGGAATGGAGGTAGTTGGGACCTTAAAGCAGGTTTGCCGGATAATAGTTATATTACAGGAAAAACTTGGGGACCGGGAGCTCTAAAACTTAAAGACCTTGATGGAAATGGGGTAATTGATAATGGCGATAGAACTATTATTGGGAATAATGCTCCAAAGTTTACTGGAGGATTTAATCTGAGTGTTAACTATAAAGGCCTTGATATTTCAGCAAATTTCTATGGTTCATTTGGTCAAGATATATACAATGCGAATAGAATTGAGCTAACAGCAGGTAAGCATACATATCGAAATATGTTGGCTGAGATGGCACCTGGGAAGCGCTATACTCAAATGGATTATACAACAGGTCAGATGGTAACAGATGTATCCAGATTAGCTGAAATGAATAAAGATGCCTCCATATGGGCTCCAGTATCTGGACGCTTTGTATTTCATTCTTGGGCGGTAGAAGATGGATCGTTTTTAAGGTTTAACAACTTGACAGTAGGATATACTCTTCCTTCAGATATTATTTCTAAAGGCTATTTACAGCGATTAAGAATATATATGTCTATGTCAAATATTTATACATGGACAAAGTATTCAGGGAATGATCCTGAAGTTGATTCACGTAGGGCAACTGGATTAACTCCAGGTGTTGATTATTCTGCCTACCCCAGAAACCGTTCGGTAAGTATAGGTCTTAACATAACCTTCTAGAGAGATGGCTAAAAATATAAAAAATATAAAACGTACAATATGAAAAATTTTCAATATATACTCATGATTTTCGTATTATTTATGATGTCATGCGAAAAAGAACTTGATGTTAAAAGTAAATCATCTTTTTCAGATGATGTGATTTTCAGTGATCCTTCATTGGCAGACGGGGCCTTGATGGGTGCTTATAATATTATAGGCAATACAAGTTCGTATATTACCAGGCTATGGGTGTATACAGGAATAAACACTGATATTGAAGTTAGGCCAGGGGTTGAATCGGGTAACACTAACCTAATAAAGACATCAACAAATTCACTTGACTTGATTTCACTTTACAATACCGATTCAAATTTGGAAGGAAATTGGAATCGTTCTTCTGGAGATTGTTGGAGTGATGTGTACTCTGGGATTGAACGAGTTAACCTTTGTATTTCAGGAATAAGAACATATGGTGATCTAACAGATCCTGCTATGGCACACATTTTAGGAGAGGCTCTTTCATTGCGGGCAATGTTTTACTCACATCTAATACAATGGTGGGGTGATGTTCCTGCTCGTTTTGAACCTATAACTTCGGAAACACTGTATTTATCAAAATCTAACAGAGATATTATTTATGATCAGATAATAGTCGACCTAGGTGAGGCTATTCCTATGATGAATCCAGCTGGTTCTGGTTTTTCAAATACTACCAAAAGGATTAGTCAGGAGGCTGCAAGAGGATTACGTGCTCGTATTGCGTTAACTGCTGCTGGATATTCCATGCGACCAATTGATGGTGGAGGCTCAGAAATTAAGAGAACAGTGTCTCCTAAAAGGGAACGAGAACTGTATGAAATCGCCCGTTCTGAATGTAGAGCAATAATTGATGAAGGAATTTATTCTTTAGATGAATCATTTGAAAATATTTTTCATGAACAATGCCAGGATGTAGCCACACATGGAAGAGAAGTTATTCTTCAATTGCCATACCACTATAGAACAAGAGGAAGGTTTTTGTCTGTTTATGGACTTTCGCGGGATGCGGAAGGAACTTCCACTACTGCACAACATAATTCAGTAAGGGTGTCCTCATATTTCAATATTTCACCAAATTGGTTTTATGATTTTAATAAGAATGATACGCGTAGAGATGTTTCAATAAAACCTTATCAGGTAAGAAAAGGTTTTGATGGAATAATGGAGCAACAGTTGGTACATATTAACAGCCTCAAGATTGCTAAATACAGGGCGGAATGGTATAATGGAGTAGTTGCAAGTTCAAGTGATGGAGTCTCACCAATTGTGTTAAGATATGCAGATGTTTTATTAATGTATGCTGAGGCCGATTTGTTTTTAGGAAGTACTGACGGAGCGGAATATTTTAATCAGGTAAGACGCCGTGCTTTTGGTGTGGATATTTCTTCGCTTTCTATATACGATCTTCCTCTTACACTTGATAACATCATGAAAGAAAGAGGTTTTGAATTTATTGGTGAAAATATTCGAAAATATGATCTTATTCGTTGGGGACTTTTAAAAACAAAAATGGATGAGACAAAGCAAGATCTAAGGGATCTTCGTGAAGGTGTAGGTAAGTATGCTGATGTGCCAGCAAATGTTTACTACAGGTCTAAGCTTATAGATGAACCTGAAGGAGATAGAGGGCTTGAGATTTACGGGCTAAATCGAGGGGAAACTCAGGATATGACAATAGTTGATCCAGCTGGTGGCTGGAGTAGGCGAGTATGGAGAAACTACACTTCCAGCTCGAATGGAGCAAACGATCTTAGCGACTTTTGGATTGATAATATTTACCATGGCAATCCTGATGAGCGACAGTTGTTACCAATAATGAATGTTGTAATTGTGAATAGCCAAGGGGCATTACAGAACGATTACGGTTATAATAATTAGATTCAATTACATTAAAAACTATACAAAAATGAGAAGATATATATATAATTTTTACTCTTTACTGATAGTGCTGATATTTTCTGCTTGTGAAAAAAACCCGATAGAAGAACAGGAATTGCCTTATCTGTTCCGTCCTGTAAACATAGTAGTTGATGCTTCATCTACTACTGTAAAAATATCATGGTCTGACCTGCAAAAGTCAGATAGCTATAAAGTTGAAATATACCAAGACAATTTGGAGTTTATAAATCTTGTAGATAGTGAAACGGTTACTAAACCAATGTATTCAACCACTTTAGAGGGCGATATGTTATTTTCCTTAAGAATAAAAGCATTATCAGATGAAAGTGGAAAAGAATCTAAATTTGTTGAGAATGTAACTTTTAGAACTCCCAAAGAAAACCTTTTTAAAGGTTATGAATCAAGGATGATAAGCAAAGGAGAAGCCGAAGTAAGATGGCTACCTAATTCTGAAGTGACCAAGATTGTATTGTACCCTTCTCAAGGTGGTGCGTCCCCAATTGAAGTTCTGATTAGCGATAAAGAAAAAGAGGCAGGATATTTAACAGTTGTTGAATTAGAAAATGATACTTATACTATTGAAATCAAAAAAGAGGATATTACAAGAGGTGCGGTAGAAGTAGTTATTGAAGGTGACATGTTTTTAAACAGTGGAGAGAATTTGTCGACTGCTATAGCGAGTGCGGTTGATGGAGCTGTAATAATACTCCAAGATGATGGTATGTTCCCGCTTACGTCATATATTAATTTAAATCAAAGCGTTAAAGTAAGGTCAATGATACCTGAGAAACCTGCGACTATATTTCCTATTCTTGGATACGGGGGGGCTGATTTATTTCGTTTTAGCAATGGAGTTAACGTAGATAATATTGAATTCGAGAATGTGGTTCTTACTGGTTCTCATGGAAATGACATATCGCAGAGTCAGGTTCGATATACCATAAATATGAACAGTGGAGGGCCAGCAACTGTTAATAATTTTTTATTTACCAACTGTACAATTAAGAATTTTTTCAGAACAGGAATTTATATGGCTTATAAGACTGGTGACTATATTATAAATAATCTTTCCTTTATTGGTTGTACTATTCAGAATAACGGATCTGGAAGTAGTTTGGCATTCATTAGCTTTTACAAGGATGGAGCCGATGTTCACAATATTACCTTTAGGGATTGCACTGTTTCTAAATTACAAAACAATTTAATTTATGGTGCAAAATCCGAAATTGAGTCGGTAACATTAGAAAACTGTACATTCAATGAAATAGTGATGAACCCTTCAAGTGCTAGATTGTTTTTAGATTTTGTTTCAACAACTGCTGTTGGAGCAGGTGAAATTCGTATTATCAATTGTATTTTGGGTGAAACACAACTTGGCTTAACCAAGGGGGTTAGGGCAGGGAATGAGCTTTCCCTAATAATCGAAGGGAGTTATGCAACAGCTGATTTTGATGATACGCATGGTAATAGTATAAAAGATATATTAAAGACATATACGGGAAACTCGACTTCACTGTGGGTAGATCCCAAAAACGGTGATTTCTCATTCCTCGATAATAATTTCGAAGGAAAATTGACTGCCGGAGACCCAAGATGGAGATAATGAATTAAAGCGTTAGTTGAAAATAAATACTCATCAAAATGAAATGCGCATGAATAAAGTATGAATAGTTTATGAGTGTTGTAATGAAAACCTTTAATCTAAAAAGACCTCCGAGGTTCTTCCTCGGGGTTTGTTTATAAAAGTTTGAAAAACGGAGGGTTTTTCGCAGCACTTTGAAATTTTTTAAATTTGTTTATAAGTGATGATAAGATAAAAAGACATGATTGTTTTTCAATTTCCATTGGATTATAAAAAAAAGGACGAGAGAACTTAAAGAAATTTGCTTTTGATATCTCAGAACGATTTAAGGTTCATTAAAATAAATAAATAAATAATTAAATGAAAATCGAAAATAAAATAATTGGTTTTGTATTTATAACATTGGTGTTTCTTTTGTTTGGCAATTGTTCAAACTCATTTCAGAATGATGACGGTGATGTTGTTAAAGAAGATCCAAAACTTCCGGTATTAGAACCAACCCCATCTGAGTTTATTGCTTTTGAGGGAGCAGAAGGAGGCGGTATGAAAACTACTGGAGGGAATAAAGGAGGTGTTGTTTACTTTGTAAATACGCTGGAAGATAATTCAACAGGTAATGTAGCAGCAAAAGAAGGTTCTTTAAGATGGTGTTTAAAGAGACCTGGGAAAAAAATAATATTTTTCAAAGTAGCAGGTATTATTCACTTGAAAAGTCGTTTAGATGTTCTAGACAATACTACAATTGCAGGTCAAACTGCTCCTGGTGATGGTATTTGCATTGCAGATAATACCATGTTCGTAAGAGGTGATAATGTGATAATAAGGTATATGCGATTCAGACTTGGTGATGTAAGTCAGGTAGAAGACGATGCCCTTTGGGGAAGAAATTGTACAAATGTAATCATTGACCACTGCTCTATGAGTTGGAGTTTAGATGAGTGTTCCTCTTTTTATGATAATACAAACTTTACAATGCAGTGGTGTATCCTGTCAGAGAGTTTAAGAAATTCAGGTCATATTAAAGGCGCTCACGGGTTTGGTGGTATTTGGGGAGGAATCAATGCTTCATATCATCATAACCTTTTGGCTCATCATGATAGCCGGAATCCGCGTTTAACAGGTTCTATATTTTCAAATGCTCCGGAATCGCAGCTGGTCGATTTAAGAAATAATGTTATCTATAATTGGGGGAATATCTGTGGTTATGGTGGAGAAGGAGGAAGTTTTAATTTGGTTAATAATTATTACAAACCAACCATTTATTCAAAAAATCCTACTCGTTTTTTTGCACCAAATGCTGATAACGGGAACAATAATCAAGTGGCAGGAGTGTGGGGACAATTTTATGCCAGTGGTAATTATATGAATAGTAGTTCTGTTGTTACAAGTGATAATTGGTTAGGGATATACCCTAAAGGAAATATTACAAAAGATGAAATTAGATCAAACATGGAATTTGAAGCTCCATTTGTTACAACACAATCTGCTGAAGAAGGTTATGAAACAGTTTTGAATTTAGTTGGAGCAAGTTTTAAAAGAGATGCAACAGATGCAAGAGTTATTAATGAGGTAAGAAATGGGTTAGCTCCTGTTCGTGCCTCAAACGGAACAACAAAAGGCGGATTCATTGACTCACAGGAAGACGTCGGTGGCTGGGATAGTTATTCATACGATCCTAGTGAAGTCCCGGTTGATGTCGATAACGATGGAATGCCCGATAATTGGGAGATTGAAAAGGGGCTTTCCCAAGCAGATCCTTCTGATGCAAATACCTACAATTTCAGCCCAATATATTCAAACGTAGAAGTCTATATGAATGATCTTGTAAAGAATATTAAATAGTTAAATAGGGGTACTCTTATGAAAAAAAATGGTCTGATTTATAAAGTTGGAATAAAAACAGTATTTGCCGCTTTGGTAATTTTAATGCTTGCGTTTACTAATGAAGATGAGGAGTTACGTATATTTAGTATAGGAGATTCAACAATGTCTTCTTATGAGCCGGGAGAATTTCAAAGGGTTGGTTGGGCACAAGTGCTTTCAGGTTTTTTCGATAATAATACTCACATTTATAATTATGGACGAAGCGGGAGAAGTTCGAAAAGTTTTCTTAGCGAAGGACACTGGAAGAAGGTAAAGAAACGACTTCGTAAAGGAGATTATGTGATAATACAATTTGGACACAATGATCAAAAATACAAGGATTCATCACGATACACAAATCCCAATACACAATATAAAGAGAATCTGAGAGAATATGTAAAAGAATGTAGAGAACTAGAAGCCATTCCTATTTTGGTAACTTCTATTGCTAGAAGAAACTTTAATAAATACGGGGTGCTAATCGATACGCATGAACAATACCCTGTTGTTATGCGCCAACTTGCTAGCGAGAAAGGAGTTTTGCTTGTTGACATGCAATTATATTCAGAAGATTTGATTATATCGGAGGGGGTATATGCATCCAAAGCAATGTACTATCACGTAGCTCCTGGGAAGGTTGAAAAATACCCAGAAGGAATCGAAGACAACACCCATCTTTCGTTTATTGGGGCAAAAAATATGGCTAATATCTTCATTCAAGAAATAAAAAACTTAAATGAAAAAACTATTATGAAACATATTACGGCTCTTTAATACAAAGCAAACACCAAGAAGTAATTTTAACTATTGATAAAAGACAATGTTTAGTTACATTAATTAGTAAACTTAAAATAGACTGAAAAATTTGCTTTGTAATTTTAACAAGTCATAAGCCTTTGAATGGATATAAAATTTGAATAGACGGTGTATTAGTTGATAAGGAGAATATAACGTAGATAAAAAAAAGAATAAAATGAAAGATTATAACCGTAGGAAATTTATTAAGCTATCTGCATTGAGTGCAGGATTTTTGGGGCTTTCGGCAGGTACTGCTTTTGCAAATGATAAAATTGAGAATAGAATTAATAGTCTTAAAGATTCGCCCAAAGCGGTCGGTAACTCTGTAATCGGGTTAAAACACGAACCGATAAAGCAGGTGAGAATTGGTATTATAGGAGTTGGAAACCGAGGATACGGTCATATAAAAAAGATTAATGCGATACAGCCTAATGCGATAATAGTTGCTATAGCTGATGCCCGAGAAAGTAGGGCTAAAAGAGCTGTAGAACTTTTGAATAAATTAAACAAAAAGGAGTTGGATATTGATCTGTATTTTGGAGATGAAGAAATATGGAGAAATATGGTAAAGCGGGATGATATTGATTTAATCGTTGTAGCGACTCCTCCAACCGAACATTCGCACATGGCGGTTTATGCAATGGAGCAAAATAAACACGTTGTAGTAGAAGTTCCAATTGCACTTACTATTCAAGAGTCATGGGACATTATAAACACTGCTGAAAAAACTCAACGTCATTGTATGATGCTTGAGAATGTTTGTTATGGAGAAGAAGAACTTTGGGTTTTAAATATGGTTAAGAACAATGTTTTTGGCTCGTTAACCCATGCAGAAGGAGGCTACCTTCATTCCTTGCTACAAAAAATGTTCGTTAAAAGCAATAATCCTGCAACTCGTGCATATTATAAACAATGGAGGTTAAGATTACATGCAGAAACGCATGGAAACCTCTATCCTACCCACGGACTAGGTCCTATAGCTAATTATATGGACATAGGTAATGGTGACAGGTTCGATTATCTTGTGTCAATGGATTCTTCAGAGGAGTCTTTACATCAATATGCTGAACAATCTCCACCTAATAACGATTTTTATAATCGAAAAAACTTTTCTCATGGGGATATGAATAGTTCATTGATAAAAACAGCAAAAGGTCGATCTATCCTTCTGCAGCACGATGTTGTTTCACCTCGTCCTTATAGTCGCATTAATGCCTTGACAGGAACTATGGCACATCACGAAGGTTACCCAAGCCGTTTATCAATGTACAATGAAGACCTTGGACACGATTGGATTGGCGAAGAAAAGTTTAAAGAAATGCAAGAGAAATATGAGCATCCGATTTGGCGTAAGATGAGGGAAGAAGCCAAAGAGCAAGGAGGACATGGGGGTATGGATTATATCATGTTTTACCGTTTAATTAAAAATCTTAATAATGGATATGCAATGGACATGAATGTTTATAACGGAGTTGACTGGTCTGCAATTGTACCACTTACTAAATTATCGGTCGAACTAGGAAGTATACCGATTAAATTCCCCGATTTTACACGTGGCAAATGGAAAGAAGAAAGAGAACTAGGTCTATTTCAAAATATATAAAATAAACTCAAAAAAATAAAAGCATAAAGTATGAAAATTGTAATTTCAAATACAAAACAGGAATTAGGTAAAGTTGCAGCACAAAGAGGAGCCATATTAATTAGAAAGGCAATTGAAAAAGAAGGTGAAGCAAATATAATTGTAGCAACGGGTGCATCACAGTTTGAGATGTTGACTGAACTTGTAAAAGAAGATGTAGACTGGACAAAAGTAACAGGCTTTCATCTTGATGAATATATAGGAATGGCTGATACTCACAAGGCTTCTTTCCGTAAATACCTAAAAGAACGGTTTGTTGATTTGGTACCTGTTAAAAAGTTTTACTACGTAAAAGGTGATGCCGAAAATCCACTAGAGGAGTGTAATAGGCTTAATAAAATAATTTCGGGTATGCAAATTCATGTTGCATTTGTTGGTTTAGGCGAAAATGCTCATTTAGCTTTTAATGATCCACCTGCAGATTTCGACAGAGAAGAAGCTTATTTTGTTGCTAATTTAGATAAAACTTGTCGAGAGCAACAACTTGGAGAAGGTTGGTTTCCTTCTTTAGAAGATGTTCCTAAGCAAGCGATTAGTATGTCAGTAAAACAAGTATTAAAATCAGAAACAATAATTGCAAGTGTACCAGATAGTCGTAAAGCTATTGCTGTAAGAAATTCAGTCGAATCAGAAATTTCTCCAATGGTTCCAGGAACAGTATTAAAATTGCATAGCAAAACTTGGTTATACTTAGATAAGGAGTCTGCATCTTTATTAAGAGAGTCTGTTGAGACTGTTTTTTAACGTATTTTTTGATAAAAAATAGAATTTGTAAAACAAATATAAATATATATGGATAATGGATTTGGTTGGTTAGATACTATAGTTGTTGCTATTTACTTTGTTGGTATTACTGGCTATGGACTATGGCTTACACGCAAGGTTAAAAATAGTGATAGTTATTTTAGAGGAAATAGATCCTTTAGCAAATGGATTATGATTGCTCAGGGGTTTGGAGCAGGGACACATTCAGAGAATTTTGTGGCACAAACAGGTGCTAGTTTTCAGATGGGGTTTGCATCTATTTGGTATCAATGGAAAAACATGGTTATTACACCTTTTTACTGGCTGATTGCCCCTTGGTACCGTAGAAGTGAACGCACAACTGTTGGTGAGATTGTTGAAGATCGTTACGGTAAAAAGATGGCGCTGTTTTATTCGATATTTGCAATTTTGTTTTTCATTTTTGCTCAAGGGGCAATGCTTAAAGGAGCGGGAAAAGTAATTTCAATTGCAACAAGTGACATGATATCTACCGATGGTGTTGTTTATACAATGACCATTGCCTTTATTATTTATAGTTTTTTCGGAGGACTGGTGGCTTCAGCATATTCAACCTTTATTCAGGGATTTATGATTATTATACTCTCTATTATGCTTATCCCTCTTGGTATGGGCAAAATAGGAGGTATTTCAGGGATGCGGGAGGCACTACCTTCAAATTTCTTTGACTTGTTTAGCCCCGAATTAGGTATCGGTTGGTTTACCGTATTAATGCTTGCTTTAAATGGAGTTATTGGAATTACTGCACAACCTCATATGGTTTCAATGTGTGCAACAGGAGTCACAGAACGTGCTGGAAGAATAGGTCAGACATATGGCTCATTTGTTAAACGGACGGTTACCATCGGATGGGCCTTTACAGGGCTTATTGTTGCTACATTAGTAATTAAAAATGGGGTAAACCTAGACGACCCTGAGCTGGCATTTGGGTATGCAACACGAGAACTTCTTTTTCCAGGATTACTGGGGCTCATGGTTGCTTCAATTCTTGCAGCAAACATGTCATCGGCATCCAATTTTATGGTTAATACGGGTGCGTTATTCACTAAAAATATTTATCAGGGGTATATAAATAAGAATCCAACTGACAAACAATTATTGTGGACGGGTAGAATATCAAGTCTCTTACTTACTGCTTTAGGGGTTGTATTTGCCCTTTATATTAATAGTGTATTGCATGCATTTCTTTTTATCGAAACAATAGCTGCTTTCATGGGGATTATGATGTTTGGTGGAATGGTATGGAAAAGAGCAAATAGATATGGGGCAATTATGTCTGTAGTAACTTCTTTTATTCTTTACTATTATTTAAATTATTTACATGCTGGTTCATTTGAGTTGGTTTATGAATGGAGACCAGAACCTTTTGGTTGGGCAATGTTAATGGGATTTGGAATGTTGGTTTTAATAAGTTTGATTACTAAAGCTGAGTCAAAAGAGAAAACAGATAAGTTTTTTGATAACATGCTAAGGCTATCTGACGAAGAAAGTATAAAAAATGGACAGAAACCAATGGCGGCTGAAATGGGACACGACTTACTTCTTTTAGACCTGCCTTCTTGGTTCACAAAAGAACGCTGGAAAGGTTTCCCAAAAAGATATAAGGAAGATATAAATGGATTTTTGTATGCTTGGCTTTTCGTAGGGGGTCTATTACTTTTTGCTTGGGGTATTTTACAAATATTTTAGAATGAGAAAAATAGAAGGATTATTATATTCAAATAATAATAAGATTGCTTTAAAAATCAAGCATGGAATTATTCAAGAAATTGAACAAGTAACAAATTTCAATGATGCCAGTGCTCACAAAAGGTTTATTGCACCAGGCTTGATTGATAATCAAGTAAACGGATATATAGGGGTTGAATTTTCAAAACCCAATCTTTCAGTAAATGAAATGTTGGATATTGTAAGAATGCACCGAAAACATGGTGTCACAACGTTTATGCCAACTGTTATAACAGCCTCGCATAAATCATTACTGAATTCATTCACAAACCTTAGTTTAACAGCTCATGACCCAGAAGTGGCCAATGCTGTTTCTGGTTATCACCTTGAAGGGCCATATATTTCGCCCAAAGATGGATATCGTGGGGCTCACAGTCTTGAAGATGTCCGAAAGCCTAATTGGGATGAATTTCAGGAATTAAATGAAGCTGCTCAAGGAAAGATACTACAGATAACTATAGCACCTGAAATTGATGGGGCTATTGAATTTATTAAAAAGTGTGTACAAAATGATATTGTTATTGCACTTGGTCATCACAATGCCAGCGCAGCGGTTATTGAACGAGCAGTGGATGCAGGAGCCAGAACTGTTACTCACCTTGGAAATGGGATGGCAAACATGATTAATCGTTTTGAGAATCCATTTTGGCAGCAGATTGCCGATGATCGGTTGATGTGTAGTTGCATTCTTGATGGTTTTCACTTACCTCGTGAAATGGTGAAGGTGCTGTATCGTTCCTTAACTTCTAAAAGGATTATTCTTACTTCTGATATGACTATGCTTGCAGGTATGCCTCCAGGTAAATATGTCTGGGATGGGAAGGATGTTGTGCTTACTGATGATGGAGTTATAAGATTGCCGGAGCAAAATTGTTTTGCAGGAGCATCGTTACCCTTACGAATAGGAGTAGAAAATGTAATGAAATTTACAGACTGTAGTTTAAGTGAGGCTATTGATATGGCTTCAATAAATCCTGCAAAATTGTACGGGTTAAATGATAGAGGGGTCATACAGGTTGGTAATCGAGCAGATCTGATATTGTTTAATTTTGAAAACGGTAATATTAATATTATCGAAACTGTAACAGTTAATACTTAATAATAGAATTACTCATGGTGAGTTTGAAAACTTGAATCAGGTAAATCATAAGTTGATACATATAATAATCGAAATAGGAATGAATCGAGAACCTTATTTAATATGAAATTGGAGTATTCAAAGAGTCAAAAAATAGTTTTAATTGTTTTAAGAATAGTTATTGGCTATCATTTTTTATATGCAGGATTGAGCAAATTTTATATGCCTGATTGGAATGCGGCCCCCTTTCTATTACAAGCAAACTGGCTCTTTTCAGAATTCTTCCATTTCCTAGCAAATAATGGTACTGTTTTAGCTATTGTAAATGTTCTTAATATATGGGGACAAATATTTATCGGAATCAGTCTGATTACAGGCTTGTTTTCGAGGTTGGCGGCTATTTTTGGAGCAATTATGATTGCCTTCTTTTATATAGCTGTGCCACCTTTTTTAAACAATGAATTTTTCGTAGATAAAAACTTGCTTGAGTTTATAGGTTTCTTGCTAATTGTAAGTTTTCCGACCAGTAATATTTTTGGTTTGGATATTCTTGTACAAAAGTATAAAAGTATAAAAGAATGAAGAAAGATAAAAAAGGAAGCAACCCTGGAAATAAGATTTCACGCCGTGATGTTATAAAAAATGTTTCAGCAGTTTCACTTCTTGCCCCGTTTGCCTATGGTATTTTAAGTGGTAGTTTCATAAAAGACACTAGTATCTTAAAACGTCCTAATACCACAACACGTCCTAAGTTTTTTAGTCTAAGGCTCGATTTAGATAATAAAATATTGTTACGGGGACCAGTTATAGCCAAAAGAGGTACGACACTTAAGATAGGAATTATAGGAGTAGGGAACCGATCCAAGGCGTTAATGGAGGCACTTGGATTCATGGATCCGAAGCGGTATAAAAGTTTATCAAAAGCGTCAAAAAAATCCAAAAGCTCAAAATCACGCTTGGAAACCTTTCTGAGTCAAGAAATGCTCAATGTAGAAGTTGTAGCTATATGCGATGTTTTTGACTATCATCTAGATAGAGCAGAGCGAATAGTTACGAAAGGGGTACAGCCAAACGCAGAACTTGTTAATTTTAAGCAGGTAAAAAGATACCTTCATTATCAAGATCTATTGGCAAATAAAAATATTGATGCAGTAGTAATCGCAACCCCCGATTTTCATCACGCCGAAATGATTATTGCAGCAGCCAAAGCAGGTAAACATGTTTATTGTGAGAAGGCAATGACCCATACAGAAGAAGAACTATATGAAGTTTACGATACAGTGAAAAACAGCAATATTGTTTTTCAGTTAGGTCATCAGTTAAGTAAAAGCGAAAGTTACAAAAGAGCTCGGGAAATTATAAACAAGAAACTTATTGGGGATGTAAACTTAGTTGAAGTAACAACAAATCGAAATACCGATTCAGGTGCCTGGATTCGCCATCTTGATTCCAAAGGAAATTTAAAACCGGGTTCGCTTGAAACAATTAATTGGGATCTATGGTTAGGTAAGGCTCCTAAAGTTCCTTTTAGTTTAGATCGTTTTTATGGTTGGGCCAAATGGTTTGATTATGATACAGGACTGGCAGGCCAGTTGTTTTCTCATGAGATGGATGGAATTAATCAAATAATGGGTTTTGGAATTCCAAAATCAGTTACTTCTTCTGGGGGGCTGTATGTATATAATGATGGACGTGATATGCCAGATACATTTCAAGTTGTTGCTGAGTTTCCGGATAGAAAGTTCTCTGTTTTATATAGTGCCACTTTAAATAATAGCCGTTCTCGTGGAAGAGTATATATGGGAACAGATGGGAGTATGGAAGTTGGAGGTACATTAAAGGTATTTGCAGATAGCAATTCGTCACAATACGAGGATAAAATAAAGAAAGGCTTGGTTGACTCGTCATTACAGATATATAGTTTTCCTAAAGATAAAAACAATATGGAAATAGACGCAGTATCTGGCGCAACTGAGAAGTATTATGCCGATCGAGGTTTGATGGATACCAAAATTGGAGGGAAGAGCATAGATATTACTTATCTTCATATAAAAGAATGGGTAGATGCCATTAGAGATGGAGGAGTTACATCATGTAATATTGAAAAAGCGTTTATTGATACGGTGCCAGTGTTAATGGCACATAAGTCATATGTTGAAAAAAGAAGGGTTGAATGGGATTCCATTAATAGGAGAATAATTTAAATAGTTATTTGTTTTTTAGTTGATATTCGTTTATTTCAAATTTTAACGCAAAAGCAATCGATTATTTTTTAGAACAATAATGTTTTTAATTAGGGAGGACCTTATATATGGCAAGTCTTAAAAAACTAAAAGAAAATTTAAAATCCCTTGGACCAGGCTTTATCATAGCCTCGGTAGTCTTGGGACCAGGTAGTATTACAGTTGCCTCACGAATCGGGTCTGAATATGGGTATTCCTTTTTATGGGTGGTCGTTTTGGCTGCATTTTGTATGATAATTTACACATCTATGGGAGCTCGTTTCGGTGTGAGTAACAATCAATCTATACTACAAGTTATTGCGAGCAAATACGGTAGATGGTTCTCCGTTATAATTGGAATTTCCTCCTTTCTTTCTGCTTTAAGTTTCCAGTTTGGTAATAATTTAGGGATTGGGATCGCCATGAAAGAGATTACAGGTATCGACGAACATGTTTGGCCAATTGTTTTCACTGTGCTTGCAATGATATTACTTTTCTGGGCAAAGAACCTTTATAAGGTATTAGAAAAACTAATGATGGTACTTGTAATGGTCATGGTACTTGCTTTTTTAATCAACCTGATTCTTGCCAAGCCTAATATTGGTCAACTGTCTCTTGGTTTCGTACCTTTAAGCTTAAAGGTAGAACACCTTGAAATTATAGCTGCACTTGTAGCCACCACTTTTGCTCTGAATGGGGCTATTTATCAATCGTACCTGGTACAGGAAAAAGGTTGGAAAGTTAGCAGACTTAAAAAAGGAATGAAGGATACCTACATCGGTATTTTCTTGCTAGCATTTATTTCTGCTATGGTTATTATCACGTCGGCAGCAGCACTTTATCCATCTGGGATTACAGTGAATTCGGCATCAGATATGGCGATGCAGTTAGAATCGTTGTTTGGTAATTATGCAAAGATTGTGTTTAGTTTCGGATTATGTGCTGCAGCCTTTTCTTCACTTATGGTAAATGCTGTTATGGGAGGAGGCCTATTTGCTGATGGTTTGGGAATGGGTCGCTCGATGAATGAAAAAATGCCCAAAATTTTTACTTCTGTAATATTATTGGTCGGGATGTTGGTGGCTGTATTTTTTCGAGGAAATATAATTTATGCGCTTATCCTGGCACAGGCTTCGTCTATACTAGCAGTTCCTCTTATTGCAATCGGTCTTTTTCTTATAGTAAACAATAAAAAGGTGATGGGAAAACTTAAGAATACCTTTTGGCAAAATTTATTTGCTATCCTAGGTTTTATTCTTATTTGTATTTTGGTGTACTACATGTATACCAGGTTTATTTCATTTATCGGTTCAACTTAAAATAAAGGAAATGAATGTTAACAGTGTCATAGAACTAACAAGATATCTTGTCTCAATAAACACTATAAACCCTCCAGGAAATGAGGCGGTAGTAGCCAAATATATCGGTCAGTTATTGTCTGAAAATGGGTTTATTACAGATTATATTTTGTATGATGAAAATCGTCTGCATCTGGTAGCAAAGAAAAATTGTTCACAAGGAAAATTGCCGATAGTATTTTCTGGGCACTTAGATACTGTCCCATTGGGAGAGGGCTTCTGGAACACTAATCCATTTTTAGGAGAGCAAAAGGACGGAAAGATTTATGGTCGTGGTACAACCGACATGAAAGGTGGGGTTGCGGCGATAGTTGTGGCAGCTATTCAATCCACAAAGAAAAATCCCGATGCAGCAGTGTGTCTTATTTTTACAGCAGATGAAGAAACGGGTTGTAATGGCGCCCAGCATTTGATTGAACATTATTTGGATTTTGTTACTCCAAGAGGAATTATTATTGCCGAACCTACAGCAAATGTTCCAGCTATTGGTCATAAAGGAGGGCTTTACATGAATGTAATAGCCAAGGGAAAAACAGCTCACTCTTCTATGTCTCATTTGGGCGACAATGCTATTTATAAAGTTGCAGAGGCAGTATTAAAGGTTAAAGATTTTATTTTTACAGATAAGGAAGATTCACTGCTTGGATTTCCTACACTAAATGTTGGTAAAATTGACGGCGGGCTAAATCTGAACTCAGTGCCCGATCATGCAGAATTTACAATAGATGCTCGTACAACCACAAATACAGACCATACAAAATTGATTTCAGATTTGAAAAAACAATTCGGAAGTGACTTAACAATAGAAGAGTTGGTGAATTTGACTGCTACTTCAACTAGTGAGGAAAACACCTTTACACAATTAGTTTATTCCTGTTGTGAAAAAGAAACACATGAGATTGAACTCCCAAAATCAATGCCTTACCTTACCGATGGGTCTGTGCTTCAACCTGCATTTAACGGAGTGCCAACAATCATCCTTGGCCCCGGTCAACCCGATATGGCACATAAAATAGATGAGTTTTGTTATATCGATAAACTTGAAAGAGCTGTTGAAATATATTCGGAAATAATCTTAAAAGGAAGCAAATTATAATGAAAGAATTACCTAAAATAATAAATAGTAAAAATGAATTGGAAGAACTTTTATCCCTTCCTGAAAAAGAAACAGTAGCGTTTTTCAAAAAACTTGAAGGTGATATAATTTTTCTTGGAATTGGCGGTAAAATAGGACCTTCACTTGCTAATATGGCAGTACATGCCTGTAATTTAGCAGGGGTTAAGAAGAAGGTTTACGGTGTTTCGCGGTTTAGTAAACTAGAAGAAAAGAAGTTGATTGAAAGTTTTGGCATTGAGACGATTCAAGGCGATTTACTTGATAGAAATTTCCTTGAAAGTCTCCCAAAAGTAAAAAATGTATTTTACTTGGCTGGAATGAAGTTTGGCTCTGAAGAGAACCAATCACTCACATGGGCGATGAACTCATATTTGCCCGGATTGGTTGCAGAATATTACAAAGACTCTTGTATTGTAGCTTATTCTACAGGATGTGTTTATCCTTTAGTGTCATTGCAATCTGGTGGTTCTAAAGAAACTGACAATCCGAATCCGGTTGGCGAGTATGCTCAATCATGTTTGGGTCGTGAACGAATGTTTGAATACGTAAGCAGAAAACACAAAACACCAGTGGTACTTATTCGGCTAAATTATGCCGTCGAACTTCGTTATGGCGTACTTCTAGATGTTGCCTTAAAAATAAAGAATAATATTCCGGTTGATTTGGAGATGGGATATTTTAATGTTATTTGGCAAGGCGACGCAAATAATCAAGTACTTCGCTCACTTGCCATTACAAAAAGCCCAGCAGCTGTACTAAATATATCTGGTTCAGATATACTTTCAGTACAGAATTTGGCACTTGAGTTTGGTAAATTTTTAGGTAAGGAAGTAAAGTTTATAGGGAAGGAAGCTTCCACAGCGTTGTTAAATAATACGACTAAAGCCATCGATTTATTTGGAAGCCCAAAAGTACCAGTCGAAAAGGTCATAAAATGGATTGCTTCTTGGGTGCAAAACGAAAATAAAGTTTTGGGAAAACCTACCTATTTTGAAGTTAGGGATGGGAAATATTAGAAGGTTTCCATTGGGTTCCACTAAAAAAGACAACTTAAGGAGTGTTAATTAAAAATTAGTAAAACGAAAAATATGGACAAAAATGAATTACCTAAAGAAGTTTTAACAGCTTTTTATAAAGGAATGGTTATACCAGCATTGCCATTAGCCCTTAATAAGGATAGGCAGTTAGATGAGCGACGTCAGCGTGCGCTTATTCGTTATTACCTTGATGCAGGTGTAGGTGGCATTGCCGTTGGAGTTCATACCACTCAATTTGAAATCCGGCTTCCAGAGCACAACCTTTTTGAGCCTTTACTTGAACTAATCAATGAAGAAATTAATTGTTTTGAGTCTAAAACAAACAAACCAATTTTCCGTATTGCTGGAGCAATTGGAAAGACAGAACAAGCCATTTCGGAAGCAAAGCTGGTACAAGAAAAAGGATATCATGCAGTGTTGTTAAGCTTGGCTGCTTTTTCCGGTGTTTCCGACGACGAATTGATAAAGCATTGTAGAAAAGTTGCAGAAATAATTCCTGTTATTGGATTTTATCTTCAGCCAGCTGTAGGGGGGCGGATTCTAGGAGTAAATTTTTGGAAAGAGTTTTCAAAAATTGAGAATGTGATTGCTATAAAGATTGCGCCTTTTGATCGTTATAAAACATTTGATGTGGTAAGAGGAGTTGCGGAGTCTGGAAGAGCAGAGGAAATCGCATTGTATACTGGAAATGATGATAATATTCTTTTTGAGCTTTTATCAGAGTATGAAGTAAATGTTGGTGCTAAAATTGTCAAGAAACGAATGGTTGGAGGACTGCTGGGACATTGGGCAGTTTGGACAAAAGCAGCTGTTGAGTTACTGGAAAGGGTGCAGAATGGTGAATTTGAGAATAATATGAGTGATGCGCAGGTTTTGTCAAATCAGATTACAGATTCAAATGCAAGTTTTTACGATAGTACAAACAATTTTAAAGGATGTATTACTGGAATACACCAAGTTTTGAGAAGACAAGGATTTTTAGAAGGAATTTGGACTCTAAACGAAAATGAAACTCTTTCTCCTGGCCAAAGGGAGGAAATAGATCGTGTGTACACTTCCTATCCGCATTTAAATGATGATGAATTTGTGAAAGAAAATCTAGAAAAATGGATGCAGGAATGAGGGTGATGCTAACTTAGTAACCGTAGCAGAGATTGAAAAATTAATAGAAGGCGACACTTCAGGAAGAGTCGCTCGATAAATTTAATATAGGTAATTAGTCATTACCATCACTTTTTAATATGAAAAAATCAATTTCCAACAGAATTTTTTATAATACATAACGTACCATTTACTGATATGATTAAGCATTTTGATAGTTGATTAAAGCTAGAAAAGGGTGTAATAAAAGCAACTGTAGATTTCAAATTAAACTAAGAACAAGTAATAAATAACAATAAAATGAGTAAAGTAGTTACATTCGGAGAGATCATGTTAAGATTTGCTCCGCAAGGATTTTTAAGATTTTCACAAGCCAATTCATTTGATGCAATCTATGGAGGAGGGGAATCTAATGTGGCGGTGTCTTTAGCCAATTATGGTGTCGATGTTGATTTTGTAACACGATTACCAAAAAATGATATTGGAGCTTGTGCCATGATGGAAATGCGCAAACGAGGTGTTGGTGTTGATAAGATTGTTTACGGCGGTGATCGTTTAGGGATCTATTTCCTGGAAACCGGTGCGGTGTCTCGAGGATCGAAAGTTGTTTACGACAGAGCCCATTCTGCGATTGCCGAAATTGAATCTGGCATGATTAATTGGGAAGCCGTGTTTGATGGTGTTGAATGGTTTCACTGGACAGGAATTACACCTGCTATTTCTCAAGGTGCCGCTGATGTGTGTTTAGAAGCTGTAAAAGCAGCTAGTAAATTAGGGCTTACCATTTCAACCGATTTAAATTATAGAGCAAAACTTTGGAACTATAGTGGCAATCGTGAAGCCATTATGACCGAGTTAACCTCGTATTGCGATATTATTTTAGGAAACGAAGAAGATGCTGAAAAGCACTTCAATATTAAACCAGAAGGCTTAGATATAACCACACAAGGTCATGATGTAAAAGCTGAAGCTTTCTTATCTGTTTGTCAACAAATGATGACTAAATTCCCAAGAGCTAAAAAAGTAATTACTACCTTAAGAGGTTCTATTTCTGCCTCTCATAATACATGGGCTGGTGTTTTATACGACGGTTCAAAATTGTATGAAACATGTCAATATCAAATTACAGATATTGTAGACCGCGTTGGTGGTGGAGATTCATTTATGGGCGGTTTGATATATGGATTATTAAAATACCCTGAAGATGATCAAAATGCCTTGGATTTTGCAGTAGCAGCTTCATGTTTAAAACACACTATTAAAGGTGATGCTAATTTAGTAACTGTTGCTGAGGTAGAAAAATTAATGGGTGGAGATACCTCAGGAAGAGTAGCAAGATAAATTTAATATATGATGATAATGTAAATATGCATTACCATTTCTTTATACTATGAAAAAATCAATAGCCATTATTTGTGGCGGAGGACCAGCACCTGGTATTAATGCCGTTATTAGCACGCTCACCAAAACTTTTCTAAAAGACGATTTTAGAGTTTTAGGTGTGCATTATGGTTATAAAGGACTGTTTTCTGAATCGCCTGAAATTAAAGTGTTTGATTTTGCTCATGCAGACAGAATCTTTAGTAGAGGAGGTTCCACGCTTATTATGAGCCGATTTAAGCCAAAAGACTCAGATTTTAAATTCGATTTTTTCAAAAAACAGAACGTTAAATTATTAGTTACTATTGGTGGAGATGATACAGCGTCTACAGCTAGTAGGTTAACAAAATTTTTAACAAAAAATGCTATTGAGATTTCTCATATTCATGTTCCCAAAACTATAGATAACGATCTTCCCTTACCTAATCGAAATCCTACGTTTGGTTTTCATACAGCAAAAAATGAAGGTGTTCGTATTGGTAACACTGTTTATGAAGATGCTAGAACTAGTGAAAACTGGTTTGTTATTTCAACCATGGGTCGTTCTGCTGGTCATTTGGCTTTCGGCATCGCTTCGGCATGTCACTTCCCTATGATGATTATCCCAGAAATGTTCAATAAAACGAAAATTACTTTTGATAAATTAATTAACCTCATTATTTCGTCGATAATTAAAAGTAAAATTAAAAACATAAACTACGGTGTAGCTTTAATAGGTGAAGGAGTGTTTCATTTTATGGATGATGAGGAAATTATCAATTCGGGTATTAATCTTACCTATGATAATCATGGACATCCAGAATTAGGAAATGTAAGTAAATCTCATATTTTTAATTACCTGCTTCAGTTAAAATTAAAAAAATTAGGTCTTAACATTAAAACACGTCCCGTAGAGATAGGTTATGAGTTACGTTGTTGTAACCCCATCGCTTTCGATATTACACTCTGTACTTTATTAGCAATTGGAGTAAAAAAACTTTTCAACCAAGGTAAAACTGGCTGTATCGTTAGTGCAAATTCAAATGGTGATATCACACCGCTATACCTTAAAGATTTCGAAGATACACATGGTAAGGTGCCTCCGAGGCTAGTAGATATAGAATCCGATATGGCACAATTATTTATTAACAACCTCTTTTATATAGAAGAGAAAGATTATGATGCCGCAAAGCAGTATATCAACCATCCCGAAAATTATAATTTTCGAAACATATTACATTGGAATTAAAAACTAACTAAAAGATAATGGCACAATTCACGAGAATAGAGGTTGCAAACGCAATGCAAGAAACAGGGATGATTCCTTTGTTTTTTAGTAATGATATTGAACTAAGTAAAAACGTACTTAAAGCCTGTTACGATGGAGGTGCTCGTTTAATGGAGTTCACCGCTAGAGGTGATTTTGCACATCAGGTTTTTGGCGAATTAACAAAATATGCCATTGCTGAATTATCAGGAATGATTATGGGCGTTGGTTCTGTAACTGATGGAGCAGCGGCGTCATTATACATGGCTTTGGGAGCAAACTTTATCGTAACTCCAGTATTGAGAGAAGATATTGCAATTGCCTGTAACAGACGTAAAGTATTATGGTCTCCCGGATGCGGTTCTTTAACTGAAATAGCAAGAGCTGAGGAATTAGGCTGTGAAATCGTAAAATTATTCCCTGGCGATTTATACGGACCAAAATTTGTAAAAGGTGTTAAAGGACCGCAACCTTGGACGAGTATTATGCCAACAGGTGGGGTGTCTCCAACAGTTGAGAATTTATCTGGTTGGTTTAACGCTGGAGTTACATGCGTTGGTATGGGGTCTCAATTAATTTCTAAAGATATTCTAGCAAGTAAAGATTACACGAAGTTAAAGGAAGATGTGAAAAAAGTGTTGGCAATTATTGCTGATATAAGAAAATAAATTTCAACTAATTAAATGAATGAAAAACCATGTCTAAGAGTTATGTACAAATAGATCCAAAAGACAACATAATTGTTGCCATTAGAAATCTAGATAAAGGAATGGTAACTTCGGTTGCAGGAAAAGATGTTGTTCTAAAAGAAAACATTAAAGGAAAACATAAATACGCGCTTCACAATTTTAGTATTGGAGACGAAATTTATATGTACGGTGTACTAATAGGAAAAGCTATTATACCTATTCATGAAGGTCAAGCAATAACAATAGATAATGTAAAGCACGCTTCTGCCGAATTCCAAAATTCAAAGGAAAAATTTACTTGGTCAGCTCCAGATGTCTCTAAATTTAAAAATAGAACATTTGATGGTTATCATAGAAAAGATGGTAAGGTTGGCACTAGCAACAATTGGCTAGTTATTCCACTTACTTTTTGTGAAAACAGAAATATAGATGTCTTAGAAGGCGCTTTGGCAGAAAAGCTTGGGTACTTTACAAAAAAAGATTTTGCGGTAGATACGGAAGCTCTTATTCAACAATATAAATCAGGTGCAAGTTCAGAAGATATTTTTGAAACACCTATTATTAATACCATGGAGGAGATTACTAGAAATAGAGTGTTTCCAAATGTTGATGGCATAAAGTTTTTAAAACATGATGGTGGTTGTGGAGGTATTCGTCAAGATGCTGAAGCCTTATGCCGTTTGTTAGCTGGATATATTGCAAATCCAAATGTAGCAGGTGCCACTATTTTAAGTTTAGGCTGTCAAAATGCTGAAATAAAAATGTTACAAAATGCTTTGGATACCATTGATCCAAATATGGGAAAAACAATCCATATACTAGAACAACAGCAAAGTAAAAGCGAACGTCATTTTATTGAAGAAGCAGTTAAATATACTTTTCTTGGAATGATAAAGGCTAATAAGACTACAAGAAAACCAGCACCATTAAATAAACTAGTCCTAGGTTTAGAATGTGGTGGTTCAGACGGATTCTCAGGCATATCAGCAAATCCAGCCTTAGGATATGCTTCTGATTTGTTGGTTGCTTTAGGAGGCTCTCCAGTACTAGCTGAATTCCCTGAATTGAATGGTGTAGAACAAGAATTGATAAACCGCTGCGAAACCGAAGAAGACGCTAAAAAATTTCACGATTTAATGTGTAAATATGCCGCTGCAGCCATAGCTGTAGGCTCTGGATTTGAGAACAATCCTTCTCCTGGAAACATTAAAGATGGCCTAATTACAGATGCCATGAAATCAGCAGGAGCTGCAAAAAAAGGAGGAACATCTCCCGTAGTAAAAGTATTAGAATACACCCAGCAGGTGACTCAACCAGGACTCAATCTGTTATGTACTCCTGGAAATGATGTAGAATCTACTACTGGGTTAGCTGGCTCAGGTTGTAATGTTATTGTTTTCACAACGGGTTTAGGCACACCTACAGGAAACCCAGTAGCTCCGGTTTTAAAATTATCAAGTAATACACATTTGTTTGAAAAAATGAATGATATCATAGATATAAATGCTGGAACGGTTATTAGTGGTGAAGATACTATTGAATCTATGGGAGAAAAAGTATTAGACCATATTATAAAAGTAGCTAGTGGAGAAGTTGCTTCAAAAGCGGTGCTTCACGGACATAACGACTTCATACCTTGGAAAAGAGGCGTGTCATTATAAATTATATTTAAAAACTAAAAATGAAATCATTAAATAGAAATACGGTTAAAGCCAATTCATATACAGAAAGGATAATACAATTTGGAGAAGGAAATTTTTTAAGAGCCTTTGCGAATTGGATGATTCATGAAATGAATAAGCAAGCTAGGTTCGACGCTGGTGTAGTAGTAGTGCAACCCATAGAACAAGGTCTAATCAAATTGTTAAATCAACAAGATGGTCTGTATACATTATACTTAAACGGTATTAAAGACGGAAAAGCCATCAGTGAGCACGACATTATCGATTGTATACAACGAGGAATCGATCCTTATGAAAATCATACTGATTATATGGCTAATGCCGAAAACCCAGATTTACGGTTTGTGATTTCTAATACTACTGAAGCTGGTATTGCTTATAATGCTAACGATAAATTGAATGATGCACCACAATCTAGCTTCCCTGGAAAGTTAACAGCATTGCTATACAAGCGATTTCAAACTTTCGGAGGTGCTTCAGACAAGGGTATGATTATTATTCCCTGCGAATTAATCGACAAAAATGGTGATAACCTAAAGCGCATTATTTTACAACATGCAAACGATTGGGATTTAAGTGATGCTTTTGTGAAATGGATTAATGATGATAATGTTTTTTGTAATACTCTGGTAGATAGAATTGTACCAGGATACCCAAGAGATAAGATGGATGCCATTACTCAAGAGTTAGGCTATAAAGATAATTTGGTAGTAGAAGGTGAGCAATTCCACTTATGGGTAATAGAAGGACCAGAAGCTGTAAAAGAAGAAATTCCTGCTGAAGCCTGCGGATTAAATATTGTTTTTACAGACAACATGGAACCTTACAGAACCCGTAAAGTAAGAATCCTCAATGGCGCCCATACAAGTTTAGTGCCTGTAGGTTATCTATATGGTATTGATAAAGTAAGAGAATCTATAGAAGACAACATTGTTGGAAGATTTTTAAAAAATGTTATTTTTAATGAAATATGTCCTACTCTAGATTTATCTAAAGAAGAATTAGAACAATTTTCTAACGATGTTTTAGATCGTTTTAGAAACCCATTCTTGGAACATGCTTTAATGAGTATTTCATTAAATTCAACATCAAAATTTAAAACGCGCGTATTACCTTCAATATTAGAATATATTAAAAGAAACAATACATTACCAAAAGGATTATTGTTCTCTTTAGCATCTTTAATAGCTTTTTATAAAGGAGATAGAAATGGTACTCCAATAGCGCTAAAAGATAATCAAGATGTTTTAGGCTATTTCAAAATTTTATGGTCTAATCCTCATAACATATCGGAAGTCTGCCAAATAGTTTTATCGAATACTGAATTTTGGGGCGTCGACTTAACACAATTTGAAGGTTTACAAAAAGAGGTTACAACTTATTTAAATGAGATTGTAAGCAAAGGAATGAAAGTCGCTTTAGAAAATTTTGTAAAATAAAATCATGATTATAGATTCACATCAACATTTTTGGAATTATAAACTTGTAAAGCATGAATGGATAGACGACAGTATGTCGGTTATTCGAAGAGACTTTATGCCATCAGATTTAGCAAAAGTATATGCAGATAATGCCATTGATGGATGTGTAGCTGTGCAAGCAGATCAAACAACAGAAGAAACAGATTTCTTATTAAAATTATCAGAAGAAAATAATTTTATAAAGGGTGTTGTTGGTTGGGTAGATCTAAGAGCAACTAATATTGACGACGTGCTTTTTCGTTATAGTCCGTTTCATAAAATAAAAGGATTCAGACATGTAGTACAGGGAGAACCTGATCATAATTTTTTATTAAGACCTAACTTTCTAAATGGAATCTCAAAACTAGAAACCCATAATTTTACTTATGACATTTTGATTTTTACTCATCAATTGGGAGCAACTTTAGAATTTGTGAAGAAATTCCCTAATCAGAAATTTGTCATAGACCATATTGCAAAACCTTATATAAAAGATGTGATTATTATTGCTGAAAGTTGGATACCCCAGCGTATGATACCTGAATAAAAGCACTTGAAAATGGTGAAGAAAAATTGCAAGCAATCGTTAAAAAAATTCCTTTCGAAAATCGAATCACAACACCTAATGAAATAGCTGACACTTGCTTATTTACAATTTCAGAACGTTCATTGCGTATCACCGGGTAATTTATTTTCTGTGATGGTGGCTTTGTACATTTAGACAGGTCTTTATTGATAGAATAGAAGATTTATTACATCTTTAGTTACAAACGGAGCCCCCTAATGATAGCTTCATTTTAAAAAAAGGTGTAAGCCCAATTGAATAAATACTATTACCAATAAAATTGTGCGTTAAACATATACAACACAAATGGAAGAACAAGTTAAAAAAATCGACCCGAATTTAGTAGCAAAGAGAACTCTTTATACGGGTGATGAAATTCCAGTAATTGGTCTTGGCACCTTCGGTTCTGATTCTATTCCTCATAAAACAGTAGCAGAAACTGTAAAAAGTGCTATTGAGGGCGGTTATAGACATATTGACTGCGCTGCAGTTTATATGAATGAAGAACATATAGGGAAATCACTTGCTGCTGTTATCAATGAAGGTATCGTGACTCGTGAAGAGTTATGGATTACTGGTAAATTTTGGAACGATAAGCACAAAGAAGTGGAAGCGTCTTGTAGACAAACTTTAAAAGATCTTCAATTGGACTATTTAGATTTGTATTTAGTACACTGGCCTTTCCCAAACGACCATGCACCTCATTGTGATGTTGATTCGAGAAACCCCGATTCAACTCCTTTTAATATCGATGCTTATATGGAAACATGGAGCGCCATGGAATCATTAGTAGAAAATGGGTTGGTTAAAAATATTGGAACCAGTAATGTAACTGTCCCCAAAATGAAATTAATTTTAGAAAGAGTTACTATTAAACCAGCTGTAAACCAAATGGAATTACATCCTTGTTTCCAACAGCCAGAGCTTTTTGATTTTATGGTGGAAAATGGAATTCAACCTATCGGTTATTCTCCAATTGGTTCACCAAATCGTCCAGAAAGAAATAAAACTGAAGCTGATCCGATTGATACTCAAGACCCAGTGGTTCAAAAAATTGCAAAGAGATTAAATATTCACCCAGCAACTGTGTGTTTAAAATGGGCTATCCAAAGAGGTCAAATTCCAATTCCTTTTTCAACAAACCCAAGAAACTATTTAAGTAACCTTGAAGCAGCAACAACAATGTCAATTACTCCAGAAGAAATGGAGGAAATGAAAAGTGCTGATAAAAATTCGAGACTTATAAGAGGTCAGATATTTCTTTGGGAAGGAGCAGATAGTTGGGAAGATCTATGGGATTTAGACGGGTTCTGTCACATCTAAATGAGAAAAAAACTAATCATTTATCTTTAATATCAAAAAACATGTTCAAAGACAATAATCTCCTTAAGTCAATTATTATTCAGGCTGTGTATTATAAATTCAGATTTGGATTAAGTTATAGAGATATTGAAAAACTAATGGTAATTAGAGGGGTTAAAGTGGATCATGCCAGCATACAAAACGATGGGTTTTTAAGTTTATACCAATGTTAGAAAAGGAATTTAATAAAAGAAAAAAAGTTGTTGATAAACGCTGGCGTTCCGATAGCTGTCGGGAGGATGAAACTTATATCAAAGTTAAAGGTCAATGGCATTATTTATATAGAACAGTCGATAATCAAGGCCATACCGTTGATTTCTTGCTAACCAAAAGAAGGCAACGTATGAGTGCGCAATCTTTTTATATTAAAGCTATTGGAAATAAAGGCAAACCTGAGCTTATTAATATTGATAAAAGCGGAGCAAACAAACACGCTATTCGAGTTTATAATAAAAGGTCCTTTTCTAAAATTAAAGTACGGCAATGTAAGTACTTAAATAACATAGAGGAACAAGACCTTAGGTTTATTAAAAGGAGAATCATTAATGGTTTAGGTTTTAAAGAGTTTGAGTCAGCCAAAAGAACGATATCAGGAATAGAAATGGTACATATGATTAAAAAAGAACAATTGATTTGTAATAGAAAATCAATGTTTAAATCATTCTATTCATTGGCTGCGTGATTATAATTTAGTTAAATAATCAGATTGTAAATCTAAGGACAGAACCTTTGACTTAAAACATAATGATAATTTATATAGTCTAACAAGTAGGAGAAACTATATTAATTCCAGTTCAAATAAGTCATTTAAAAATTAATGCAGAAAAAGCTGAATTATTGGAGATTTATATTTAGAAATGAAAACAGAAAAAGTCAAGATAAACTCTTGAAAAATAAACAAATTTATAATGAATAAACACAAAAAATACTGGAAAGAAAACTTAAAATATTTAACCATATTATTATCAATATGGTTTTTGGTGTCATTTGTTTGCGGGATTCTACTAGTAGAAGAGCTCAATACATTCAAACTAGGAGGATTTAAACTAGGCTTTTGGTTTGCACAACAAGGCTCCATTTATGTTTTTGTAATCTTAATTTTTGTGTATATCAAATTGATGAACAAACTCGATAAAAAATATAATTTAGACAGATAAGATATGGAGATACAAACATGGACTTGGATTTTAGTAGGCATAACATTTACACTTTATATAGGCATAGCCATCTGGACAAGGGCAGGGTCAACCAAAGAATTTTATGTGGCTGGAGGCAGTGTTTCTCCATTAGCTAATGGTTTAGCAACGGCAGCGGATTGGATGAGTGCAGCATCATTTATATCAATGGCAGGATTAATTTCCTTTAGTGGATATGATGGCTCGGTATACTTAATGGGGTGGACAGGCGGTTATGTATTGTTAGCTTTATTATTAGCACCTTATTTACGTAAGTTTGGAAAGTTTACAGTTCCCGATTTTATTGGAGATCGTTATTATTCAGATGTAGCTCGAAGTGTTGCGGTTGTTTGTGCCTTATTGATCTCATTTACTTATGTAGCTGGGCAAATGCGTGGTGTAGGTTTGGTGTTTTCCAGATTTTTAGAAGTGGATATCAATACAGGAGTTATTATTGGAATGATAATCGTACTATTTTATGCTGTTTTAGGAGGAATGAAGGGCATTACCTATACACAAGTAGCGCAATACTGTGTACTCATTTTTGCTTTTATGGTGCCAGCCATCTATATTTCTATTCAAATGACAGGAAATCCAATTCCACAATTAGGATTTGGAGCAAAAGTAGATGACGGTGTTTATTTATTAGATAAGCTAGATGGTTTGCATCGCGAGCTAGGATTTGAAGAATATACATCAGGAAGTAAATCCATTTTGGATGTATTTTTTATCACAGCCGCCTTAATGGTTGGTACAGCAGGACTACCTCATGTCATTGTTAGATTCTTTACAGTGAAGAAAGTGAGTGATGCTCGTAAATCAGCAGGGTGGGCATTATTATTTATAGCCATATTGTATACCACAGCGCCAGCCATTGCCGTATTTGCAAGAACCAATATGATAGAGACAGTAAGCAATCAAAAACATGAAGAATTACCAGAATGGTTTTCCAATTGGGAAACCACAGGGCTCATAAACTTTAATGATAAAAATAAGGATGGGAGAGTACAATATTTGGCAGATGAATCAAAGAATGAACTTATAGTTGATCAAGATATTATGGTTCTTGCAAATCCAGCGATAGCAAATTTGCCAAACTGGGTTATTGCTTTAGTGGCAGCAGGTGCTTTAGCTGCTGCCTTATCAACAGCTGCTGGATTACTATTAGTGATTTCTGCATCAGTATCCCATGATTTGATAAAGAAAATGATAAAACCAAGTATTTCAGAAAAAGGTGAATTAATAGCAGCCCGCTTATCTGCAGTTGTTGCTGTATGTGTAGCGGGTTATTTTGGAATCAATCCTCCCGGTTTTGTAGCTGCAACAGTAGCCCTAGCTTTTGGCTTAGCCGCAGCCTCCTTTTTCCCAGCTATTATTTTAGGTATTTTCAGTAAACGAATGAATAAAGAAGGAGCAATAGCAGGAATGATAGTAGGTATCTTACTCATGCTGTTTTATATGATGAAATTTAAGTTTGATTGGTTTGGTAGCGGTACAAAGGCTGATTGGTGGTTTGGGATTTCGCCAGAAGGATTTGGTACGATAGCTATGATTATAAATTTTATAGTGTCCATAGTAATTTCAAAATTTACACCAGCACCTCCAAAAGAAGTTCAAGAGATGGTTGAAAATATTAGAATACCAAGCGGAGTAGGTGAAGCTGTAGATCATTAACATAATTTTGGAAGCAATGTTAATATTTATTTTAATAATAGTTGATTAATTTATTGTTGTTGACGTAAAAGTACAAGAAGGATGTCTCAGCCATTAAAATAAAGAACTATTATTAAAGTAATAATATAAAAACGAAATGCATATATCGAATGAGTAATTATCATATAAAACATTTAGAAGAATATTATCAAGTTTATAGAAAATCTGTAAGGGAACCTGAAAATTTCTGGAAAGAAGTAGCCGAAGAACATTTTTTATGGCAAAAGAAATGGGATAAGGTGCTTAGTTGGGATTTCACCAAACCCGAGATCAAATGGTTTGAAGGTGCCCAACTAAATATTACGGAAAACTGTATTGACAGGCATTTATCAACCCGAGGTGATAAAACTGCCATTTTATTTGAACCAAACAACCCAAAAGATTCTACTGAACATATTACTTATAACCAACTAAGTAAACGTGTAAATCAGTTTGCCAATGTTCTAAAAAATGAAGGTATTAAAAAGGGTGATCGCGTGTGTATTTATTTGCCTATGATTCCTGAATTGGCCATTTCCGTGTTGGCATGTGCTCGTATTGGAGCTATTCATTCAGTGGTATTTGCAGGATTTTCAGCTACAGCACTATCTACAAGAATAAACGATTCAGATTGTAAAATGGTGATTACCTCGGACGGCTCATACCGTGGAGCAAAAACCATTGATTTAAAAAGTATCGTAGATGAAGCTTTAGAAGATTGCCCAGATGTAAATTCAGTTTTAGTAGCAAAACGTATTCATTCAGAAATAAAGATGAAAGACGGTCGTGATAAATGGTTACAACCCCTTTTGGATGAAGCATCAACAAGTTGCAAGGCTGAAGAGATGGATGCCGAAGACCCTTTATTCATACTCTATACTTCAGGTTCAACAGGGCAACCCAAAGGGATGGTACATACCACAGCAGGTTATATGGTTTACACAGCTTACACCTTTAAAAATGTTTTTCAATACAAAGAAGAAGATGTGTATTGGTGTACTGCCGATATTGGTTGGATAACAGGACATAGTTATATTGTGTATGGACCACTAGCCAATGGTGCCACTACCGTTATGTTTGAAGGCGTACCAAGTTACCCAGATTATGGACGTTTTTGGGAAATAGTACAAAAGCATAAAGTGAATCAATTCTATACCGCTCCAACTGCCATTCGAGCTTTGGCAAAGCAAGGTTTAGAACTGGTTGAAAAATATGATTTGTCATCACTTAAAGTATTAGGCTCTGTAGGTGAACCTATTAATGAAGAAGCATGGCATTGGTACAATGATAACATTGGTAAAAAACAAAGCCCTATAGTAGATACCTGGTGGCAAACCGAAACGGGAGGCATCATGATAACTCCCATTCCGTTTGTAACACCTACCAAACCCACTTATGCCACCTTGCCTTTTATTGGTATCCAACCTGCACTCATGGATGAAAACGGAAAGGAATTAAAAGGCAATCAAGTAGATGGAAGGCTTTGTATAAAATTTCCATGGCCTAGTATGGCGCGAACCATTTGGGGGAACCACCAAAGATATAAAGACACCTATTTTTCAGCTTATGAAAACAAATATTTTACAGGAGATGGGGCGCTGAGAGATGAAGTTGGATATTATCGCATCACAGGACGTGTCGATGATGTTATTATAGTATCAGGACATAATTTAGGAACCGCACCAATAGAAGATGCTGTAAATGAACATCCTGCAGTAGCAGAATCGGCCATTGTTGGCTTTCCGCATGATGTGAAGGGCAATGCTTTATATGGTTATGTTATTCTAAAAGATATTGGAGAAACCAGAGAACATAATAATTTAAAAAAAGAGATTAATCAAATCATCACCGAACATATTGGACCTATTGCCAAATTAGACAAAATTCAATTTACTAGCGGATTACCTAAAACGCGTTCTGGGAAAATTATGAGACGTATCTTAAGAAAAATTGCTCATAAAGACACTTCTAATTTAGGAGATACCTCAACACTTTTAAACCCCGAAGTTATTAATGAGATAATCAGTAATAAAATATGAGCATATATAAGACCAAATATAATAAGGGAATAATTAAAGCTGTTATATATAATGCTTTATAAAGAGATAGTGAGGTTCTAATAGAAATTGAAATAGAGAATGCACTGCAAAACCCCAAAGCACTTTTAAAATAAGTTGTCCCATATAAGGGAATTGTATAAAAATCAAATAGTTAAAAATATTAAAGGGAGTGTACAGTTTACATTACTCAGTTTAATCCGCCTGAGGAGGCTCACTTTGACTGTTTTTTTGTACACAAGTGCAGCACAATTCAAAATACTGTCTACCATTATGAATCATTTATTATTTTAATTGTGGGGGTTTTAGTTGGGGTTATTCTAGTTACCAATGGTTAAATTGAGTAGTGTCGTGGTTTTTTTTCAAAATAATTATCTTACCATGCTTAAAACTGTAATCTATCAGTGCACTTAGATAAACTCAGTACAGGTGTTTAATTCTCCGATACTTGGATTGAAATGATAAAGATTTTTTCTTTTCCATACTTTTTTGGTTTACCTCGAGACTATTCATTTGAATAAGGGAGGCTTGCTTTAACCAATTTTCGATTTTAATATTACGGACTTATAATCCTCTATGATTATTTTTAAACAAGGGGCTTTTATAAATTATTTCCATTAAAGATAAGATTTTACTTCATTATGAATTTGACGATAATTTGCATCTAAATCACTTTCAGAAATTGTTTTACCAAGAGATAAATGGCGTTCTATCAAATGTTTTTTCAGCGGCTTTAAAAAACTTTTCTCTGTTAAATCCTTGTTTAACTTCTTTACCGTTTAATATGGTTATCGATTCTTTGTCTTTCGTTGTTTTTCTGATTAAGATTGATAATGAAAAGAGGGTAGAACTTTTGTGGGTGATGCCTTCTTTCTTTACTTCCCATTAAGAGGATTTCGTTTACCACTACTTCGGTTACATAGCGTTTATTTCTCTCTTTATCTTCGTAAGAACGTGTGGTCAATTTGCCTTCTAAAGCAATCTCTTTACCTTTAGTAACATACTTTTCAATGATGTCGGCAGTTTTATCCCAAGCAATAACGGTATGCCAATTGATACCTGTTTGTTTTTCGCCTTTACCATTTTTGTAATTCTCATTGGTTGCCAAAGACAAACGGGCTACTTTATTTCCGCTATCTAATGTTGTAATGGTTGGTTCTTGTCCAACGTTTCCGATTAACTGTACATGATTTTTAATTGTACTCATAATTATAGATTTAAAGATTAATATTCATTTGTTTTAAAAGTGATTTACTTATTATATCCAGAGTGTTTTCCTTTTTTGATTTTTTTTAGTTCCACTTCTTTTTTGGATATTTTGAGATGATTTCATAGTTCTATATTTTGATTTACTTCCCATAGAGCCTTCGTTGTTACCTTTTTGGTACGGTAAAGGCACATCGTTTACAAAGTTAAAGGGACATAGTTTACACTTTTTAGTGTAGTAATTTGAGATAAAAATCAAATTATTATGCCTTGGAAAGAATCAACAACTATGGAACAAAAAATT
>Ga0256845_1000468_pt1 | contig 38237 bp, 26 predicted proteins | sample RiftiametaG_FD_189101 | JGI IMG/M metagenome (GOLD analysis project Ga0256845, IMG submission 189101) | Tube worm associated microbial communities from hydrothermal vent at the East Pacific Rise, Pacific Ocean - Riftia | ecosystem: Host-associated > Annelida > Integument > Unclassified ...
CCCGTGCTCTTCGAGGTGTCGTTCTCGATCGCGACGTTCCAGTCTTTTTGGCCGTGGATGTAGATCTCCTCGGCCCCGGCGTCGTCGGTGAAGCGCAGCTCGTTGCTGCCTCCGCCGCCGGGCGAGGAGTGGGTGCGCCAGCCACTTTGGGTGGCGTTGTCGGGGAGCGAGAAGGGCGGCTCGTGGTTGCCGTTGTAGACGCAGCCGGTGACCAGGGGTCGGTCCGGGTTGCCCTCGATGAACTCGACGACGACCTCCATGCCGACCCGCGGGATGAACTGGGCGCCCCAGCCCTGGCCGGCCCAGCTCTGCGCGCAGCGCACCCAGCACGAGGCGTCGGTGGCGAAGCTGGGCGACTCCTGCCAGTGAAACTGGACCTGGATGCGGCCCGAGGGATCCACGTAGATCTCGCCGTCGCCGACCACTGTGGCGGTCTGCGGACCCTCGACCGAGGGCTTGGGGGTGCGGGGCTTGGGGCGCAGGGGCGACTCGAAGCTCACACACTCGAACTCGTTGATGTAGGCGGTGTCCTCGCGGGTGCCGCCTCCGGACGCGGGGTCCCGGCCCCGGTGGCGCACGCGGGTGACGATGAACTCGCCCGGGGTCCCCATCTCGGCGTGGGCGGCGGTCGAGAACCGCATCCCCGGTCGCAGGGCGAGGGCGTTGCTGGCTCCGGTAGCGACACTGCTGGCGAGGCCCAGCGCCTCGCCCCGATCTCGGGCGCGATCACCCAGGTCGTCCGACTTGAACAGGCGCTGACCGTGGCTGTAGAGCCGCCGGGTACGCCCGCGGGCGTCGGGCTCTCCGGCCTCGGCGCTGAGCAGGTCGCTCGGTGTCTGCCAGTCGAAGTCGCGGCGCAAGATCGCGGTCGTGGTCAGCTTTTGGATCCACTCGAAGCGGATCAGGGACTCGACCTCGGCCTGGCCATTGTTGCTGGCGATCAGCGGGAAGTCGGGGCTGCCGTCGAGGTTCTCGGCCTCCGGGTACTGGCTGTTGGCGTCACACATGACCACGACCTCGTGCCCGAGCTCAGGGTCGTGGTGGAGGAAGTAGGTGATGCCCTCCTCCTCGAGCAGACGGTGGACGTAGTCGTAGTCGGTCTCTCTATATTGGACGCAGTAGGTGCGGGGGCTGTCGCCGCGCTGGGTCGCGTCGAGCTGGATGCTGCGGCCGTAGTCGGCGAGCGCCCCGTCGAGGACCTCTGCGACGATCTCGTTGGCCGAGCTCGCCTGCCAGATCCGAGAGTGGCGGCGCTGTTGGGCGAGCTCGAGGGCCGAGACCACGTGGACGCGCAGGGCGATGAAGGTGTCGTCGCGGCCGAGCAGGTCGACACGCAGGACCACACCGTAAAAGGCGTGCTCGGCATCTCCCCGGGTAGCGATGACCTCGCAGCTGGCGCCGAGGAACTCGCCGAGCTCGGCATCGAGTGTGTCTGTGGTCAGCTCGAGGGTCATGGCGCACCCGCCGTCGAGCTCCTCTTCACACTGGAGGGAGCGCAGCTGCCAGTCGGCGGCCGGTGCATCTTCGAAGTTGACCGTGTAGGCGACGTTGGGGAGCGGCATGGCGCTCTGAAACCATATGGGGGCTCGGCGCGGTTCGCCATTCGAAAGTCGCAGATGGGGTGACCAACGGCCTTCGGTCCCATATCGGGCCGACCGCGAGTCGGGCTACCCCAGTACCGACCCGGCAGTACCGACCCGGCGAATCTACAGCTGCTTCAAGAACGCGATCACCGGCTCGGCGACCGCGTCGGGGATGTCGAGGTGCAGGTGGTGCCCACCCTCGAGTACGACGCGCTCGAGGTCGGGGACGGCCTCGCGTCGAGCGGCGAAGAGTTCGGCGTCGAAGGGCCAACCCCGGGTCGCGCCGACCAGCAGGGTCGGGCAGGCGATGCGACCCAAAAACGCGTGGATCTGGTCCTCGGTCAGGCGCAGGCGCGAGTCGAAGCGCAGGCGCGGATCGGCGCGCCAGATCCAGCCCGGCTGGTCGAGGTGTTCACCCTCGGGCGTACCCGGCTCGACCAGGCGCATGCCTCGGGTCACCAAGATCGCCGCCGACTCGGGCTTCATGGGTACGGTCTCGACCAGGCGCTCGGCGGCGAGCTCGAGGGTGGGGTAGGCCCGCTTGGGTTTGGCCGAGATGCCGCGCCTGCGGGCGGCTCGCTCGATCGCACGCCCGAGCCGGTGGGGCGCGGAGGCGGCGTCTTCACTCATGGGCCCGAGACCCTCGATGAGCACGAGTTGCTCGATGCGCTTGGGAGCGGCGCCCGCGACCAGGGTCGAGATCCCCGCGCCCATGGAGTGACCCATCAAGGTCAGGCGGGCCCACCCGAGGGCGTCGGCGGCCGCGAGGGCATCGGCGACCCAGTCGACGAAGTGGTAGTGGCCGTGTTTGTGCTGGGAGTGGCCGTGGCCCGGCAGGTCCAGGCTCACGATGCGCAGGTCCAAGGCCGCACACAGGCGGGGGGCGAGCTCGTCGAAGGTCGCGGCGTTGTCGAGCCAGCCGTGCATGGCGAGCACGGGGCGACCCTCGGGCCGGCCCCACGCGCGGGCGGTCAGGGTCAGGGCGCCCGGGCCCCCGGGGCGGTCGTGAATGCACAGCTCGAGGGGCGTGGCGGTGGACACCGGGGAGTCATCGCCCGAGCCCGCGGCGCTGGCAAGTGGTCCCGCGGCGCTGGCGTGGGGCCCCGCCGCGCTGGCGAGGCTCAGGTACGCGGCCGGCACGTGCCCGCACAGCCAGACCCCGTTGTCGCTGCACAGGAAGCTGTGTCCATCTCGGTGCATGGCCGCCGAGTCGACCTGGAGCACGAGCGCCGGTCCCCGCCGGTCGCCCACGGTCTGGGCGGTCGCAGGATCGTCGCTGAGGTGCACGTGGTGGCGAGCGCGCCTGACCAGGCCCTCGGCCTGAATGCTCGCCCAGGCTCGGGTCGGGGTGCCGTGAAACAGGACCGGCGGCGGGGTCTGGACCGCGAGGCCGAGGTCGACCGCGACCGAGTGACCCTGGGCTGCCCGGATGCGCTGGCGGTCGGCGCTGAAGGTGAAGCGCCGCTTGTCGTCCTCGGCGACCACGGCCTCGAGTTGGGTGCGCGAGCTCGGGCGTCCGTGCGCGCCCAGGGCCTGCAACAGCACGTCGACCACGACCCACCCTGCCGAGTCCATCTCGAGTTCGTAGGCTTCGGGGGCGTGGCGCAGCAGCCACGCCAGGTGTTTCCCCGGGTGTGTACTCACGGGCAGACTGCGCCGCAGTCGTCGATCGCCTCATTGACGCAAAGGTTGTCCCACAGGTTGTTGCAACAGTAGGAGTCGAGGTTGCAGACGCAGGTTTGGATGGCCCCGTACTCGCAGCCTGGGTAGCCGTTGTTGGTGCAGCAGTCGCCGTGGTCGCTGATGCAGTCGCTGATGTCGTAGGCCACGCAGTTCCCGCTGCAGGTCAAGGTCCCCGCGGCGAAGCCCTGGCTGACGCAGGTCTGGCCGTTGACGGCTGCCCCGTCACACACTTCGCCGACCTCGACGATCCCATTTCCACAGACCACGTTGCTGCAGCCGCTGGTGTCGAAGCTGCAGTCTGCACCGCAGCTCAGGTTGCCCAAGTCGAAGCCGAGGCTCATGCAGGTCTCGCCGCCCAGGGCCCCGCCGTCGCAGGCATCGTTGCCGTCGATGACCCCGTCGCCGCAGGTCTCGGAGGTGCAGCCGCTGGAGTCGAGGCTGGCGCAGTCCGGGGCGCAGGCCAGGGTGCCGCCCTCGAATCCGAGGCTCGTGCAGGTCTCGCCGCCCAGGTCTGCCCCATCGCAGACGTCGCTGCCGTCGATGATCCCGTCGCCGCAGGTCGCGGAGGTGCAGGCGCTGGAGTCGAAGCTGGCGCAGTCGGGGCCACAGGCCAAGGTACCCCCGTCGAAGCCCTGGCTCGTACAGTCCTCGCCGCTGAGGTCGGGGCCGTCGCAGACCTCGGCGCCCGTGATCGCACCATCTCCGCACACGTCGCCCGTCTCGCCCTCGGCAGTGGCCGTGGTCGTCGGGCTGCCCTCGGCCGTGCCGGCCGCGTCACCCTCGAGGCCGTCGTCTTCGGTCCCCAGTGTGTCCTCGTCGAGCTCGTCTTCGCCCACGGTGATCGTCGCCGCGCTTGTATACGAGCTGAAGGTCGGGCCGTCTTCGATATCCCCTCCCGCACAGGCCGTGACCATGGCCACTGCCACGGCTCCAGCTCCGGCCCTCGACTCGAATCGAGGAGTGGGAGGTCGGGCGACGAGGTGAACGAGCAGGGATGTGCATGGGCTGACACCCAGTCTACAGGCCGGGCCTGGGCCGGGGGGGAAAACTGGGTGGGGGGAACTGGGTGGGGGGAACTGGGGGCGGGTCAGCGGTCCGCGCGGGCGAAGTACAGCGCCGACCAGACCTTGAGGTCGACGATCATGCCTTCGCGCTGGCGCGCGGTCAGCCATGTCGGGACCTCTGCGAGTGGAACCAGGTGGACAGTGATGTCCTCGTGCTCGACACCGCCACCGGCGCCGACTTTGCGCAGGTCGAAAGCCTGGAACAAGACGAGCTGCTCGTCGCTGAGTCCAGAGCTGCTGGTCCCACGGGTGAGCTCGACCATGCGTCCGGCCGTGTAGCCTGTCTCCTCTTCGAGTTCGCGCAGGGCGGCCACGGACGGGGCCTCGTCCTCTTCACCCTCGATGTCGCCGATCAGCCCAGCCGGGAGCTCGATGACCTTCGCGTCGACCGCGGGCCGGCGCTGTTCGACGAGCACGAGCTCGCCGGCTGGAGTGACGGCGACGATCATCGCCGCGCTGCCGCCCTTGATGCGCTGGACGTACTCCCACCGGCCCCGACGGAGCAGGCGCAGCCACTTGCCCTCGAGCATGAGCTCGGGCTCGGGTTCGGGCTCGGGTTCGGGCTCGGGGATCGCGGATGCCGGGGAAGTCTCGCGGTCTGGAGGGGTCTCGCGGTGTGATTGCGTCATGGCGGCTCGTCTCGGTGCGGGTTCGTAGTTGGTATCAGGCGTCGACGATCAGGGCGCCCGCGTCCGCGAGGGCCGCGAGGGTGTGGGCACCGTCGCCCGCCTCGAGGTTCACAGCGCGGGTCGCCGCGCGCAGCAGGCGGGCCTCGAAGCCCTCGCTCAGCGCGTCCAAGACCGTGAACTTGACGCAGTAGTCGAGGGCCAGCCCGCACACGTCGACCGCCTCGATCTCCCGAGCGCGCAGCCACTCGCCCAGGCCCGTCGAGTGGCGCTTGGCGTTGTCGTAAAATCCACTGTAGCTGTCGACGGCGGGGTCGAGGCCCTTTTGAAACACGGCGTCGACCGTGCCCGCGGCGACCTGGGCGGCGAGCGCGGGGGCCAGCTGCGCGCCCGGGCTGCCCTGGACGCAGTGCACGGGCCACAGCATCTGGGGCCGGCCGTCGAGGGTGTGCAGCTCACCCGGGGTTCCGCCCGGGTGGTGAATGGCGAAGCTGCCGTGGTCGGAGGGGTGCCAGTCTTGGGTCGCGACCACGGCGCTGTAGCGCGGGGCCCCGGCATCGGTTCGGGATTGGGCCTCGAGCAGGGCGATCACCGGCGCGATCACGGCGTCGCCCTCGGGCACGGCCAGGGCTCCCCCAGGGAGAAAGTCGGGCTGAAGATCGACAATGATCAATGCACGTTTCTTGAGCTCGGTCATGGGATCTCACGAGTCGGGGAAAAGGGAGGGCAGGGAGAGGGGAGAGGGGAGAGGGGGAGAGGGGGGGAGTAGGCAGCTCAGATCTCGAACGAGAACCCCTGCTTGACCAGCTTTCGGTAACCCCGGTCATCGAACTTGTAGAGTCGGGCGGCCCGGTGGGCGACGTCCTTTTCGACCTCGTCGAGCTCCACCAACAGCCCCGTGCTCAGGATCTTCTTGCGGAAGTTTCGCTTGTCCAGATCGCGCTCGAGGATGATCTCGTACATGTGTTGGAGCTGGGTGAGCGTGAACTTGCGGGGGAGCAGCTCGAAGCCGATGGGCTGGTAGCGGACCTTGGCTTTGAGTCGCGCGAGCGCGACCTCGAAGATCTCTCGGTGGTCGAAGGCCAGGTCGGGCAGATCTGTGATCGCAAACCAGGCCGCGTCGGTGGCGTCGGTCGCCGCCTTGACCCGGTGATCGCTGAGTTTGACCAGGGCGTAGTAGGCCACGGTCACCACCCGCTCGCGTGGGTCTCGGTCGGTGGTGCCGAAGGTGTAGAGCTGCTCCAAAAACACCTTGCGCAGCCCGGTCTCCTCTTCGAGTTCACGCAGGGCCGCCTGTTCGAGGTTCTCGTCGATGTGGACGAAGCCCCCGGGCAGGGCCCACCGGTCTTTGAAGGGCTCGAGCCCCCGGCGGATCAGCAAGATCTGGAGGTCGCCCTCGTCGAGGCCGAAGACCGCGCAGTCGACGGTCAAGGCCGGGCGGGCGTAGGCGTAGCTGTGGGGTTTGGCGCTGGGGTCGGTGTTGGACATGATTCGGTCGCTCGGTCGCTCGGTGACTCGGTCGCTCGATGATTCAGTGGGCGGCGATCAACCCACGCTTGAGCTCCGCCAGGCGCAGCTCGAGGGTCACTGGATAGGCCCCGGCCGCGTCGATTCGACGCACCGCCTCGGGCAAGCTGGCGACCTCGGCCAGGGCTCGCTCTCGGATCGCCGCGAGCGTCGGCGCTGGGGCCACGCGCCGACCTTCCCGGAGCACGGGTTGGAGCAGGGCCTCGACGACGACCTCGCCGGCGGCGGGCAAGTTTGTGTGATCGGCTTCGCTCGTGTGGTCTGTTCGGCTCGGGTGGATGGCTTCGACCGGGGTCGGGGCGTCCCCGAGCTGTGGCGGTCCAAACTCTTCGTCGAACACCACATCGACCAGGGCGGTCCCGGCTCGGGTGCGCAGGCGGTGAACCTGCAAGATCCCCGGGGTCGAGGTTTTGCTCGCCGTGTCCGAGAGCTTGAGCGTGCGCCGCCATGGGGCGCCGGGGTCAGGGCGCAGGGCCGAGAGTTTGTAGACTCCGCCCAGGGCCGGCTGGTCGTAGGCGGTGACCAGCCGGGTGCCCACTCCCCAGACGTCGATGGCCGCACCCGCAGCCTTGAGCGCTCGAATCCGATACTCGTCCAGATCGTTGCTGGCGACCACCTTGGCGGCGGGGAAACCCGCCGCGTCGAGCTTGGCACGGGCCGCTCGCGACAAGCTGGCGAGGTCGCCCGAGTCCAGGCGTACGCCGACCATCTCGTGGCCCCGGCCGCGCAGCTCGAGGCCGATCTCGATCGCCCGGTCGACCCCCCGCAGCGTGTCGTAGGTGTCGACCAAAAACACGCAGTTGTTGGGCATGGCGTCGGCGTAGGCCGCGAACGCCTCGCGCTCGTCGTCGAAGGCCATGACCCAGGCGTGGGCGTGGGTGCCCCGCACCGGGATCCCAAAGCGGGCGGCCGCGGCCACGTTCGAGGTTCCGATACACCCGCCCACATAGGCCGCCCGGCTGGCCGAGAGCCCACCGTCGAGGCCCTGGGCCCGGCGCAGGCCGAACTCGAGCACCGCGTCACCCTCGGCTGCGGCCGCGATCCGGGCGGCCTTGGTGGCGATCAAGGTCTGAAAATTGAGGATCGTCAGCAGCCCGGTCTCGAGCAGCTGGCACTGGAGCAGGGGCCCGCGGACCCGGAGCAGGGGCTCGTGCGCGAAGCAGGCCGTGCCCTCGGGCATGGCGTCGAGGTCGACGCTGGGGCGCAGCTCGCCCAGCCAATCGAGGAAGGCCGGGTCGAACAGGGCGGCGCCGTCGTTGCCCTGTAGGCCGCCGAGAAAGGCACGCTGCTCGGGCGAAAATCCCAGGCCCTCGATCAACTCGACCGCCTGCTCGAGGCCACAGGCCAGGGCGAAGCCGCCGGCACCCTTGGTCGCTCGCTGAAAGGGGTGGCGGCGAAAGCCGAGGTGAAACACGGCCTGGTCCTCGGCCCGGCCCAGCGTCCAGTACCCCTGGGCCATGGTCAGCTGGTAGAGATCGGTCTGGAGCCCAGTGGGGGCGCCGGCGAGAGTTGTCGGAAGGTCGGTCATCGGCGTAGGAAGAGACGCTGAGTTCTTCTGTGTATTCAGTACACTAAGTCGAGGCCGACGCCAAGCCCGACCCTGCGCCGATGATCAGAGCTTCCTCAGCGCCAGGCGCGAGCGCGGCTTCACACTCGCGCTGGATCTCAGAGCGGTTATGCTGCGCCGCTATGGGCCGCTCGCGGCACCTCTTCCTGCTCTTCTTCCTCTCCGGCATCAGCGGTCTCGTCTACGAGTCGCTGTGGTCGCGCTACCTCAAGCTGTTCGTGGGCAGCGCGGCCACGGCACAGATCCTCGTGCTGGCCCTGTTCATGGGTGGCATGTCGCTCGGCTCCCTGCTCGCCAGCCGACTGAGCGAAAAGATCGAGAAGCCGGTGCTCGTCTATGGCGTGGTCGAGGGGTTGATCGGCATCTACGCGCTGGCCTTTCCCCACCTCTACGACTGGGCGACCCGGCTGTGCTACGACCACATCTTCCCGGCCGTCGGGGGTGGGGGCGTGGGCGCGGTCAAGTGGAGCTGCGCCGCCTTGCTGATCATGGTGCCCTGCACCCTGTTGGGCACCACCTTCCCGCTCATGAGTGTGGGGATCCTGCGCCGGGATCGGGCTCGCTCAGGTGAGATCCTGAGCTTCCTCTACTTCTCCAACAGCTTCGGCGCGTCCATGGGCGCCCTGGTGACAGGCTTCTTCCTGGTTCCCAGGTTTGGTCTGCCCGGGACCTTGGGGGTCGCCGCGGTCTTGAACTTCGCGATCATGGCCGTGTGCCTGCGCGAGCGCAACCGCGACGCCGATGCACCGATCTCGGCCGGCACGGAATCGGGCGAACTTTCGGAGTCGAGCGAACTTTCGGAGTCGAGCGAACTTTCGGAGTCGAGTGAGCCTGAAAAGTCGGGCGAACCGTCGGAGTCGAGCGAACTTTCGGAGTCGAGCGAATCATCGGAGTCCGACGAGCCCGAGGACGGGCGGCTCTCGCAGCTCATGCTGTTGATCGCTCTGGGCACCGGGCTGAGCTCGTTCATGTACGAGATCGGTTGGATCCGCATGTTGTCCATGGTGCTCGGGTCGGCGACCCACTCCTTCGAGGTCATGCTCTCCGTGTTTGTGCTCGGCCTGGCCCTGGGCGGCCTCTGGGTCCGCAAGCGCATGGACAAGTTCAAGCGCCCAGAGCTGACCCTCGGCCTGGTCCAGCTGATCATGGGCATCGCCGCGGTCGCGACGATCCCTCTTTACCGGGTTGGGGTCTGGGGTATCGGTGGCGTATTTTGGATCAGCGCCAACTACCTCGACGGCGAGCGGACCATGGGCCTGTGGGTGCTGTTCAACTCGGCCCGCTACCTGATCTGCCTGATCATCATGCTGCCCGCGACCTTCTGCGCGGGCATGACCTTGCCCTTGGTCACCCATGTGCTCCTGCGCCGGGGGCGGGCCGAGGCTGTCGTCGGCAAGGTCTACGGCGTCAACACCCTCGGGGCGATCATCGGGGCGGTCAGCGCGGGGCTGATCTTGCTGCCCCTGGTGGGACTCAAGGTCGTGATCGTCATGGGCGCCGTGATCGACATGGTGCTCGGTGTGTGGTTGGTCGCTCGAGAGCAGCGCAGGCGGCCAGATCCCCAGGTTAAAAAACTGGTTTTCTCGACCAGCCTGGCGACTGTCGCCGTGACCGCCATCGGCCTCGGCGTGCTCCAGGTCGACCCCCGGACCTTGGCCGCCGGCGTGTTCCGCCGGGGCACCACCCAGATGCACGACGACTACGTGGTTCGTCTGCACGTCGATGGGCGCACGGCGACCGTCACGGTGACCGAGGACCTCGAGCGCGAGGGCTACCACACCCTGTTCACCAACGGGAAACCCGACGCCTCGATCCAGACCGTCCGCTGGCCCGAGGGTCGGGAGCTCCACGAGGGCCCGACCATGGCCGGGGACGAGCCCACCCAGCTCCTGCTCGCCATCATCCCGCTCATGGCTCGGCCCGGGGCGACCCATGCCGCCGCGATCGGCATGGGTTCGGGGGTCAGCAGCCACACCCTCTTGGCCTCGCCCGTGCTCGAGCGCCTCGACACCGTGGAGATCGAGCCTTACATGGCCGAGGGGGCCAAGCTCTTTCATCCCATCAATCGGCGGACCTTCGAGGATCCGCGCAGCCATATCATCTTCAACGACGCCAAGGCCTACTTCGCCGCCGCCGAGGCTCGCTACGACATCATCGTCTCCGAGCCCTCCAACCCCTGGGTGGCCGGCGTCTCCAGCCTGTTCACGGTCGAGTTCTACAACGAGATCTCGCGCTACCTCAGCGACGACGGGCTCCTGTGCCAGTGGGTCCACGGCTATGAACTCTCGGACGAGCTGCTCCTGTCCGTGTTCGCCGCCTTGGACCGGGAGTTCCCCGACTACCGGGTCTATCGGGTCGGCAACCGGGACTGGCTGATCTTGGCCAGCAAGCAGGAGGATGGGGTCGGAGACCTCGACGCGGCGGCCCTCGAGTGGCCCGACCTCAAGGCCGACGCCGCCCTCTTGGGGATCCACGGTCGCAGCCAGATCGAGGCCCTCCTGGTCGCCAACGACGAGCTTCTGCGCCCCTACTTGGAGGGCGTCGAGCCCAACACCGACGCCCACCCTCTGCTCGACAGCGGCGCCGAGAAGGCCCGTTTCTTCCGGCGCTCGGCCGAGGCCATGCTCGAGCTCCGGTTCTTGCCGCTGCCGATCATGGAGGTGCTCGGCGGCATCGATCGCCTGCCCTACACCGAGCGGATCCCCGATCGCCGCACCGACGACCATGTGCTCGAAGAGCCCGAGCGGGCGCTGATGCTCATGCGTCTGTTCCAGCTCGACGACGATCACGGCTACGCCGGCTCGCAGGCCATCGACAAATACTTCAGTCAGCGCAGCAACCTCGAGGCTCACCAGGGCAGCCCCGAGGCGGCGAAGGCCTGGCTGGGGGGGGTGTACGCGGTCTACTACGAGGTCGCGCCTTGGATCGACCTCGAGGCGACGCCGTTTTGGGCCGAGGTCATGGCGACGGCGGCCTCCGATAAAGTCACCGGGCGTGTGCGTCGGGGTATCGAGCTCTTTGATGCGTCTCTGCGCCGTGATGGGGTGCGTATGCATGCTCTGGCTCTGAGCGAGCTGGAGGATGAGGAGGGGCTGATCCATGGGCGTATCGCTTCGCTCACGGGGGCGCTGGGGTTGGTGATCGAGGGGGCGCCCGTGGGAGAGCGGCAGGCGTTTGCGGAGCGATATATGCGGCCGCATTTGGATGAGGGGAGTGAGGATAGTGAGGCGATTGCGTTTGCGATTGTGATGGCTTGGATGGTGGGGGATCAGTAATAAATAAAAGACCGGTCCCGGGGTCTTCTCGGTGATCGGCAGAATAGAGTCACCAGGCCCGGGCCTGGCACACGAGAAGGGGTTCAAAATGGCCTCCCAACACTGTCGCCCAAGCTCGTTCGTCACTTTTCACGACCTTCAGGACACTCTCAGTGATTTCCAACCAATAGCTGTGGGCGGAGACCATAAAGCCACCACCCAGAACAGAGTCGGCTCAATCTCAGGGTGCCAATGCGGCCTGAGCTCCCGCGAACTGGCAGACCCAATAGCTACCAAACGGGAACAGGATCTCCCGAGCCCCCACCAATAGGCTCTCTCGGGCAGCTGCATAGGCAGCCTGCCAAGTCCGGTCTTGTTGCGCGGCCGCAATTCGGGCCCACTTATTGGCGGATGTGTGTGTGGGTGTCCGGGTGAATCTCGCCTCCCGCGAGTGCGGAGTCTCGATCCACCGTTGCCTTCCCACCCGGCCCTCACCCAAGAAGCGTTTCCCAGCCTGGCGAAGTTGGTCTTGTTTGGCGACCTCTCGCACCCGGGTGTCCTGCTCGAGCGCCACATGCAGCTCTGCGTCAGACAGCTCTAAAAGAACTTTCGGACGAGAGACCGTCAGCATCACCGCATCTGGCAGTCTATCGTTGGCGGCGTCAAAGAACACCAAAGGCCGTCGATATGTCCTGGTTTCACCGAAATGCATACCCGCCGTCGTAAATCCTGGCCAGCGTCGGCCCCATTTTACGAGTCCAGCCTCGACCGGGTTGGCCAGTGTGTAGGCCATTGATGGGAGCATGTCTGCCTCCGTCAATATCCGGACATCGCAGGGCCGATCCTCACTCCAAAATTTGTCAAAGCGTCCCCGAAGAGCGTTGAGCGCCCGAGCCAAAATGGCATTGAAGTGGTTTTTGAATGCTGGGAGGTTCCCGTGGAGGTCAGTGACATCGAGGTGATAGTGATTGGACATGAAACACGCGGAGTGCAGCTGCAAGTCATGACGCTCAAGGCAAACAGCGAGCCAGTAGCCGACGATTTCATTGACGGCCGGCGAGGGCACGAGCAGGAATTGGCGGCCGAAGCACCGTCGAGTGACTTTGTAGCGGGTGCCAGGAACGATGGGACGGGCACGGACGCGGGCGTTCGGGGGAAGAGAACAGGCGCGGTTGGCGGCACGTCTTTGGGCGCTGTGGCGGTTGGATGTCACGGTCTCGGTGTCGGCCCGCAGAGGATGGGTTTTCACGTGGAAAATTCCGCTGGCCCGGCAACGGGCCTGCCGAGGCTCGAACTGGAACATTTGCGGTTGGCGTTTCACCATGGGCCCGAGGCCCAGGTTGGAACCCTCTGCGGTAGCGATGCTCCCACGGGTCCGGATGTCTTCTGATGTCTGCGGGTCCGATATTCCGCGAGAAGAAGACCCCGGGTCCGGGTGTCCGCGGGTCCGGGTCCGGATGTCCGCGGGTCCGATATTCCGCGAGAAGAAGACCCCGGGTCCGGATGTCCGGTTCCGCGAGAAGAAGACCCCGGGTCCGGATGTCCGCGGGTCCGGTCCGATATTCCGCGAGAAGAGAAGAAGACCCCGGGTCCGGATGTCCGCGGGTCCTCCGTCCGAGAGAAGACCCCGGGTCCGGATGTCCGGTCCCCGGGCGAGAAGAAGACCCCGGGTCCGGATGTCCGTTCCGCGTTCCGCGAGAAGAAGACCCCGGGTCCGGATGTCCGGTTCCGCGAGAAGAGAAGAAGACCCCGGGTCCGGATGTCCGGGTCCGGATGTCCGCGGGTCCGATATTCCGCGAGAAGAAGACCCCGGGTCCTCCGGTCCTCCGGATGTCCCCGGCACCCGCCGCCACCAGCGCCGTCTTCTAGAGCCTGCAACCCGCCCTAGAACAGTGTAAACCCATCTCATGGCTGATCCCGCGCGCGCCTCGACCCCCCCGGGCTCCTCCGCCCCCACCGTCTCCCCCCACCGCGCGAGCGACCTCCCGGGCCCGCGCGGCTTCCCCCTATTGGGCGTGGCACCGAAGATCGTCCAGGAGCGCTTCCATCTCCAACTCGAGGCTTGGTACACGGAGTACGGCGGCCCGTTTACCTTCAAGCTGGGACCGAAGCGCTTCGTGACCTTCGGGGGCGCGGAGGAGGCCCGGGATGTACTCAAGCGTCGACCCGGACAGTTTCGTCGCGGCCGGCACCTGGCAGCGATCATCGAGGAGTTGGGCGGCCGGGGCCTGTTCACGGCCGAGGGAGAGAACTGGAGGCGGCAGCGCAAGCTGACGGCGCCGGGTTTCAACCAGAGCCAGCTGCGCCGCTTCTATCCGACCCTCGAGCGGATCACGCAGCGCCTGCACGGGGTCTGGGAGCAGGCGGCGGCCGAGGACGGCAGCTGGGACTTTCGTGGAGACTTCGAGCGCTTCACCACAGACGTGACGACGGCTCTGGCGTTTGGACTCGACGTGAACAGCCTCGAGGGCGGGGGCCACCTGTTTCAAAACGACATCGAGCAGCTGTTTCCGGGTATCGCGCGGCGGATGGTCGCGGCGGTGCCCCTGTGGCGGGTGTTCAAGCTGCCCAAGGAGCGGGCGCTAGATGCGGTGGGAGACCGCCTGCGCACGAAACTCGAGGGCATCATCGCCGAGGTTCGGACCCGCCTCGAGGCCGATCCGGAGCTCGGGCCGGACAGCGCAGAGACGCTGCTCGAGGCGATGATCGTCGCGGAGCTCACCGACGAAGACGACGAGCGCTTCGGGGCGGGGGAGGTGTTCGGGAATGTGTTGACCCTGCTGCTGGCGGGCGAGGACACGACGGCGCACACGCTGGCTTGGGTCACACACGCTCTGGTCTCTCACCCCGAGGTTCAGGCCAAACTCCAGGCCGAGCTCGACGCGGTGCTCGGCGACGCCCCGGGGCTGGGCGGGTTCGAGGACAGCAAGCGCCTGCCCTACCTCAACGCGGTGATCCAAGAGGCGCTGCGCATTCGCAGCGTGGCCCCGATCATGTTCTACGAGTCGGACGAGCCCACGCAGGTCGGCGACGTACAGATCGAGCCGGGCGAAGTGGTGGTCCTGCTGACCCGCCACTTCGCGGTTCAAGACGAAAACTTCAGCGATGGCCAGCAATTCTTGCCCGAGCGCTGGCTGCGGACCGAGCCGGCCAATGTGGCCCGATGCCCGGTGCACCAGCACAAGGCCATGATGCCGTTCGGGAAGGGGCCGCGGATCTGTCCGGGCCGCGGGCTGTCGTTCCTGGAGATGCACGCCGCGCTGGCCTGCCTGTGTCGAAACTTCGAGCTCGAGGCGATCGGTGATCCCTCCTTGGTGCGCGAGCGCTTCGCGTTCACGATGTCGCCCGAGGGCTTCGAGGTCCGGCTCAAACCCAGGCGCTGAGGCGCGAGCGCGGGTCTGGATATCCGGCCGTCAATCCCGGTTTTGGGGTGTGCCTACCCGTTCCAAGATCGCTGCGCGGGCCTCGATCGTGCCCGGAGGGATCCGCGAGAGGGGGTAGCCGGCGCGGCGGTAGGGCCGGGCCAGGTCGACGAGCTCGAAAAATCGTGGGTGCAAGGTCGGCTCGCCGCCCTCGAGTTGGACCTCGAACTCGCCCTGGGCAGGCAGGGCCGCGAGGTACTCGGGGATGCCGAGCCAAGTGTCTCCGCGGGGCGACGAGCAGGTGCTGCACCACGGGCAGGCCCGGTTGCAGTGGTTGGTGGTCGCCACATAGACCCGGTGAGGGCGGGTCGCGCTCGGGCGATCGTGGGGTAGGTCGCCGGTCAGGGTCGTGTTTTGAGGCCGGAGCTCGACCATGGGTCCCAGGGTCGCACCGGGCGGGCTACCCTCCGCCCATGCATGTGCCCAGCACGATCTCGACCATGTCGGCACTGGCATTGGTGTTGGCCTGCGGGCTCCCGGCCTGCGGGTCGGGCTCTAGGGGCGCGAGCACGGCCGCCCCAATTTCGCCTGCCGCGGCCTCGCCGGAGAGTGGAGAGACCAGCGTTCGCCCCGGGGTCAACGACAAATACTACGAGGACGGCTCGGTCGAGGTCTGGACCGAGAAACTCGAGGGCGAGCGCCGCGAGGTGATCGCCAACCGGGATGCGATCATCGCCGCGCTCGAGCTGAGCCCGGGGATGGTCGTGGCCGACGTGGGCGCGGGCACGGGGCCGTTTCTCCGAGCTCTGAGCGAGGCCGTGGGTGCAGACGGCAAGCTCTACGCCGTCGACTTGGCGCCCCCATTTTTGGCCCATCTCCGGGATCGGGTGGAGCGCGAGGAGCTGGCGAATACGCAGGTCGTGGCGGCCAGCCCCCTGAGCGCGAACCTGCCCGCGGCCGGTGTGGACCTGCTGTTCATGTGCGACGTGTATCACCACATCGAGTACCCGGTGGCCTACACCCGCAGCCTCGCCCAGGCCCTGGCGCCGGGGGGGCGGCTGGCGATCGTGGAGTTCGACAAGGTCCCGGGGAAGACCTCCGAGCGCATGATGAAACACGTACGTCAAGATCGGGCGACCCTGATCGCGGAGCTCGAGGCCGAGGGTTTTGTGCTCGTCCGAGAGATCGATTCGGTGCCGCTCGAAGAGAACTATATGTTGGTGTTCGAGTGGGCGAACACGCCTGCGCCGGAGGCCTGATCTGAATTGATCTGAACCTCCGGCGCCAGGGCTCGGTGACAGTTGAACGCCGGGTCGGCGATCAGAAACAGATTCCGCCGGTCAGGCCGGGGAGCGGGGTGCAGGTTCCACTGATGCAGTCCTCGGGTCCGGCGCAGGGGGAGCCGAAGCCGCCGTCGCCACACGAGCCGAGCACGGCGTTCTCCATCAGGCGCACGCAGTTCCAGTCGCTGGGACAGTCGCTCACGCTCTCACAGGCCCCGAGCAGGCAGATCTTGTCCTTGGCGGGGAGGTAGTCGTCGTTGCACACGGCCCCGGTGGTACCCGTGGGGCAGCTGCCGTCTTCGGCGCAGGCGGGCATGGTGTAGCAGGCACCGCTCTCGGAGTCGGCGTCGGGGAAACACACCGCGTCGGAGGCACAGCCGTCTTCGACCACGTTTGTGTAGTCGCAGCTCGTGTCGGTGGGCGGGGTGGTGCAGTAGTCGTTGACGCAGATCTGGTCGCCGAGGCAGTCGTCTGCGCTGTCGCAGGTCGGGACCTCCTGGTTTTGGCAGAGCATGCTGTCGGTGTCGCAGTATTGGTCGTCCGCGCAGTCGCCGTTGTTGGTGCAGCCCAGGGCGCACAGGCCGTTGAAGCAGAACTGACTGTCGGGGCAGGGATCGGCGTCGCTGCAGGGGCTCCACTGGCCGTCGTCGCCGCTGTCTCCCTTGCTGTCGTCTTCACCGACGTCGTCGTCGCCGTCTCCAGCGATGGTCGCGTCGCAGGCCGCGAGGGTGCTGGAGGTGAAGAACAGGCCGAGGGCGAGGACGAGTTTGGTTTGGATACGCATGATGATGTCGATGAGTGAGTGGATGAATGAAGGGTAGTTTGGTGCGAGGGGTGAGCCTCGAGGGCCCCCCTTTGTTGCCGGCACTTCGAGCTTTCGTTGCGTACACCCAAAAAAACTCGGACCGGGGTCCGAGGGCCGCTCGTGCGCGGGAGAGGAGCGACGAGCGTCGCTGCGCGCTCAGGTCGCGCAGGCTTCACGCATGCTCGAGAGGTGGATGGACTGGGGCCAGCGCGACTCGAAGCGGGCGAGCTCGCGGGCGCCGGCAGCTCTGCGACCGTCGGCACACAGGCCCCGGACCTTCGCCGCGCGCCGCTCCTCGATGAACTGGCCCGCAGGAAATTCGCGCTCGTGTTCGGCGACGAGCGCGAGCGCGGTGCTCGGGTCACCGGTCTTGAGGGCCGAGGAGATCCGCCGCACGAGCGCGAGCTCGTCGGCGAGGGTCTGTGGGGCGGTCGTTGGGCTGGTCCTTTTTGGCGCCTTTGGAGGCGTCTTGGGCCTGATCTTGGGGCCGATCTTGGGAGCGCCGCTGTCCCCTGTCTCTGTGGTCGACGGGAGATCGTCTGTCGGGGCCCCATCCCCGAGTGGGCGCCCGACTTCTGAAGTGGGAGCGCCGTTTGGGATGGGGGGTGTCGAGACGTCGGCGATCGAAGTCGCGGCGCTCGTCCGGGGTGCATCATGAGCGGACCGCGGCGGCTCACGCAGGGCCAGGGCGAGCGCGCCGGCGATCAGGCCGGCGGCCCCGAGGCCGAGGACGACCTTGAGGACCGCCGGGCTGCCCGCGGGCTCGATCAGCAGGGGTCCGCGATCAAAACCGGGATCTCGATCGGGGGGCGGAGCGCCATCGTCGAGCTGGCGCTCGACCTCGCCCCACACGCGGGCGAGCGCGTCATCGTCGGGCCCGGGCGCAGCGCGCTCGCTCGCCTCGAGCTGGCTCAGCAGATCTTCGCTTGGCTCGTTCATCGCTCCCCCGCTCTCTCGGTCTGTCCAGGTGTGTCGCGTGTCCGCAGGGCGAGGGTGCGGAGCTGAGTCCGGGCCGCCCGCAGGCGTGTGTAGATGGTGTTGACGTTGACGCCGAAGCCCTCGGCGACCTCGGCCGCGCGCAGGCCCTCGAGCGACATGAGCACGTAGACGGCGCGCTTGTCCTCGTCGAGCTCGGCGAGCAGGGTGTGGAGGAGGCGCTGGGCGTCGCGCTGGGCATCGCGCGCCGACTGACAGAGCTCGCCGGCTGCCGCCGCGTGAACGGGGGCCTCGCGCTGGAGGGCCTGGAGTTTGCGTTGGTGTCGCCAGGCCCCTCGGCGCTGGGTTCGGACCACGCGCATGGCGATGCCGAACAGCCAGGTCCGCACGCTGGAGCGGCCCTCGAACTCGCTCAGTCGACGCGCGGCGACCAGAAATACGTCCTGACAGGCGTCCTCGAGCGCGTGCTCGGGCGCACCGAGGCGCCGCAGGCTTCGCCACACAAAGCTGGCGTGATCGCGGTAGATCGCCGAGAGGCGCGCGCGTTCGTCTTGGACCGCAGGTGCAGGCATGCGCAGGTGTGGGTGAGTGGCCAGGTCGGGAAAGAATCGTTGCGTGGGCTCAAAATCGTAGCTCGACACCCGCGAGGACCCGTACACCCACCGGGCGGGGGCGCCACAGGTCGTCGGTGCCGTCAGCTTGAAAACGACGCCGGGTCAGGGCTACCCAGGGCTCCACGGTCACGCCAACGGCCAGCAGATCGAGGGGGGCCCACACCAGGCTCGGGGCCACGTCGATGGCCACCCAGGGGATCGCGCCTTCGTCGATCTCGACAAATCCGACCCCCTCGCCCAGCTCGGCCCCGGCCTCGAAGCCGACACACAGAGGGACCTCGAGCTTGGCCCGGTCGTAGCGGAGCACGCCGCAGCCCCGGACCACGGCGAAGGCGTGGCGAAAGTCGGCCCCGCGGCTCGGGTCCTCGGCGAACCGTGCCTCCCGGAGGAAGGCGTAGTGACCCTCGAGTTCGATCCGAGCGTGGCGCCACTGGAGGGCCACCCCCAGGCGGACGACTGGGCCGACGTCGGGGAGATCGCCGAGTGAGATCCCCGCCTGGGCACGAACGGCCCCCACAAACGCACGGGATTTCGGATCGGGTCCGGGAGCTTCGGATTTGGGCTCGGCCGGATCCGAATCTAGTTCGGGTTCGGGTTCGGGTTCGGGTTCGGGTTCGGGTTCGGGTTCGGGTTCGGGTTCGGGTTCGGGCTCGGGCTCGGGCTCGTCGACCTCCCGAGCGTCGTCGGCCTGCACGCGGGCGGCCTCGCTGGTCTCGCTGATCTCGAGGACGCGCGGGTTGATCGCCATGGCCGCGAGCAGGGCGGCCGCGTCTGCGAGCACGGCACAGTCGGCGCCCACCATCGAGCGCTGGCGGGTGGCGGTGTCGGTGACCGTCCACAGGCGCAGGTCCCACCGGCCGTCGGGCTCCCGCCGAACCCGGGCGATGGCCGCGAGCCGACCGCTGCCCTGCTGGGCCACCGGTCCGCCCAGCAGCCGGACCAGCTCGGCCTCGACCGCGGCCTCGCTGGGACAGCCGTCGGCGGGGGCGTCCCAGCGAAACTCGACGCCCCCGTCGACCCTCGGCGGGTCCGGTTGGGCCGCGTGGGCCGTGATCCCCCAGCCCCAGATATAGGCACAGAGGCAGGCCAAGGTGGCCGCTCGGGGGGACAGCACGGGCCCAGCATTGACCGCCGTCGAGGTCGACGCAAGCGAGCGTCCTCCTCGGCGCGCCTTCAAACCAATCGCCGCATCAGCGGACCTCGAGGGCCTGGAGCGACCAGGTGTTTTGACCGTGGTTGTGGAGGTGAAAATTCAATTCCGTGCCGGCGGGGGCGTCGAAGGGGGCGGCCAGCTCGTGGGTGTGGACATAGGCGGCGCGCGGGATCTCGATGTTGTCCTCCCACACCAGCTCGGCGTCGATCATCACGGCGATGTGGGCGAGAGCCGGGTCGTCGGCCTTGAGATCGAAGTGATAAAAATTGATCAGCAAGGTGTCGCCCTCGTGGATATCGACGAGGGTCGGTTGGCGCAGGGCCAAGTAGTTGCATTCGTTGGTGTCGACCTCTGTGCTCTGGCCCTCGACGTACCAGCCTGCGACCGAACACAGGACCTCGGTCGGTCGGTGGTCGGCGAGCGGATCCTCTGCCGCGGGGACCTCCTCCCAGGCCAGGTGATCGATGAGCGAGCGCCCCTGCTCCTGGTTGCTGCCGGTTTCTGCACTGTCGCTCGAACCTGCGCTCTGGCTTGGGTTCGCGCTGTCGCGCGCTCCATCTTCGCTCTCGCCGGGGGTACAGGCGAGCGCGAGGGCGACCCATACAAAGGATCGAGCGGGCGAGATCCTGCGCACTGGCCGAGCATACCCGGCGCGGTCGGGGAGCACAGGTGACCCGAGGTGCGTGACGCGCTGTGTTCGAGACCAGCTTCGCGAAACCTCGCGCTTCTATTGGACGGGGTGAGCTGATAGCGTCGGCCCTGGGTGTCCATGGAAATTCTAGGCCTTCAGTTCTCTCGTGTGTTGTCCCTCTCCCTGCTGGCCACGGCGGTCGGGGGCCTGACCACCTCGCTCGCCTGCACCATGCCCGAGAGCGGTGAGACCGCAGACGGCGATTCGACAGGCGAAACTGGGGATTCCGCGGGCGATACAGACGGGACCGAGACCGCCGACACCGAGGACACGAGCCAAGAACTGGTCACCTGGCACCAGGACATCGCGCCCCTGATGGCCGAGAAGTGCTCGGGCTGTCACCGGGAGGGCGGCATTGGGCCGTTCGCGCTCGCGGACTACGAGGACGGCTCGAACTGGGCCGAGCTCGCGCTCGCGGCCATCGAGAGCGGGGCCATGCCGCCCTGGGCCGAGGACACCACCGACGAGTGCCAGACCCGGCACGGCTTTCTGGGTGATCCGCGCCTGAGCGACGATCAGGTCGCGCAGCTTCAACAGTGGATCGCGGACGACAAGCCCGAGGGCGATCCCGCGACGGCCGCGCCCTTGCCCTCGCCCCCCAACGTGCACCTCGACACGGTCGACCAGCACCTCGTCGCAGATGGCAACATCGAGATCGGCGGCAGCGACGATCAGTTCTGGTGTTACGTCCTCGACCCCGGCTTCGACACGACGACCTTCATCGACGGCGTCGAGGTGATCGCGGGCAACGAGAAGATCGTCCACCACGTCTTGGTCTATCTCGACGAGAGCGGCGAGTCGGAGGCGCTCGGGGGTGAGGACGGCCGCTACGAGTGTTTCGGTGGTCCCGGGGTCGGGAGCAGCACTCTGCTGGCCGCCTGGGCGCCCGGCGTGCCCGCGCAGGAGTACCCGCCCCAAGTCGCGAGCAGCATCCCCGCGGGCTCGCGCCTGGTCATGAACGTCCACTACCACCCGACCGGGGAGACCGAGATCGACGAGGGCACGGGGGTCGACCTGCGCTACGCATCGAGCGCGCCTTTGTACCTGGGGCAGATGGCGCTGATCGGGAACTTCGATGGTCCGCTCGGCAATGGCATGGGGCTGTTGTCCGGCGACGGCGACAGCGACGACTCGCCCGAGTTCGTGATCCCCGCTGGGGCCACCGACCACCGCGAGACCATGCTCTACCGCCTGCCCGACCAGCTCCCGGAGGTCAAGATCTGGCAGGCGGGTACCCACATGCACTACGTGGGCACGGACATGCTCATCTCCGTCGACCGGGCCGAGCCCGAGGAGGGCACGGGTATCGATCAGGAGTGCCTGATCCAGACGCCCCGCTACGATTTCAACTGGCAGCGCGGCTATCGCTACGACGCCAAGTTCGAGGACGTGCCCACGGTCAAGGCCGGCGACGTGCTGCACATGCGCTGCGACTACAACAACAGCATGAGCAACCCCTACGTGGTCGAGGCACTGGCTGCTCAGGGGCTCGACGAGCCCACGGATGTCCTCCTGGGTGACGAGACCCTCGACGAGATGTGCCTGGGTGTGTTCGGCATCGCGTACTCGCTCGTACCCTGACCCCGGGTCGCCCGACCGCTCGTACCCTGACCCCGGGTCGCCCGGCCAGACCTAAAACGGGTCACCCGACCGCTCGTACCCTGACCCCGGGTCGCCCGACCAGACCTAAAACGGGTCACCCCAGCCTGCCCAACCCTGACCCAGCGCTCGTACCCTGACCGCTCGTACCCTGACCCCGGGTCGCCCGACCAGACCTAAAACGGGTCACCCCAGCCCGCCCAACCCTGACCCAGGGTCGGCGATCCAGTTCAACCCTGACCCAGGGTCGGCGATCCGTGACCCAGTTCAGTTCAACCCTGACCCAGGGTCGGCGATCCAGTTCAACCCTGACCCAGGGTCGGCGATCCGGAGTTTGGGCCTGTTTTAGGTCGTTGGTCGCTCAGCCGGACCTAAAGGGGTCCGTCCAACCCTGACCCAGGGTCGGCGACCCGGGGGCAGGGGCCTGTTTTAGGTCGCTGGTCGCTCGGCCGGACCTAAAAAGGTCCGTCCAACCCTGACCCACGTCCAACCCTGACCCAGGGTCGGCGACCCGGGGGCACTGACCCAGGGTCGGCGACCCGGGGGCAGGGGCCTGTTTTAGGTCGCTGGTCGCTCGGCCGGACCTAAAAAGGTCCGTCCAACCCTGACCCACGTCCAACCCTGACCCAGGGTCGGCGATTCGTGACCCAGGGTCGGCGATCCGAGACCTAAAAAAGGTCACCTCTGCCGCGTCGGTCAGCGGAGCTCCGCGAGTGCCGCGCGGACCCGCACGCCGACCTCACGGGCGCAGCCCCACGACAAGGTCACGCCCGCTCCACCGTGCCCATAGTTGTGGATCAGCGCGCCGCCTCCGGGCGTGCGGGTCTGCTCGAGGCGAACTTCGTCACGGCAGGGCCTCAGCCCCACGCGTGTGGCCAGGGCCGCGGCGTCCTTCAGCCGGGGCTCGAGCGCGACGCAGCGCGCCAGGATCTCCTCGCGCTGTCGGGGATCGGCCTCGAGGTCTGTGACGCGCTCTTGCGAGATACCCCCGAGCACCACGTCGTCGCCGCGGGGCACGATGTAGGTGATGTGGGGCCCGTGCTCGTCGATGATCACCCGGTCGAGGGATCCTCGCTCGCGCAGCTCGATCTGCCCCCGTATCGGGTACACACGCGGATCATCGACGAGCTCCCGGGCGCCCAGACCACTGGTGTTGACGACCACCGCAGCAGCGGCGAAGGCCGCGTCGAGGCTCTCTCCCGAGCCCCCCGAGCCCCCCGAGCCTCCGCCAGGCAGCTGGTTCAGGCCACACAGGGGCCGCAGCAGGATCTCGACGCCCGCGTCCTCGACCTGGCGGCGCAGCCACGGGAGGTAGCGCGACATGTCGATCACCGGGGCCGTGAACACGAGCCCGTGTCCGTAGCCCGGGGGCAGCTCGTGGAGCCAGGCGTGGCGAAAATGATCGACGAAGCGGGACCACGGTGGATCGGCGACGGGCTCTGGGAACAGCTCCAGGGCCTCGCGCATGATCACCCCGGTCTCGCGTTCCGCGTCGGGCTCGTCGGCCATGCAGGCGAAGCGCTCGTAGCTGACCTGGGCCCAGGGGATGACCCGGTCGAGGGGCTGGACCCGGTAGGGGTACCAAAACGCCGCCGCCACGCTCGAGGTGGTGTGCTCGGGCATGGCCGCGGTCCAGATCTGCACGCGCAGGCCGGCCGCCGCCAACTCGCTGGCGCAGCTCAGACCCGCCACGCCGGCACCGATGATCAGGACCTCGGGGCGGGCTCCGCTTGCGTGCTGGGCGGCCATAGGAGCCGGGACTCTCCCACGATGGCCCGCCTGTGTGTGGCTGGTGGCACAGACAGACAATCATGCGCGCAAGAGACGCATTTGCCCTCAGGGCGTCGGCAGACTATCCAGGTTCGACGTGGAGGACTACCTCCAGAGCGCACGCGACGGCTGCTCGCCCGCGCAGTGGACCCGGGCGGTCAAAGCCGCGCGTACGGGGAAGGTGCATGGTGTGCGCGAGGTCGACGGCGAGCTGATCGTGCGTGTCGAGACGCTGCCCGGTCTGCCCGCCCACAGCGTCAGCCTCGAGCCCAAGATCGGCAGCTGGGACTGTGACTGCGACGCCCGCACGGACGCCTGTGAGCACGTCGCCGCCGCGGTCATCGTGTATGCCCGGGCCCACGAGCGCGGCGAGCCCATGCCCGGCCTAGCGACCGGGAACATGACCCACGTCGGCTACCGACTTCGGAGCCGCCGCGGGCCCATCAAGCTGCGCCGCGTGCTCGTGGGCCTCGACGGCGAGCAGCTCATGCCCGCATCCCTGGCCAAGCTCGACGGGGGCAAGGTCCCAGGGGCGCCACCGTTCACCGCCGACAAGGCCGACCGGGCCTTCGAGACCCGCTTCGGGCCCTCGGTGAAGGCCAAGATCCCGCCTCGCCTCATGGGTGAGGTCATCGACCACCTCAGCCGGGTCAGCGACGTCAAGCTCGACGGCCGTCCCGTGTCCATGGGCTCGCCCTCGTCGGGTCTGATCGTCCGGGTCAGCGAGACCAAGGCCGGCGATTTCGTGGCCCGGATCGAGCAGGACCCAGAGGTCACCGAGCTCTACGAAAACGGGGCCTTCCGCCGGGCCCGGACCCTGCACGCGATCGGCCCACACGGCCTCGAGGCCCGGCTCTTCGACGAGCTGCGCAAGGGCATGGTGTTCAGCTCGGGCGCCCCCGCTCCGGCCCCGATCCGAGGTCGGCGCAAGGGCCCGGATTTCGCGGGTGACGTCGGCGCCCTCGTGGGCCAGATCTTGCCCGTCGTCCGTCGGCAGCTCCCGGTCTCCATCGACACCTCGCGGCTCCCGGGCAGCGTCAAGATTCGTCCGCGGATCCAGCTGAACACGATCCGCGAGGGCGACGCCCTGGCCGTCCTGGCCACGCTCGTCTACGGCGACCCGCCGATAGCGAGGGTCGACGGCGAGCGCCTGCGCCTGGTCGGCAAGGGCGGCGGGGCTCGTGCCCTGCCGGTCCGCAACGCCCGGGTCGAGGACCTGCTGCGGACCCGCCTGCGCGAGCGCTTTGGACTCGAGGTCGGGGTCCGCAAGATCTTGGGGGCCACCGAGGCCATCGCCCTGGGCGCGATCCTCGGTGAGGACCAACAGGATTTTCAGGTCTCGGGCGACGCCCACGAGGGCTTCTTCGAGGCCGCGGCCCTCGAGCCCAAGCTGGTCATGGGCGCCGACGGGGCCTTCGAGCTCTACTTCGTGCCCGAGGGGGCGGAGTTCGACCCGGCCAACCCCGGCTCCGGCTCCGGCTCAGGTGGGGATGCCGACGAGTTCGGCGGCCTCGACGACGACGAGCATCCCCAAGACATGCGCGCCCAGCTGCAAGGGCTGCGCGGGCAGGGCGGCCGTCGGTTTCGCAGGGCCAACGCCGCAGCCGTGGTCCAGGCCTGGCAGGCGGGCGAGGCCTTTGCGCCCCTGCTCGGCGGGGGCTTCGGCCAGATCCCCACCGGGTTCATGGGTCAGCACGGCCACCTGGTCGCCGATCTGCTCGCCGCGAGCGAGGCCTCGGCCGCCGAGAAGGGCAACACCACCGCCGGCCGAGCCGCGCTCTTGGATCTCGCCGAGCTCGCCGCTGCCCTCGACCAGGCCCCGCCGCCGGGCTTCGAGCAGCTCGCCGCCCTGGTCGGCGACTTCGCCGGGATCCCGACCGCGACCTTGCCCGAGGGCCTCCAGGCCGACCTGCGCGACTACCAGAGCCGGGGCGTGGACTGGCTGACCTTTATCCGCAACGTCGAGCTCGGGGCCCTGCTCGCCGATGACATGGGCCTGGGCAAGACCTTGCAGGCCCTGTGTGTGCTCCGCAGCGGCGAGGACAGCGACGGCCACCGCCGCCAGAACCTGGTCGTGTGCCCGACCTCCGTGCTCCACAACTGGCGGGTCGAGATCGACAAGTTCCGCCCCGGGCTGCGGGCCAGCGTCTACCACGGCCCCCAGCGCCGCCTCGACGACGACGCCGACGTCATCCTCACCACCTACGCGATCTTGCGCATCGACATCGAGCGCCTGCTCGAGCGGCCCTGGGACGCCATCGTCCTCGACGAGGCCCAGGCCATCAAGAACCCGACCAGCAAGGTCGCCCGGGCCGCCTTTCGGCTCCGGGCCCGCTTCAAAATGGCGCTCACCGGTACACCCGTCGAGAACCACCTCGAAGACCTGTGGAGCCAGTTCCACTTTCTTCAGCCCGGCCTGCTCGGCGGCCGCAGCCAGTTCCACGATCGCTACGTCAAGCCCATCGAGCTCGGGGATCGGGGCGCGGCCCAGCGCCTGCGCCGGCGGATCCGCCCCTTTGTTCTGCGCCGCCTCAAGTCCGAGGTCGCCACCGAGCTGCCCCCGCGCACCGACGTGGTCCTGCGCTGCGAGCTCAGCGTGCGCGAGCGTCAAGTCTACGACGCCGTGCGGGCGGCCACTCAAGAGCAGGTCGTCGACCGGCTCCAGTCGGGCCACAACGTCCTGCAGGTCCTCGAGGCGCTCCTGCGTCTGCGTCAGGCCGCCTGCCACCCGGCCCTGCTGCCCGGTGGCCGGGGTCGAGCGGCCCTCGACGACAACGACGCCGCCCCCAGCAGCTCCAAGATCGATCTCCTGCTCGAGACCCTGCGCGAGGTCATCGACGGCGGCCACAAGGCCCTGGTCTTCTCCCAGTGGACCAGCCTCCTCAACCTGCTCGAGCCCGTGCTCGATGCCGACGCCATCACCTACTGTCGCCTCGACGGCGGGACCCGAGATCGGCAGGGCGTGGTCGAACAGTTCCAGAGCCCGGGCGGCCCGCCCGTCATGCTGATCTCGCTCAAGGCCGGCGGCACCGGACTCAACCTCACCGCCGCCGACAACGTGTTTCTGCTCGACCCCTGGTGGAACCCCGCGGTCGAAGATCAAGCGGCCGACCGCGCCCACCGCATCGGCCAGGACAAGCCCGTGCTCGTGCATCGCTTGATCGCCAGCGATACGGTGGAAGAGCGGATCTTGGGGTTGCAAGATCGCAAGCGAAAGCTCGCGCAGACTGCGGTGGGAGATGCCTCGGGCGCGCACGCCGTGACCAAAGACGAGCTCCTGGCGCTGCTGGAGTAGGGGCGAAAGCTCAGGCGATCGGTCGACTGTTCGAATGACGATGCACCGCGTGTTTCCTGCCGCCCCGAGTATGTTCGTTCTGGGTCGTCCTGTTGTACTCCTACCCGCGGAACGTGGGGAGTGATGCGGATGAATCCGATCTCGAACGTGTGGGACCGCGTGCAGGAGTTGGTGTGAGACCGCCGTGCCCTGCTCGGTCCATTTCGCTGGGCCCGAGTGGGGAGAATTCACGACTCAGGTTGCGTGCGAGCATGTGTGCAGCACCCATGTGGAGGACATGACCCAGACGGCTCTGCTTTGCTTTGAGCTCATCCTACGACTGACCAGAAAACAGCGCCAAGCCGATCCCGTAGAGCAACTTTGGGGGGACAGCGTTGCCGATTAGTTTGGCCACCGAAGTCGCCCGAAGTCCTGAGAAATCCACAAAATCAGGGATGAACTGCAGTCGCGCCGCTTCGTGTGGAGTGATCGTCCTTGGCTGCCGTGGATGTACGAACCTCCCCTGTCCCATACAGCGGAATCCGGTCGTAATCGTCTGAACAGGTCGGTTCCAATACATTCGTCCATAGACCGACTTGTATGAGTGCCCTCCATCCTGGTGGCAGGGCGGCCGCTGGTGGTTCGGCAAATCCCAGAGCTCGTTCTGGAACAGGTAGTCGATGCGTTTTTGATTTCGTTCGGTTGCTTTCGGCGGCCTGTTGAACGGGTCGTCGGAATGCTTTGCAGCTCGTTCCAAGTCGGAGCAGGCCCACGAGAACGACCGCGCTTTGGTCGGGGACCACGTGAGAGCTGCGTCAGGATCGACATCACGTTCGAGTGTCGCCACCAAGAACATGCGGCGCCGGAGTTGCGGGACTCCGTGGGTTTCGGCCTCGAGGAGACGCTGGGCTGTTCGGTACTTGAGCCGTTCCAACTCGGCCCTGACAGTCTGAAACACACCGCTTCGGTCGTGGATGATCCCGCGAACATTCTCGAGCACGATGTGGCGTGGTCGTACCAGCTCTGCAAAACGAACCATCTTCAGCGCCAGGGCGTTGCGGTCGTCATGTCGCCTGGTGTGGTTGTTGAAGTCGGAGTGTCCCTGGCAGGGAGGCCCCCCAACCAGCAAATCGATCTCCCCGAGTTGTTTAATAAACGCGCGTTCAATTTTGGTGGGTTTGGCACGGAGAGTTCCGTCGAGAATGTGTTCGATCGGAGTCGTCCTTCCATCGCAAGAGGGAAACATGCGGCGACAGACCTCGACCGCATCGGGGGCGAGATCCACTGCCAACGCCAGCTCTGCATGGAGGCCTACTGCCCGAGCAGCTTCTGCGGCACCAACCGACATCTGGCCGCAGCCAGAGAAGATGTCGGCGATGCGTACCCGTTCTCCCCTCCCTCGCCGTGGCGGGCTGGATTGACGGAGCCAAGCCCAATCCCACGCCGTAGCTTCGTCTACAAAGTCGATGTGGCCGGCGGGTAGATCGAGGCTCGTGGTGTGGGGCTTTCCGTTCCAGCGAACAGTTCGGACTACTTTGCCTTGGGCGGTATCCAGTTTGAAGCTCTCGCTTGGGCGACTGGTCAACTCCAACTGCGGGGTGGGCTTGCCGCTGTCTAGGGGGCTCATGCGTCGCGCCCCCAGAAACGTCGCAGCCGCCGACGCAAATGCCTCGGGTTTTTGACCTCACACTCCCAGACAACCAACACACGGAAGCCCTCGGATTTTAATGCCTTCATTTTCTCCCCGTCGCGAACTTGGTTTCTCGCGAACTTCTCGAGCCAGAATTCCCTGTTCCGCTTCGGGGTGGTCGTTCGGTGGCAGCCTTCGTGGCGGTGCCAGTAGCATCCGTGCACGAAAACAGCCTTGCGCGCCGATTTGTTCGCTATGTCGGGAGACCCGGGAAGCGACCGGACGTTGAGCCGATAACGAAATCCCAACTCTGACAAGATGGACCGCACAGCCAGTTCGGGTGCGGTTCCATGTTGTCGGACCCGGCTCATGAGCGCGGACCGCGCTGGATCGGTTGTCAGTCCGCGTTCCAAGGCGCCGGAGGATAGCCGTCCGTCGATCCAGCACGCAAACGATCTCGATGTTGATCGGAGGGCTCGAGCGCAGGCACAGTTGGGGTGCGGCTGCGACTGTGGCTGGAGAGCAGCGCGATCCGCTCAGACACGTGATGAAGGAGGGCTTCACCTGAGCCTTCCTCCCCGCGGAGATCCCGTACCAAGTACCCGCGCTTCTCCGAAGTTCTGCGCCCGGGTTCCTCGGCTACTCGTCTCGTGGAACTCGAGGTCGTCCGTCGAGCCCACGGTCGGCCGTCGAGCCCTCGGACCACCCTCTTCCAGCCGCCGGGAAGCATCTGCGTGCCGTGGGATCGACGGCTCGGATTCGAGCGGCTATGTTTGGTTCGGGACGTCCAGATCGACCATCGTTCCTGCGCGAGGTGTAGCGGTCGAGCAGGAACTACCCGGCGGGGTTGATCCCCTTTGGTGTGTTCTTCGGATGTGTCGGGCCCTCGTTCAGGCTCACCCGGGTATTGAGAGTGGAAGGGGATCTTGGTACCCTGTTCGCGATGTCTCAGGATGCTGCCGCCGACATGCAATATAATATGTTCACCTCCATGGTCAGGGGGGGAGAAACACCAAAAGGCGCGTACGATATGTTGCGGGGAGTGATCGGGGATGAACTCGCCAAAACCATACGCGCCCGCTACGAGAAGAATGTCGGACTCATCCGTGTCCTCAAGGATCCGATCACGTTCACGGACGGTGACGTGCAAGGTTGGTACGCCGGTCCCAGTGAGGGTGATCGTTTTTGGCCAGCACTCGAGAAGTACCTGCGTGAAAAAAGTGGTTGGCCCGAGAACACCATCAAGTCCATCGACGATGCGACGACGAAGATTCTCTCGTTGATGCAGCCTTCCGGGCTCGGTTCCATCAACACTCGAGGTCTCGTAGTCGGCTACGTCCAAAGTGGAAAGACCGCCAACTACACTGGCCTTATTGCCAAAGCTGCTGATGTTGGATATCGCCTGTTTATCGTCCTTGCTGGTATTCATAATACGCTTCGGCATCAGACGGAGAGTCGTCTGTGGAGAGAACTCGTCGATCTCAATAATAAACAATGGCACACGCTGACCGAGGAAAGTATTCGGCACAAGTCGAGCGTCAATGCATTCTTGTCTGAAAGCACGACTCTCAAGCACCTCTGTGTCGTGAAGAAGAATAAGCACGTTCTCGAACGACTGTTGAAGTGGTTAGGGGCGGGTGAACGTTCGGTGCTGGCCAGTTGCCCCGTGCTGATCATCGATGACGAGGCCGACCAGGCTGGTCTCAACGCCTCACGAGATCCAAATGGCCGCACGGCGATCAATAGTCAGATATTGAAAATTTTGGACCTTCTTCCCAAAGTCGCATATATTGGTTACACGGCGACCCCGTTCGCCAACGTTCTTATCGATCCCTCGGGTCCGGACCTCTATCCGTCGAGTTTTATTGCATCACTCCCGAGCCCCGACGGGTACTTCGGAGCCGAGACTTTGTTCGGGCGCGAGCCGCTGGATGAAGACGAAGACAGCATCGAGCGCAATGGACTCGACATGATACGCATCGTTCCCGATGATGAAATCGAGTCTTTGCGCCCGAGGTCGGCCAAGATACGTGTGAGCTTCGAGCCCGAGGTTTCGGCCTCACTCGAACAGGCTCTCGACTACTTCCTTCTGGCCTGCGCTGTTCGGCGGCTCCGAGGTTCCCGGAGCCATGCCTCGATGTTGATTCATACCACCGTCTATGCCGACCCCCACGAAAGCCTCGCTGCAAAGGTAGGAGAGTACTGTGAAGATCGTCTTCGCTCCCTGAAAAGGGGAAAGAAGAGCCTCATTGGACGCTTGCGTGACCTGTGGAAGGACGAGGCACCGCGCGTTTCGGCCTCGAACTGGGACAACCCTACCCATGGTTTCGATGACCTCTTGCCCCTGTTCATCGAGGTCGCCTCCGACACCAATATCGTCGTCGAGAACGGCCAGAGCTCATCCCGACTCGCCTTTGGGGACGAAGCCAAAATTCAGATAGCGATCGGTGGGAATACGTTGTCTCGTGGCTTGACCCTCGAGGGTTTGCTCGTCAGCTTCTTTGTACGCTCAGCCTCAGCTTACGACACTTTGCTGCAAATGGGACGGTGGTTCGGCTATCGTATCGGCTACGAGGATCTTCCTCGAATCTGGATGACGGATGAACTGCGCAGGGCCTTCTTCCTACTCGCTACGGTGGAGCAGGAAATCCGTAACGATATCGCTCGCTATGATGTCGAGTCTCTCTCTCCCAGGGCCTTTGCCGTCCGGATTCGGACGCACCCTGGGCTGGCAATTACCTCTCCGCTCAAAATGCAGTCGGCGGTTGATTGCAACGTATCCTACGCGAACCAAATCAAGCAGACCCGTTTCTTCAAGCACAAGGATGCCGACTGGTTGCAAGCCAACCAGCAGGCAGTGCTTGCCCTTCTCAGGGCAGGAGGGGAACCCGAGATGGTCGGTCTAAACCGGGTCTACCGGGACATTCCGGCGGCGATGGTTTTGGACTTTTTCGCCAGTTATGGAATTCACGAGGGCCACCCAATGCTCCAGCCCAAGATTCTCGGGGACTATATCCGAGCGCAGAACGAGAAGAACTCCTTGACTCTCTGGAATGTGGCCCTCGTACAGAGAAAGACATCGCGCGAGGTGCTCGGCCAGCTCGAACTCGACCAAGGACTCACACTCAACCTGGTCAGTCGGTCCAAGCTCGTGCAGTCGGATGAGAGTTTCGCCAACCTCGGGACAATCGCCACCCAGACCTACTACAGCCTCGACCTCGATGAGCCTCGTCGAAGCGAGAAAACCAACGTGCGAACGGTGGACGATCATCCCTTGCTCGTCATCATCCCGATCTCCAGGAACTCGAGCGAGATGAGCACCAGAACCAAGGGCAAGGGGCGAGTCGCCCTCGATGCGGTCGCGGATATCCTTGGTATTGCGCTTTGCTTTCCGCCCGTGAAATCTCACACGCCCCAGAAGTACGTGACGGTCGACTTAACCAAGATCGAGGTTGATGAAGAAGAGGAGTATGTCGATGAAGAGGAGGACGCATGAGTTCTGAGAACCGTCAAACTATCGAAGACTCCTGGGAGTTCCTCGCTACTCTGGATCCCTCCTCCGGCTATCGGGCGCGTGACATCCCTACACTCCAGACACCCCACGGGTGCCTAATCCTGTCACAGGATTCGGAGGGTACACGTCATATTCTTGTTCCAATCGGAGCAGATGAACCAGTGGCTCACGATACCGAAAGTCGAGGTGTGCAACTTGTGAAGACCAGCCTCAGCGACGAGGGGAAGCTTCGGCACTTTGTCGATATCCGCTGTCCTGACCCACGACTGCACCGGGTTTTCGACCAGATTGTAGTCTCGATGCTCGACACGCTCTCATCGACCGAGGAACCCGTTGCCGCGACTTGTGTCCATGTCCTCGGTAGATGGCGTGCTCTGCTCCGTCGTGTTTCCAAGCCCCTGTCTCCGGCGGTGTTGCGGGGGGTATTCGGTGAACTGTGGTTCCTCTCCCGACTCGTGCAACACACCGAGTCGGCAGCGAACTATTGGACTGGGCCCGACAACACACCCCAAGACTTCATCTCGGCGCAGGGAGCCTTCGAGATCAAGACGACACTGCGTATTCCCGCGCGTCGAGTCTCGATCAGCTGCGTCGATCAACTCGATGGTCGACACCACCCCTTCTTGGTCCTTGTCGTCATCTCTTTGGTCGAAGATCCCAAAGGCGTGAGCATCGAGGATTTGCTCGAAACCCTCACAGCTGCAGGCTGCCCACGTGAGCAAGTCCTCGATCAGCTCGCCAAGGTCGGTATTCAGGAGGCGGACCTCCCGGACCTCGCGGGGCTTCGCTGGCGGGTCGCTGCACACACGGGCTATCGTGTCGCCGACGATTTTCCCAGGCTGACCCCGACGAGCTTCGCTCCCGTTCTTCCTCCGGGCATCCAGAACCTTCGTTACGAGGTCGATCTCGGTACCGCAGCCGGCAATGTGTTGAGCGAGGTCGAACTCATCGACCTGGAGCATCAGTTCATGACTGGACCGACGCTATGAACCCCTTAGAGCTCCAAGCAGAACGCTTCATTGCCACGGGCAACATCGCCTCGGAAGGTATGCGCAATCAACTCGGCCGTCCTCGCCTCGACCGCATCGCTGTGCTCGTGCGTGAAACCGCCCAAAATGCATGGGACGCCAAGCGCGACGACTCTATCCCCGTGACCTTTGGTGTCGAGTGCTATGAGCTCGAGGGAGCCAGGCTTCGTGCTTTGCGTGAGGACGTCTTCGCCTCCACGCCCGACAGCTCCGTGCGAGAGCTGGCGGCTCTCCTCGTCCCGTCTCCCTCCGCCGAGAGAGAAGACGAGCCACTGAGAGCACTGGCCATCTACGATCGTGGCACGACTGGCCTCGGTGGTCCAACGCGCGCCGATGCTCCTGCCAGACCTGGCGAAGCCCGGGACTTCATCGACTTCCTGCGCAACATCGGTCAGCCACCCGACAAGTCCCGCGGCGGGGGAACTTTCGGCTACGGCAAGGCTGCCCTCTACCTGTCGAGCCAGGTGGACACAATCTTGGTGCACACGCGCTGTTGTGTAGAAGGACGGTTGGAGAGCCGCTTTATGGTCTCTGCTCTGACACCGCACTACGAGGTCGACGGCAAAAGTTACACCGGGCGACACTGGTGGGGACGGCGTGGCCAGGATGGTATCGTGGATCCTCTTCTCGGGCGCGAGGCCGATCAGCTTGCCATGCGTCTGGGGATGCCCATTCCGCCAAAGGGCGAACAAGGGACCACGATCCTGCTTCTCGCGCCCCGTTTCGACGGACGTACCCCAGAGCAGGCGATGGCCTACATCCAAGCCCAGATGCTGTGGAATTTCTGGCCCAAGATGGTGCCGTGGAATCATGAGGAGGGTCCACGCATGTGTTTTGAGACACTGCTCAATGGAGTCGATCTCCCTCTCCCAGATCCGGCTACGGTCCAGCCGCTCAATGGCTTCGTCCGGGCTTTGGGAGCGGTACGCAACGTCGAGGGTGGGGGGCAGAGCAAAGATGAAGGAGTCACGACCCTGCTCTGCGGCAACCCGAAGAAAACCCTCGGACTCCTGTGCCTACAGCATATCGTCTACAAGGAGCGCCCCGAGGTCGACTACGGAGAGGATACGGAGCTGCCCGAGTTCATGGAGCGCTGTCACCACATTGCGCTCCTACGCCGCGCAGAGTTGGTCATCACCTATCACGCGGGTCCTCCGCTCCCCACTGGCTATGTCGAGTACACGGGCGTGTTCCTGGCAAATGACGACATGGATCGCATCTATGCGGCCTCGGAGCCTCCTACTCACGATGAGTGGCGGCCCGAAAATCTCGCCGACAAGCGAGCGAAGACCTTTGTCCGTACGACGTTTCGTCGCCTCAACGCCGCGACGCGTGAGTTCGTCGCACCTGCCTCTACGAGCCACGAGGGGCGGGACGATCGTCCCCTCTCTGCCCTCTCTGCCCATCTTGGACATCTCCTCGTCGACGCAGGTGATAGCGGTGGGCCTCGGGTCTGGACCCCTTCGCAGCCAAAGGAGGATACGCCGACGGTTGGCGATGACTCTCCTCCTCGGGTCGCGCGTCGGTCCAAGCCTAGGGTGAGGTTGGACCCTGAGGTCACGCTCCTCGACGAACAGGGTATCCTCGTTCGGCTGTTTCGAGCCGAGCTCATTCATACTAAGGAGGTTCGGCAGACCGAGCTGCGTGCACGGGTCTTTCCGATCATCGTGGGAGGGGCAGAGGAGCGGGATGCTCCTCAGGGGGCCGAACAGCCCCGTATTCTCTCCTGGCGTGCCCCCTCCGGTCGCATGCATGAGTTCAGGGCTTCGGTGATCGCGGAAGAAGAGGAAGAAGGAGTGTGGGAGATCCGCGTAGAAGGTGGTGCGGACTGCGTCGTCGGCCTCGAACTGAGCGGGGAGGCCGTGCGGACATGAAGACCTCCAGCCTCCCCTTTGCGGTCGCGCGGACAGCCATCTCGACCACTGCGTGGCTAACGGGTACTCCTCAAACCCCAGACGGACTCCTCAAAGAGGAGCTCGACCACTGGGATGCATCTGTCGAGTTCGCTGTCTACAATGAGTTATACATAGATTCCAGTTTGCTCCAGACTGAGACAGGACTCGCTGCTGGGAGCCGACTTCGGCTTTGCACAGGCTGGTACTGTGAGGCGACCCGCACCCGCGAGATCGTTCATCGTCACGAGATCGTCCTCGAGGAAAGCGCCGGTGCGGTCATCGAAATCAACCCCTCGTTCACGGTCTCCGGTCGCGGCCTCGCACGGAGTGTCCAGCTCGAGAGTCGACTCGTGCTCGTGGAGGCCGGACCGGGGAGCTCACGTACCGCGGCACGTATTCCGGGCTCAGTGCTGTGGGCATTCAACCAGGGACTCGTCCTGGAGGGACAACACGCGCGCTTTCCAATGGAGTGGGCAGACTTCCGCACGAGTGTCTACCAGGATGACGCCGCTTGGGCTCTCGACTGGGATCCTCAGGATCTCGAGTGTTCGACCCTTGGTGGGATCAAACTCCTGCTCAATCAGTGCCACCCTGTGACGGCTGTGCTCTTGCGCGAGACTCCACCTTCGGATGCAGCCCAGATTCTTTGGGCTACGATCCACTTCGATGTCGCGCGACAGCTTATCGAAGGTGCACTCACCAACGACGATTTTGTGACCAATTCCGACTACTACGCCGAAGGTACATTGGGAGCGACGCTTCGTCGTATGATGAACGTCTATTTTCATGCTCACGAAATTGTTACACTGCAGGCTCTGGTGACCCGCTCACGCACACAGTTCGAGACCCTCCTTCAGGCCAACCTGGGGATGTACGGTGACAAATGATCCTGATCTATCCCCGCCTCCCTCACTCTGACGCGTTGATGCTCTCCCAGCACCGCTCCAGGCTGAGCATCGAAGCCGCGCGCAAAGTCGCCGATACCACACACACCCGCGTCACCTACGCTGCGACAGGGGGTATGCGTATCCAAGAGTCGAATCTCGCCAAGCTCGCCGAGCAGATTCGGGCGCTCGCCCATGAGAGTGGCTACCCTGCTCCACGCTCTGTCGGCGCCCGGGACAGGTTCGATGGTCGACTCGGCAAGTTGCTACACGAACACAGTGGGCTCAGTCCCAGTGAAGCCTGCCGCGATGGGGTGTGGAGCTTCCTGGCCTGTGTACTTGTTCCAGATGTCGTTCGCTGGCGTTTTCCGGGTGAGGAGACCACTGCCAAGAACTTCCTCGGCAAGGATCGGGGTATCGATAACGCCCTCGGCCGCTGCTGGTGGGCCGCGGAGCTGCTTCTCGAGGAGCAGTCCCCCGACGACCCCTACGAGCTACTGCTCGAGCTCGGGGTCGATGAGAGCGTCGGCTTTTCGCGGCGCTCGCGGGCAGTCGTGAATCGTCGTGTCGCCGTGGGGCTCGCACGTATGGTCGTCACCGTTCACGCGGCGGGGCTTCCCTTTACCCGACTCGACTTGATGCGGGATGTGATGAAACGCTTCCTTCGCCTCGCGTCATTCGTGTCCTTCGAGTCGCTGACCGAACTCGAGTTCGAGCATTGTGTCAGGGACCTCGTCACGGCCAGCGCCTCGGCGGTCGCTCTGTCGAGAAACCTCGATTACGATCCTCTTCCATTCCCCGTCGAGGCTAAGCATGGTCCCGATTCAAATGTGGCCACGGGCGCAGTCTCGAACTCAGCCGCCGATCCAAATCGGCATCTCAGCGAACTTCTGACCCACATTGACGTAGATTCGCGCAGCCCAAGTCGTTTTCTCGAACTGAAGGCATGGCTCGCAGCCAAGCTTTTACTCGAGGTGGAACAAGTCGCAGTCAAACGTCTCAATGACTTCAAGAACTACCGCAACCGGATTGGGGAAGCTCTTCGCCAGCGCCCTTTCCTTGCCGTTTTCCTCCATTCTGGCGATGATGACGAGGCCCTCGCTGCACTCAGGAGTCGACAGCACCTGTGTTCCCATACGGTCACTCTGTTGTGTGCCGAGAGGGGCGGTGGCTGGGCCGTCGATACGGTTGTTGCCCCTTCCGATATTCCCTTCGCTGCGGCCGTTGCCGAAATGTTCAGGGGGGCCAGGGTCGAGCAAGTCGAAGTGCGTGAGCAAGACCTGGTCGAGATTCCACCCGACGTGGAAGACCACATCGTCGAGGCGGTCCGAAGCCTTCCATTGGGAAAGACCGACGTTGTCGACAGCGTCGAAGCCATGGTCAACAGCCTGATCCAGGAACTCGGTGGGCACGTCCAGGTCAAGCGAATTTTGGATATTCGAAATGTCGAGAATCGTATATCCGAAAGCTACGGGCGCGGTGCTTGTGTTCATGTGTTCGGAACTAGAGCCGGGCTTCTCGACAGTACACAAAGGGCAGCGGAGGAGCAGAGCCGAGAGGTGGGGGCGAGGATTGTCATCATTCTGAGTGAGGACGAGGATGGGAGCCTCGTCCACGTCCCTATTATCCTGCGGTGCGGTGAAGCGCACGATGATATGCCCGCGACTGAAGTCGAGCTCGAAGTCGCTGTGCCTCTGGCCCCTGTCCCAGACATCCTCGATGTCGACGATTCCACACGGCCCGATGAGGTGCCATCGGAGTTGGGTCTACTCGAGATCGAGAGCCTCGAGGAGCGCGCTGGACTCGTCGCGGAACACCTTCTCTTCCTTGGTCCCCTTTCCAAGTCGGAGGCGATTCGTGCAGCAGCCGAGAGCTTACGTGACGTCGGTGGGCTTTCCTACCAACGGTTGCGGACTGACGGCCGGATCTATACTGCGCTGTTGGCCGCGATCGAGATGGGGGTTCGCACAGGGCATTTGGACCGACCCAGGCGTGGGCAGGTTCGTGCGGTGATCGAGTTAGCCGAGGAATACACTAGGGAGGACTGGCTCGCGGTCGTGAAGAGGGCTTTGCCTTGTGGTGAAATTGTGACTCGCTACGATGCGGTGCGCATCGCGGGGGCGTGGGCGCGGGAAAATTTGGGTTTGGAGTATATGAGAATTCGAGGTAACGGGAAGATCGACCGAGGGATACGAAACGCATTTCGTGCTCTCCTGCGCCGTGATGAAATGCAGGCTGTGTCGCGCGACGAGATTATGCTTCGCGCGGACTCGTGAGCTCGGGCCCCGGTGGTGCACGGATATCGGAACCATGTAGAGATGATCGGGGCCTCGCTACCTGCTTTGGGGTCACTGGATCGAGTTATCCCCTCAAAAGCACAGTGAGCGGGCCGTCCTGTCGACTTCGACCTGCTCGCAGCGCATGCCTGCGGGGCAGCTGCGGTCATCGCTGCAGTCGAGGGCGCAGACCGCATCGGTCTGGAGGGTGACACAGCC
>Ga0256845_1000469_pt1 | contig 38175 bp, 34 predicted proteins | sample RiftiametaG_FD_189101 | JGI IMG/M metagenome (GOLD analysis project Ga0256845, IMG submission 189101) | Tube worm associated microbial communities from hydrothermal vent at the East Pacific Rise, Pacific Ocean - Riftia | ecosystem: Host-associated > Annelida > Integument > Unclassified ...
GTTTGATACTCTTTTTGTCATAGGTCAACGGCACAGCCACATAGGCAAAATCTGCAAATATACTCAATGCCAATTTATCATGTTCTCGCTTGTCTATAAAATCCTCTACAATAGCTTTGACTATCCCAAATTTATTATACTCCTGCATAGAACCACTCGCATCAAGTATTAGTGAAATCTCATACCCCTTATCGTTTTTGACAATAACCTCATCCTCTTGTATTGGACTAGCAAGAGCTATTGTTAGAGCGATAATAGTAAAAAACTTCAATAAAATAGAGAGCATAGAGCTTTTTTGGGATGCTTTTTTGAGCATACTCATATTTGGAAAATAGATAGATACCCCTTTGGGTTTGCACCATCTACTACAGATATAAAATAGAACCAAAATAGCAAAAACAACAGGGTATTCAAATGTAAAATGACTCACTACTTCAACTCCTCAATAAACTTCTTGATTCTACTCTCTACAGCTCCATCTAATGGTGGAACTTCTCTTTTATACTTATATGGGAGTAGCTCTTTTTCTATCTCTTGATATTCACTTTGATTCTGCTCATCTAGCCATAGATACCCATCTGTTGTAAATCTATACGCAACCTCTTTTGGGTTGGTATAATCTATGCTCTTTAGGCTATCTAGTGCTACCTCTTTTGGAGTAAGTCTCTTTTTTCTCTTTCGCCTATTTTTGTATAGATAAAATATTACAAAAAACACAACCAATAGTAAAAACAGAAGCCCCAACAGCATCTCAAAACTACTATCAGAGACCTCAACTATATCTTTTATATCTCGTAACTGCTCCATAGCTACCCTTTTATTATCTCTGATAGACGGATATATATATCCTCATCAGTATAAATCTTGCCATAAGCAATTTGATGCTCCAAAAAGTGTTCACGCAACTTCAAATCATGTTGCTCTATTAGTCTTTGATACTCTCTTGCTACCTCTTGATTCAAAACTATCTCTTGTGAACCTAGGGTATTGGTATCTACTAACTCAAACTCACCATTTAGATTTGGATTCTCCTCAAATCTATCTCGAACAATAATCGCATATATCTCATTTTTGTGTGCAATCTGACTCAAATCGACATCACCATAGAAATCACCCACCATAAATATAAGAGATTTCTGTCTCACTACACCATTGACAAAATCACAAAAAGCCCCATAATCAACCTCTTTGCCCAAACAGTCAAACTCTATAGCACTCTGAACCAACTCATAGACTATTGCATCATTTTTGGTAGGCTCAAAAAATCTATTTAATCTCTTCTCAAAAAATAGACTCTGTAGTCTGTTATCATTTTTCAAAGCTGAAAATGCCAATAGTGCCATTATCTCTGTAGCTACCTCCTGTTTGAGTTTAACAGAACCAAAGTGCAAACTACCACTTACCATAAAAGCTATAACAATATTAAGCTCTCTCTCTTCATTAAAGACATTTGTTTTAACTCCACTACCTTTGGCTGTAGCTCTCCAGTTAATCTTGCGAATATCATCACCATACTCATACTCACGAATCTCTCGAAAATCAAGCCCATCACCTTTGAATGTGGTGAGATGATTTCCCAAATTGCCTGAAAAGACATCTTTTCTAGCCCTAAGGAGTATCTCTTTTGCTACCTGTTGCATCAAAACTCCTTATGGTGCTTTGATATTTTGGACGATTTTTTCTATAACGGTATCTGTACTAATATGGTTAGCTTGGGCTTTGTAGTTGAGTATAATTCTATGTCTAAGCACACTACTAGCGATATAACTAATATCAAGTGGAGTCACAAAATCATTTCCACGAATCAGAGCAATAGCACAACTAGCTTTGTATAAGTCAATAGATGCACGAGGAGAAGCACCAAAACTGATATAATCAGCCACTTCACCCACTCCATACTTACTAGGATACCTAGTAGCAAATATAATCTTTGCCATATACTCTTTGATTGCATCATCTACATGTATATTTCTAAAATCCTCTTTGATTTGAGCCAAATCAGCTAATGTTGCAACTGATTGAACCTCTTCAAACCCTTTTATAGCTACACGATTGACTATCTCCATCTCCTCTTCGATAGTGTTATACCCTACCATTACTTTGAGCATAAATCTATCAAGTTGAGCTTCTGGAAGTCGATAAGTACCCTCTTGTTCTACAGGGTTCTCTGTAGCCATAACCAAAAATGGCTCATCAATCTTGAATGTATGCTCCCCAAGAGTCACCTGTCTCTCTTGCATCACCTCCAACAAAGCCGCTTGAACCTTGGCAGGGGCTCTATTTATCTCATCTGCTAATAGTAGATTGGTAAAGATTGGCCCTTGTTTGATACTAAACTCTCCACTTTTGGGGTTATAAATCTCCGTACCAGTTACATCACTAGGAAGCAAATCAGGAGTAAATTGAATCCGTTTAAACTCAACCCCCAAAGCTTTAGCGATAGCATTAATCGCTGTAGTCTTAGCCAAACCTGGTACACCCTCGACTAATATATGCCCATTGGCAATCAATCCAACAAGCAAAGAATCTACCAAATCCTCTTGACCGACTATAATTTTTTTGACCTCTTGTTTTATAGCTTCTATCTTATCCATAGAGTAGTTTGTCCTTATATTGATGTTTATATAAAATGATATAACTAATTAATTAACCATCGGTAAATAATATGATTACTTTTGGTTAATAATCTTTAGTTTAAGTGACTAAAGGTTTTGAAATTATAGCAAAAGATTTTTAAAAAAGAGAGATTAAAGTATCACTCATATAGAGTGATAAAAATAAGTTACGCGTTATATGCAACTTTATAGGTAGGGTCATCCTCATTAAAGGTACAAAATGGACCTGCTGTGGTGAGAACCTCTCTACAATCTTTGGATAGGTGTTTGATAGTGAGCTTTTTACCTGCTCTATTATACTTCTCGGTAATAGCATCAATCGCCTCTGCCCCTGAACTATCCATAACTCTAGCATCTGCAAAATCTATTACAACCTCTTTTGGGTCATTCTCGACATCAAACTGTTCACCAAAAGAGGCTACTGAGGCGAAAAATAGAGGGCCATGAAGAGAGTATGTTTTTTTACCATTCTCATCAATGCTAGTTTTGGAGAAGATTTTTGCATGTTTCCAAGCAAATACCAAAGCAGAGATAATAATACCAGAGACAACAGCAATAGCCAAATCTGCAAATACAGTAACAACTGTTACTGTAATCAATACAAACGCATCAGCCTTTGGCATATGTTTGATTCGTCTAAGACTAGAGAACTCAAAAGTACCAATACTCACCATAAACATAATCCCAACCAAAACAGCCACAGGTATAACAGCAATAACCCCTGAAAAAGAGACAACCAAAAGTATAAGTAGTACAGCAGCTGTAAATGAGGATAGACGACCTAGACCACCTGATGTATAGTTAATAATACTCTGACCAATCATTGCACAACCTGCCATACCACCAAACGAACCTGAGCAGATATTACCTATTCCTTGTGCTACACACTCCCTATTTCCTGAACCTCTTGTTCCACTCATCTCATCCAATACAGATAGTGTCAAAAGAGATTCTATTAGACCAACTAATCCAACAAGAATAGCTGTTGGAATAATAATATACATTGATTCAAAAGTAAACAAAGAGGTATCAGGCATAACAAATGTCGGAAAGGAAGTATTTGATAGGTCTGCTAGGTCACCGACAAGCTTGGTATCTGCACCTGTAATAAAGACTAGAATAGTTAACCCCACAATAGCCACCAAACCTGATGGTACAGCTTTTGTATATTTAGGAAGAAAGTGCATAATTAGCATAGTAACAGCTACAATAATATACATTAGCGTGTTTTCAGAAAAACTAGCAGATAAAATCTCTCCCCAACCATTAAGCTCACTTATGTTTTTTGGAGCAAAAAACTTTAATTGAGCCATAGCTATAACAATAGCCAAACCATTTACAAATCCAAACATAGCAGGTTGAGGAACAAGACGAATAAATTTACCCATCTTTAGCAGACCCACAGTGATTTGAAATATACCTGCAAAGATAGATGTGAGCAGAATATAGTGAAGTATAAGTATCGATAGAGCCTCTCTATCAAGCTCTGGGTGAAGCTGAGCAACACTAACACCAAGTGATACAAATACAATAGCAACAGCACCCGTTGCACCTGAAATCATACCTGGTTTACCCCCAAGTATAGAGGTAATAAGACCTATAATAAAAGCAGCATAGAGACCAACAACGGGGCTAACTCCTGCAATAAATGAAAATGCAATCGCCTCTGGAATGAGAGCAACTGCAACAACTGCACCAGAGAGAATATCATTTTTGATATTTTGTGTAGAGTAATTTTGAAGTTTTATCAATAAAATTCCTTTGTAATGTTAAGTGGATAAAATTTGTCCTAATTTTAACATAATAGGATTAAGTTTGACTCCTTCTAATATTAAAATGAGCCAAAGTCTCATCAAAGTCATTTGATATTTTTAGTCTAAACTCCTCATCCTGTTTTCTATGTAGTTTATCTAGCAACATACAGACATCATCTTTGGATAGCTCCTCTCTGGACATAATACCAAAGAGCATAACATCCCTATGATACATATTATCCTCCTTGCCAATAATACTAATACGAAATAGATTCTCTTTTATAGAGATATTATGAATCTTGATTACAGAGTTATTAAAAAGTAGTAGAGTATATAGTTCGGTTCTATGTATAGTTCCTTCTCTCTTTCCTACTACAAAGTTTGCTGAAACACTATTATTTTGAATATAAAACTCTACAGGGTGGCAACTCTGACTACTTGTTCTACTGTTATAAGAGTAGCTATACCATTTGCCATTGAGTGTATACTCTTTTTTTAGATATTTTTTTAAAGAAATAGCATCCTTTTCTAACTGCCCTATTTCCGAAGATAGTGCGTCTATAATTCGTCTATTTCTTGTAACTAAATTCTCATCATATAACTCATTTCTTCTCTTATATATTGCAAAATCTTTTCCTTTTACTAATAAAATTTTGGAGTATATGCTAGAGGAGCTATCTACTAATTTAACTGCTACACCATTGCTTTGAATATACTCAATCTGTTCTATAACTCTATCACATAAAAGTGATGGCTCTTGAATCATAAAAATGTATGAGAGAGAGAGCCTATCTGATTTTACAAGCTGTAGTTGCATCTCTAAAATAGGATTTTTGGTATCTAATATATTAAGAGTATCAGAGTCTAGTAAATATGCTATAGTAGCTTCTGCTCTTGTATCTATACACATATCTTTTAGAGCAAAAAGTATAGAGTGTCTCTTGTGGTCTATATAGTAGTCGTTGTGAGATTGGGATTTTTTCAGTAGTTTTATGTAGCTTCTATACTCTTTGAGAACTATATCAAAATACATATCCTTAGAAAAACTCTCATGAATATTATAATGTGTTATATCTCTATTTAATAAATCAATCTTTTCAGAAAAATTTTCTAAAAAATAGTCCTCTTCTAATACACACAAATGTGAAAAATCATCAGCTATTATTAAATTTGAGAAGTTTAACTTATGAGCGTATTTTCTCTCCTCATCAAATTTTAACTTTTTTGATGTCAAAAGTGCCATATAGGATTTTGGTTCTCGTGTGAGAGCATCAACGCATTGAGCTACACCAAAGACTTTTAACTCTTTTCTAAATACATGCACATTGTTTTTGAATAGATAGTGCATATAATCAAAATTATTTTTGACCGTTATATAGGTCATATTATTGTAATTAGTAATGCTCCCTTTATAGGTCATATCGAAACTGTATAGAGGTGAATTGAGATGAATTATCTGTTCATTTTCTGGATGGGGATAGTTGATTTCAAAGTACCCTAATCTATCTTCACTCGGGTCAAAAAAGTAGATATATCTCACAACATTTGGAATGTCTAAATCTCTTTTCTCTTTTAGGTATCTATCTACTCTTTTTTGAAACATCTCAATAGACCAACTCTTAAAAGAGTTTATAGGCAAAAGTGGTTCACCATTTAATTTATACTCATTTATCTTAAATTTTGATAAATGAAAACCATTTGGTTTTTTTGTCTTACCCTCTAACCAGTTCTCTATAGTCTTTTTTCGACTTCTTTTTTTATTTGGAGATATTGATTGGTCTGTAAAGTAGTGTATTAGTTTGTTTGTATCCTTAAGAAATAGTTTCTCATGAATATAAACAATTTTCAATCCAAAAGCTATCCACTCTCTGTTTCTATTGTCTTTTTTCAAATTTTCCCTTTCCTCTTAATAGCTAAAATTATTATAAATTTCCCAAAATTTCTATACTTTGGCTTGAATTATATTTAAATTTCGTTAACAAGTGATTTATCTTAGTTGAAATTGTTGACAAAAGGAGAAAAATAATTTATTAACTTCAAAACTATTTTATAGTAAAGTTTAAAAAATATATTTAAGGGGAAAGTAGTATGAAAAAAATTCTTATTATTATAACAATATTTATCTTAGCGATGTTTCTATTTTATCAGATAAATGAGTATGAAGAGAGTGAATTAGTCCACTCTGTAAAAAAGACAAAAGGGACATTTCAAGTTTTATCACAAAAAAACGAACGCTTTATAGTACAAAAAGAGATAACTATAGAGAAGGAGATACCTTTTGTTGATATTGGTTTAGATAGAAATATCAGTAGAGACTCTACTGTGACTCTATCTGCTACTCTAAAAAATATAAAAGAGCCTGATAGATGTAACTATTTTTGGAGAGAAGATGGAGAGATTATTGGAATGGGTGCATCTATAGAAACAAGTTTTTCAAAAGGTGAACATAGAGTAGATATTCAAGTTGTGGATAGTGAAGGAGGAGAGGTAAATAACTCAATAAAAATAACAGCATGGGATTATAAGAAAATCAAAAAAGACCACTATAGTATCTCTACAGGAGAGTATATCTATACAGGGTGGGATATACTTGACCATAATGGCAAATACCTTGTAACAGATGATGGTATTTTCTCAAAATATACCTTTATTTATAATGAGGAGGGGAGAAAGATTGAGTCAACAACAGAGTACTATAACTATCCTACAGAGAATCTGAAAAAGCTATACACTTATGATGAAAATGGTAATATAGAGACTATTGAGATATTAAATTGCGATGATGTTATGATTCAATTTCATACCTATACCTATGATGAAGAGGGTAATCAAATCTCTGCAAAAAGTGGAAATAGTGAATACAACTTAACAGAGGACGAGGTCTATGTATATAGTGAACCCTCTACAGAGAGTAACTCAACGGATGATAGTAGCACAAATATCTATAATGAAAATGGATTACTAGTATATAACAGAGAGGATTATACCTATTTTACAGAGATAAATAGGTACTCTTATAGTGAAGAGGGTAAACTAATAAAAAGTATAACTAGTACAATTATAGGTGAAGGGAATGAGAGTCAAATCAATATATATGATGAGAATGGAACTATTATAAGTAACGAAATAATATATAAAGATAGAGGAGAGACTGCATGTCACTATAGTACTAAATTGACCTATAATAAAGAGAACTATATATCAACTAAGACAAATAAGGTTTTAGAGGGTAACTGTGGATATGCTGTTGAGGCTGAATATATAAGTTATACATATGATAATAATGGAAATGTAACAGAGATAAAATCAAAACTATCACTAGAAGAGGACTCTTCTCGTGAGTATACTACATTAAAAACCAAAATCTATTATAGTAATGAGCTAGAGGAGTAGAGAACATCTACTCTCCTCAATTCCCGACAACCTCATACTCCCCCTCCAAAACCCAAGGTTTATATGGTTTACCATCTACATCAAAGAGTCTCTCTAGTACACTCTCATGAACTTTTAAGACTCCATCTCTCTCATTATCCCATCTCCTCATCTTTTTTTTATATAGGTTCATAGGAAAATCTTTGCGAGAGTCGTGCATCTTGCCATTTACATCAGGGTGAATAGCTACAGAGTTATTTGGGTATATAAGCAGACCTTTTGATATAGCTTTTGCAGTAAGCCACTGTAGAGGTATATCAGAGACCTCCTGTTCTTTGTAACCCCCTCCTATATCTGTGTGTGAACCCACAAACCACACCTGCTCTATCTCTTGGTATGGCTCTTTCTCATTTTCCCACAATACAGGATGAAAAGTATCTCTATAATCATCAATAGCCAATGCCTGAAAACCAAACTTAACAGAGGGGCTTAGTCTAAAATCATGATAAGTGTGTCTCATAAACGGAACTTTTTGACAAGCTACATCTATAGATTTAACAGGAATCCCAAGTGCCGATACTGTATCCCAAACACCTATAAACTCTATATAAGTCCACATAGTATGATTTCTATTAACAAATTTTTTTGCCTCCTCTATCCTCTTTTTAGCACCTTTTATTTTATATATATTATAAGCCTCATCTATAAGCTCGGGTCTTGATTGTGGTAAGATACCAAAGTAGTGTATAAAACTAGAGAGACTACGAACAGTTGCCGCCCCCCTACTAAAACCTATCAGATAGATTTTGTCCCCTGCTTGAAAATGTTCAAAGATAAAGGTATAACACTCTTTGATATTCTCATCCATTCCTGCACCAAACAGATTGCCAGATACCTTTCTCCAACCAGTGCCTAGACCTCTATCATAAAAAACTATCTGCTCTTTTGTTCTATCTGCTACCATATTAAATAGCTTATAGACATTTGTATTATTACCTCTACCCCCCTCTTGACCTGTTCCATCTGCAAATATAACTATGTTCTTTGACATCTGTCATACTCCTGTTTTTATTTTTTTGAATTATATCAAAAAATATACTGTTTATTATCTCTAAAATGAGTACCCTAAACCAAAATATCCTATAGATGTATCCATAGTGAATTTTGTAGCAAAAGGGTCTAAAACCTCTGAACTCATCTCTTGACCAGTTAGATTTATAGCAACATCATCTACATCCCACTTTACATATTTATAACCCAAAGTAGCATAGATTCTTGGGCTTAGAGTTAACCAACCCCACTGATATTTTTCTGTAAAAGGGCTAAAATAGAGACCCAAATTATACTCTTGAAATGTACCATCAACACTATAGTCTGAATCTGCATAATCATTTTTTATATTACCTGTCTGATAGGCATAACTACCGATTCCATATATAGATAACTGCTTAGTAAATGCCTTTTGAAAATTAATAGTAGCTCCTATTTTATAAGTTGAAATCTCTGTCTCACTATCTTCTATTAGCCCCATAACATCAGAAGAATCTGAATCACTATCCGAAGAAGCACTATCTATTGTAGGAATAGAAATCCCCAACAGTAACCCCAATCCCAAAAAATTATCCTGATTTTTGTGCAAAATATCATAACCAACTCTTAAATTAGCATCTAGTCCTTTAAATCTATGTTCTAAAGTAGGCAATGAAGAACCATTTTGAAATAGATTATTTAAATCTGAAGAGATACCATTATAACTATCTTGATTCTGTCTCAAAGTATCAGAATCATACCATGTAAAATCATATCCATAAAAAAAATTACCAATATTACTATGTCTATCAGTCAAAGTATAACTATTAATATCTGTATCAATAGTATCGGTTAAACCTACAAAACCACCCTTCATAGAGAATGTTCCATCTCCATATTGAAACTCCGTCGCTGTTAAAAGTGTTGATAAGCTTAAAATTATAATTACGCTTTTTTTCATCATTATATACTCCTTATAGATATATTATAAGAGTAATATAATTAATCTATCTTTTTTATTAAAATAAATTTATTAATATATATATTATGTTACTTAAATTGACAATTGCTATATTTTAAATAGAATCTTATCTAATTGAGTAGTACTTAAAACTCTCTTTAGATAACCAAGTATATAGGTAGCTTTTGTGATATAGTATCTAGGTTTTGGTCTCTTTGCTAATATAATCCCAAAAACCACCTCTGCAACAGATATAGCATCCTCATTAAATGGGACATCACTCTTTTTTGCAGATAAACTCTTTTCATACTCATCTTTGAAAACAGAGTTCTTTATATCTATATTCTCTTTTAATTTTTTCATTGCTGTTCTACGAAAGTTACTAGTAATAGGCCCTGTGTTTAGAAGTACAGGATATATATTTGTACCTTTTAACTCTAATCGAAGAGTATCTGTAAGCCCCTCGATAGCATATTTACTAGCATTATATGCTCCACGAGCTTTTAGAGATACTAAACCCAAAACGGAACTATGCTGTATGATTTTACCAAAACCCTGCTCTCTCATTATAGGGATAAGCTGTCGAGTACACTCATGTAGACCAAAAACATTGACATCAAACTGCTCTTTTAATATATATGTCTGTATATCCTCTATAGCACCAGGCTGTCCATAACCAGCATTGTTAAACCAAACATCTATCTTACCATCCTCCTCCAAAATATTGGCTATTACTGTAGAAATCTCTTCTGGTTTGGTTACATCTAACTTCATTGCATTTTCCAATCCATTAGACCGAAGAGCATTGAGGTATCTCTCATCTCTTACTGTTGCATAGACCTTTAAACCCCGTCTCTGTAGATATTTTGCCGTTGCAAATCCAATACCTGTTGAGCAACCTGTTATTACTATGTTCGTCATTATACCTCTTAATTCCCTTTTAAATTTCTAACTGCTCCTGTTATATCATCTTGACGCATAAAATGTTCTCCAACTAAAAAAGCATCTGCCCCTACCTTAGATAACTCTTGAACTATCTTATGGGTAGTTATTCCACTCTCTGCTACAATAATTTTATTTTTAGGGATTAGAGGAATAAGCCTCTGGCTTAAACTCATATCCATCTCAAATGTCTCTAAATTACGATGATTAATACCAATAATATCAGCACCTGCAAAGATAGCTTTGACCAAATCTGTTCGGTTATGAATCTCTACAAGAGCCTCCATTCCCAAATGTCGAGTGTAATCTAACAACTCTTTTAATTTTTTTCTACTCAATGCTGTGGCAATAAGAAGTACAAAATCAGCACCATATGCCAAAGCCTCTACTAACTGATACTTATCTACTATAAAATCTTTTCGCAAAATAGGTATAGATACATATCTACGAACCATACCTAGATACTCCTTATCCCCTTGAAAAAAATGTGGTTCAGTCAAAATAGAGAGTGCATCTGCTCCACCCTTCTCATAAGCCTGTCCAATCACTAATGGGTCAAACTCTTTACGAATAACCCCTTTACTTGGACTTGCTTTTTTTATCTCTGCTATAATCCGATATGGATTATCTTCTGTCGATTTGAGTGAACTATAAACATCTTTGGGAGCAAAAGGGTTATATGCCAATGAACGCCCCAACCACTCTACAGGATAGTCTATTTTTCTTCTTTTCAAATCCTCTTCTGTCTTTTTTATAATATCATCTAAAATCTGTGCCAACTCTTAGCCCTTTACTCTTAATTCATTAAAAGGGTAACCACAAAGGATTACCTCTACTATTTACTATTACACTCTTGGATGCTTTTCCAATGATATGCTATATCCTCTTCATCCAATCCCTCTATATCAACAACTTTTTTCATCTCCACATAGGCTTTTTTACATAATTTTAACTTATAATATCCCCAAGCTAGTGAGTCTAAATAGTAACTATTATTTGGTTGCTCTTTTACTGCCTCTTTGACAATACTAAGACCCTTTTCTATATCAATATTTTTATCTATTAAGGTATATCCATAATAGTTGAGATACACACTATCTTTTATACCTGAATCAAGCGCTTTTTCAAACTTCTCAACGACCTTTTTTAACATTAGCTCGTCATCTTTATTCTTTGCACTCTCATATAGTGCCATAGCTGATTCAGCTAACCATTTAGGTTTCTTCTGTGCCAAAAAAAGCTTCTCTGAAATATCTAATGCAGAGCTATAATCTTTTTTTGCAAGATATAGCTCATAGAGTAACTCATCATTACTATACTCACTCTTCAAAAAATTAATAGCTTTATCAAAATCTTCTGTATAGATATAACCCTCAACTATTTTTACTGCATAAATATCTTTTTTGGTCTCTCTATACAAATCATAATATACATCCATCAAAGGCTCAACTCGTTGTAGTTTTGTATAAATCTCCACAAGTTGATTACAGATTTTTTCAGAACATCTATTCTCTACTCTATGCTTCTCCAAATGCTCAATAGCACCATCTATATCATATAGATAGTTTGCCAATATAGTTGTTATTTTTATAAGTATATCTTCATTATAACTCTTTAGATATGCTTTTTCCAGTAATCTAACAGCCTCTTTATACTCTCCAGACAAGATATATGGACTAGCAGAGAGTTCAAAATCTATAGCTTTTCCTGATTTTGAGATAAGCTCTCTACCTATTCTTTTAGCTTTTTGATTCTCTTTTTCATTTATATAAAATGACATAAGAAGCCGTTTAGACTGTATATTATTTGGATTTTTTTTAGTCCACTCTTCCAGTTTTGAGATATTTTTAGAATCCACTCCTGCATATAGGGCAGTTGTTAATTCTCTAAACATATACTCTACACTCCCTGTCTTATCATAAAGTATATTATAAAAGTAGTTACTCTTTTTAAAATTTCCCTTCATCTCATACCATATTGCTTGTATAATCAAATCATTCTCATCCTCTATCCTCTCTTCTACTTTGGGCTTTGAGAAATCTTTTGGATTATACTCACTTAACTTCTCTTCTGAAACCTTTGTAACATTAGGAGAATAACTACAACTAATTAAAATAAATACTGATAAAAACGAGACTAATACTATCTTCAATCTATTACTCCTGGGCACTCTTTTTTTACCTCCGTTATATTGTTTTTAAATGTTTCCCAAAATGGAAATGTTCGACACTGTTGTGGTCTTACAGGATATATCGTACACCGTTTCAGGTTATCATCAAAAAATATACAAGCATAATTCTCAACATCAATTCTCTTTTCAATGATAGAGTAACGCCACTTGACCTTCCTAAGATACATTGTAGCGAATTCTTCTATAGTTAATTCTAAAAAATCAGCCATTTTTTCTATCTCAGCATATTTTGCCCAAATATAACCTCTCTCTCCAGTGCAACATGCACCCTCACAACTCTCACAAGCTGATGGAGTAAAACTAAAACTATAACCATCCATATTTAATCTATTAGTATTCAATACTATAATCTCCTTTTATACTATGTGTAGATGCCCGAATAAATGCACCCCTTGCCTCATCAAGATAACTACTATCACTGTTAAAAACTATTAGAGGAGGAAGTATTCTCATCATAGATTTTGAATTTGTTCTAGCTGAAATCATCACCAATTTAGACTCTCTATCTACTTTAGAGTGTACAAAACGCAAAATCTCTGGGTTAATTTTATTCTCTATCAATATATAGAGTAGTCTATCAATCTGCTTAGCATCATAACAAAATATAAATCTTCCTCTAGGACTCAAAAGGCTCTTTACCCTCTTTATAAATCTATCAATAGGCAGATGATGAGCATATCGTGCTATATTTATATGTTTATCTTCACTCTGTGTCACAGAGCTATCATAAAATGGTGGATTAGATACTATATACTCAAAACTATTTTCAAAATCATACTCAAGAAAATCCCCAAAACATATTTTACTATTTAAATTATTGAGAGAATAGTTCAATCTAGCATATTTTAACATACTCTCTTGCTTATCTACAATAGTAGTATCTATATCAAAGTCTCGACTAAGTAATAGAGAGATAATCCCTATACCACACCCAACATCAAGAACTCTACCTCTTGGTTTAAATTGGCGAATAAAATCATATAAAAATATTGAGTCACTATTATAAGCGTACCCTTTTGTTGGCTGATAGAGAAACAATTTTAATCCTTATCTAAATTAGAATAGAATTTTACTATAAATTGATATTTTTTTGGTAAAATATTTTTATGAATAATAAAAAAGTTATAGACAAAGAACCATCATCAACAGATTTCTGCATGTTAGACTATGAGTGTGCTTATATTCCTAACAAAAATGTTCGCATGAACTACAAACATATAGAAAAAGCAACGCAATCATATAACACCAAACTGATTCATCGTGGATGGAGGCGTTTTGGCTCCTACTACTTTCATCCTATATGCAATGGGTGTAATGAGTGTAAATCTATCCGTATAGATGTGAACAATTTCAATCCTAGTAAATCTCAAAAAAAATCTATAAAAAGAAACCGAGAGACTGAGATTATTATTCAAAAACCATCTCTTACTCAAGCACATATTGATTTATACAACAAATACCACTCTTTTAAACATCTAAAAGATAACTGGTCTCATCGCAATATATCTCCAAGAGAGTATAAAGAGAACTTTGTTGAGGGGGCTCATAACTTTGGAAAAGAGGTTTTATATGTAAAAGATAACAAAATTATAGGTGTTGACCTCATAGATATACTAGATGATGGTATATCTGCTATCTACTTCTACTATGACCCTGACTATCCTAGGTTATCTCTTGGAACATACTCTCTACTATATCAGATAGAGTTGGCAAAAGTCTTGGAACTCCCTTGGGTATATCTAGGATATTGGGTTGATGGATGCAAAGCATTTGCATATAAACCTAACTTTCAACCCCAAGAGATACTTGATGGATTTCCCCCAATTTACGAAAGTGCTAACTGGGAACCATTTTCAAACAGATAAGAATAGTGACAAATATTGGGATAACAGATAAAAACATCTGTTTTCAGATACGTTATGATTTTTCTAAAAAATGGCACAATTGTGACAAAATTAGAAAAAAATGTAGAAAAAGTGTAGATAAAATAGAAAATATATATTATAATTATATATGGAACATAAGAGGGAGTTAAAATTAATTTGTAATCGTAAGGAAAGGAACCTAAAATGAACATCAAAAAAGTTATATCGGCTTCAATCATCGCTATATTTATCGCACCTAGCTTAAATGCTGGACCATGTATAAACTGTGTGGCAACAGCATTCGAACAAAATAACACAGACCAAAAGAGTAGAAGTAAATGGAGCAACAATCAGACTACTATAGTAGAGAGTCAACAGAAGAATTCTCCTTCTAACGATTATATTGATAGTATGATACCATTAGATGATAATGAATATGACAGTGAAATAGCAACTGTAACTAATGAAGATACTAACAAACCATATGATGAAAATGATATAATCTTAACATACGATGACTCATCACAAATTGAAGAACTCGCAAAAACCCTATACGCTTGTGAAGATATTATAAACAATATTGTAGCTTGTGACGACGAGGACAAAGGTGAATGTGAGTGTGTATAAGAGCAACTAAAAAGGTTGCCCTTATAGATTACATATCCTGCTCTACGACTCTTTGGAAGCTCTTGAAGTAAATCTCTTTAAGAGTCTCTACACTAATCTCAACGCTATTAATCTTAACAACATCCCCTCCAACTTTACCAATAATATCAGTTTTTAAACCAAGCCCCTCTGCCATCTCTATAACAGCATCCAAATTCTCTTTGCTAGAGACCTCCAAGATAGCTCTACTCTGTGACTCATCAAATATCTCTCTCTTATCCTTTAATCTAATACCTACTACAACCCCCATACTTGATATAGCTGACATTTTTGCCAAGGCAATTGCTAGTCCCCCTGAGCTTAAATCTTTGGCTGATTCCAAAAGACCTTTTTTGTTTGCTTCAATCACAAGCTCCCAAAGTCCAAGCTCTTTTTTATAATCAATCTCACCTAGAGACCCAGTTGTCTCTCCAAACAGCTCTTTGATATAGAGTGAACCACCAAACTCCCCTTTTGTCTCTCCTACCAAGATTAAATGATTCTCATTCTCTTGAAAAGATGAAGCCAAAACTCTCCTAGCATCATCATTAAGCCCAACCATAGCAATAGCAGGTGTAGGAAATACTGATACTCCATTAGTCTCATTGTATAGTGATACATTTCCCGATACAACAGGGGTATCAAGAGCCAAACAAGCCTCTTTTATCCCCTCACACGCTTGGGCAAATTGCCACATAACTTCAGGGTTTTCGGGATTACCAAAATTGAGACAATCCGTAATAGATAGTGGTCTAGCTCCACTCATAGCCACATTTCGCCCAGACTCCACAACAGCCAAAGCTCCACCTTTGTGTGGGTCAACATAGCAGTATCTTGGATTACAGTCACTACTCATGGCTATTGCTCTTCCATTCTCTTTTACCCTAATACAACTAGCATCAAGAGTACCTGGGACTTTGGTGGTATTGGTCTGAACCATAGAGTCATACTGTTCATATATCCAAGCTTTATCCACCGTCTCCATAGAACCTAAGAGTTTCTCAAATGCCTCTTGATTATCTACTTTTGGATAGCTATCTATAGTTTTTCCTGAAATCTCATCAAGATATTTGGGTCTAGCTGTTGGTCTATCCAAGATAGGAGCCTCTTCACTCACAGGAGCAATAGGCATATCACAAACCTTCTTGCCATGCCAAAATAGCTCCATCCTTCCACTATCAGTCACCTCACCAATAATAGCCACATCCAAGTCCCATTTTTCAAATATATCTATAATCTCCTGCTCTCTACCCTTTTTGGCACAAATAAGCATTCTCTCTTGGGACTCAGAGAGCATAAAGTCATAAGGGGTCATCCCCTCCTCACGAGCAGGAACTTTATCCAAATCCATAATCATACCTGCTCCACTCTTTCCTGCCATCTCAAATGCTGAACTTGTAAGTCCAGCTGCGCCCATATCCTGAATACCGACAACTACACCATCTGTCTTAAATAACTCCAAACACGCTTCAAGTAAGAGTTTTTCGGTAAATGGGTCTCCCACTTGAACAGTAGGTCGCAAAGATTTACTCTCTTCTGTAAAGCTATCACTACTCATAACAGCCCCACCAAGCCCATCTCTACCAGTCTTTGAACCTACATACATTACAGAGTTACCAATCCCCTCTGCAATACCTAAAAAAATCTCATCAGTTCGCACAAGCCCCAAAGCAAACGCATTTACAAGTATGTTTCCGTTATATGACTCATCAAAACTAACCTCACCACCAATAGTAGGAACACCCATACAGTTACCATAATCTCCAATCCCCTCAACCACACCTTTTACTAAGTGTCTTTGATACTTGGATGTTTTGTCCTGATTGATAAGATTTCCAAAACGAAGAGCATTCATATTGGCAACAGGTCTAGCACCCATAGTAAATACATCTCTAAGTATCCCCCCAACACCAGTAGCTGCACCTTGATATGGCTCTATAAAGCTAGGGTGGTTATGTGACTCCATCTTAAATACAGCAGCCATTCCATCACCTATATCAATAACACCTGCGTTTTCCCCAGGTCCTTGGATAACCCATGGAGCTTTGGTTGGAAATCCATTTAGGTATTTTTTGCTAGATTTATAAGAGCAGTGTTCACTCCACATAGCAGAGAATATTCCAAGCTCTACAATATTTGGGTGACGACCATCCAATATCTCTGTAATATGAGTATACTCTTCTTGACTAAGTTTATGTGCTTTTAGTACTTCATCTAAATTTTCTAATGGTTTTGACATTATAGGAATCTTCCTTGGGAGAATTTTTGCGTGATTCTACTGTAAATGTGCTAAAATTGGGGTGAAATCTAAGATAAGTAACCAAGCTTATCTAATTTTATATTTTAAATAATATAAACAAAACTTAACATATTCATTAATAATACTTCTTTATTTAAACCTATCTCCTATTAATTGTGGAAAAATTGTAACATAGATAATCTGATGCTCTGTTAGGCTTTAGTATTAAAGAAACTTATAATAGGTTCAGATATAATCTCATTAAATTCTTATTTTAAAGGACATGGCAGAATGAGTATAAAAATATACGAATATGATGCTGTAATCGTTGGTTCGGGACTAGCTGGATTAGCAGCAGCCAAGGAGCTTACAGAAGCAGGGAAAAAAACAGCAATCATTACAAAACTTCACCCACTAAGAAGTCACTCAGGAGCGGCACAAGGTGGTATCAATGCAGCACTACATGCAGATGACTCGACAGAGTTACATGAGTTTGATACAGTAAAAGGATCTGATTATCTCGCAGACCAAGATTGTGTTGAGCTTATGTGTAGCAAAGCACCAGAGACTATTAGATGGATAGAGAGAATGGGGGCAACATTCTCAAGAGATAAAGAGGGAAATATTGCTATTCGTCCTTTTGGTGGTCAGAGTAAACCACGAGCTTGTTATGCAAAAGATAGAACAGGTTTAGCCGTTTTACAAGCTATATATGAACAAGCCGACAGAGCAGGAATCGAAGTATTCGATGAGTGGTATGCAGGAGATATTATCTATGAAGATGGAAAAGTATCAGGTGTTGTTGCATATGACATTAGAGACTCACAACCTGCAATATTTAATGCAAAAGTAACTATGTTAGCTACAGGTGGTCATGGTAGGGCTTATAGATTCAACTCAAACGCTCATGCAAATACAGGAGACTCTCTCTCTATTGTAGCTAGACATGGTTTACCACTAGAGGATATGGAGTTTGTTCAATTTCACCCAAGTGGTTTAGGTGGGAGTGGGGTTCTTATCTCTGAGGCAGCAAGAGGTGAAGGTGGACGACTCTACAATAGCAAAGGTGAGAGATTTATGAGCAAATACGCTCCAAATGCTATGGAGTTGGCATCAAGAGATGTTGTGAGCCGTGCGATTATGGAAGAGGTTCGCCAAGGCAAAGGTGTCGGCAAAGATGGACAATCAGTAAATATTGACCTGACTCACCTTGACCCTGAGATTATCCTTACTCGTTTGCCTGAACTTAGAGAACTAGCAATTGCATTTCAAGGTCAAGATATGTTAACAGAAGCTATACATATCTCTGCCACTGCTCACTACTCAATGGGTGGAATTCCTACCAATATCAACTGTGAAGTCAGAAAATCTCCAACAGAGATGACCGAAGGATTCTATGCAGCAGGTGAGTGTAGTTGTGTATCTGTTCATGGAGCAAATAGACTTGGAGCAAACTCTCTACTAGAGGCACTCTTTTTTGGAAGACATGCTGGTGAAAATATGGTCAAAAAGATTGATGAGGGTATTGAACTAAGAAAAGCACAACCATCTGATGCTAATAGAATGTTAAATGAGATAAAAAAACTAAAAACATCTAATGGTATAGAGACAGTTCCTAGAATTAGAACAGAACTTCAAATTGGTATGACCAAAGATGCAGGTGTATTTAGAACAAAAGAGTCATTAGAGAGACAAATTGTACTAATAGATGAACTTTTGGAGAGATTTAATAATATACGAATTGATGATAAATCAAACACATTCAATACTGATTTACAAGAGGCGATAGAGCTTGGACATATGTTAGAGTTCTCTAAATTTATCGTAGATGGAGCATTAAATCGTGAAGAGAGTCGTGGAGGTCACTATCGAGAAGATTTCCCAACGAGAAATGATGCTAAATTCCTAAAACACACATACGCTTATATGGATGAAAATTATAATATGAGACATGAGTGGGGAGAAGTGGTGCTTGGCAAATTTGAGCCAAAAGAGCGAACATATTAAGAGGAGGATTTGATGAGTGATACACGAAAAGTAAAAATAAAAGCGTTTAGATTCAACGCAGAGACTGACTATCTTCCATATACCAAAGAGTATGAGATGGAAGTGGGCAAGGATGAGCTAGTTCTTGACTTGATGAATCGAATCAAGTGGGAACATGATGGAAGCTTCTCCTATCGCCGTTCATGCCGTCATGGTATATGTGGAGCTTGTGCTATCAAGGTAAATGGGAAACCTGTCTTGGCATGTAAACAGAATGCAATCGAGTTGCTTAACCTATTTAATAATAATATTACTTTGGAACCTCTTAGCAAAAAAAGAGTTGTCAAAGATATGATTATTGACAAGAGTGATTTTTGGGAAAAACACTCTGCTATCAAACCATATATTGTAACAGATATTGACCCAAGACCAGAAAAAGAGACTAAACAATCAATAGAGGAGTTTGAGTCTCTACTAGATTCAGACTTATGTATTCAATGTGGTGCATGTCACTATGCCTGTCCTGCACTACAAGCAAACGAAGATTACCTCGGGCCTGCTGCTCTAAACGCTGCGTTTAGATTTACAGCAGATACTAGAGATGAAGCAGGAAAAGAGAGATTAGAGATAGTCTTTGCTACAGGTGAAGGTGTTTGGGATTGTGTCAAGTGTAATGAGTGTGCAGAAGCATGTCCAAAAGAGATTAATCCAATCCAAAAAATCGGCAGACTCCACAATATGCAGTTTGAACAAAAAGTAGCTAGAAGTAATGTAGCTACTCGCCATGCAGAGGGATTTGTACGAAGTATTAGAAAACACGGTTTCCTTGATGAGGCAGATATAGTAGTCTACTCTGAGGGTTACTTAGGAATGTATAAACACCTAAAAACAGCTATCAAAATGATGAAAGCAGGTAAAATCCACTGGCAAGATGGTGCTCCTTGGATTGATAATATGCCAAAAATCAAAAACTTAGACGAGGTTCAAAAACTAATTGACATCTCTATGACAAACAAACTATAAGGAGAGAGGATGAGCAAATTAAGATATGCACTATTTACAGGATGTACAGCCAAACAGTCAACCCCTGAACTACTATCGTCTACTCTCGCAGTAGCTGATAAGTTGGGGATTGAGATTAATATTTTAGAAGAGGCTAGTTGTTGTGGAGCTAGTCACCTACAGGATTTTGATGAGTTTCTAGCTCATGTACTAAATGCTAGAAATATCTGCTATGCAGAAAAATTGGGTATGACTATGATTACTATCTGTAACACATGTCAACTAAACTCTGCTATGACAAAACACGCCCTTGACAGTGACCCAGAGCTAAAAAAGAGAGTCAATCAAAAACTAAGAGAGGTAGGATTAGAGTATAAAGGAACAAGCGAAGTAAAACACTTCCTATATTGTCTAATAGATGAGTATGGTTTGAATAAAATCAAAGACAAAGTAGTTACACCACTAAGTAACTTCAATATCGCTCCATTCTATGGATGTCACAATATTCGCTCAACTGACCAACACCACTCCAAAACATATGGAGAGAACGCTTATGTACCAACTTCACTAGATAGATTAATAGATGCCCTAGAGGGTCATCCTGTTGATTATGAGAGTAAAAATAAGTGTTGTGGATTTCATGTCGAACTCCAAGCCACACACACAAGTGAAGTTTTAACGGGAAATGCCCTACTTGACGCAGTTGATAATAATGCAGATATGGTTGTAACTCCATGTCCACTATGTCACCTCAAAATGGATACCTATCAAGATGATGTAAGCAAAGTTATGGGTAGAGATGTAGAGATTCCAGTCCTTCACATGCCTCAAATGGTAGCCCTAGCTCTTGGAGCTACAGAGAAAGAGATAGGACTAAACTATCATGTTCAAAAAGCCTCTCAGATTTTTAAAGAGGCACGAGCTTAAAATATTAAATGAATAGAGTCTTTGACTCTATTTACTCAATCTCAAAAAAAACAGTAGCACTCCCTTTGGTATCTCCTCCAATCTTACCATCTAACTCATAAGTAGCATCCCCACCCTCAAAAAAACCATTTTTACTAGCTATAGAAAAGGTACTCTTTTGCAATGCAGGAAGCTCTGATTTATAGAATTTTAACTCCTCATTAGGTGTGAAAATTTTGCTACCTTTTAGCATAGTTTTTACTTCACCTATTGAACCTCCTGTCTCGTCTACTAGAGTAGTGACTAGATTGTTGTACTCATCACCTCTACCACCATTTATTACTTTTGCTGTTTTGTCCCATAATGCTCTTAGAAATTTTGCTTTTTTATCGAAATCTTTTGTATTTTTGTGAAGAACAATCATATCAACTATATGTCCTGCAAACTCTGCACTTGTCACTACGGTATTGCCTGATTGAGCTATGGCATCTAGGGCAGGATTCCATGTGACTACATTATCTATCTGCCCACTTGCATAACCTGAACGGAGGTTTGAATCCAAATCCATATGTTTTATCTCAAAATCTTTGTAAGGGTCTAAGCCCTCTTTTTGAGTGGCTAATACAAATAGCTGTTCAGAGATAGATTTGGTAACCATCCAAACCTCTTGACCTCTTATATCTGACAGAGTTTTACCTTTTCGAGATACCAAACCATCATTACCATTGGAGTAGTCTTGCAGTACAACTGCCACAGAGGGAACAGAAGATAGTGCTGTCATTTGGTCTAAGTTGGTTACAGTTACGGCATCTGCTTTGTTGGTACTAAATAGAGCCAAACTATTGAGATAATCGGGCTGATAATTTATATGTAGTTTACAGTTGTACTGTTTCTCTATCTCTTTGTATAGACCTGCTGATTGAGAAGCATTGATAGCGTTCCAGTTGATATAGGCTGAAGTTGTAAGTTCTACCTCACAACCATCTGCGTATAGATTTGCTCCTATAGCCATAGTTGCAATTAGACTAATTGTTATTTTTTTTGTCATCTATATAACCTCTTTGACATCAATAATTTTTTCACTATTGTTAACAGGAGTGTTATCCTCTATCTGCTTTGGCTCTCTTTTTGCTTTTCTTTGTGCCAAGATAGCATCTAATTTTCTGTTGGAGTTCCCTTTTTGACCAGCATCAGCGTATCTATCCATTCTCTTGTCTGTATCTGAACCTACTACCTTTTTGATAGTGTTAACTCTAGCTTTTCTCTTGGCTCTAGCCTCACGGATAGCTTGTACTGGTGACATATCTACAGAGTTTTTGAAGTTTTTCTCTTTTTCCAATAACTTCTCCTCTACTGCCATTAGTGCGTGGTCTGCAATCGCTTCTGCCTCTTCTGCTTTTAGGTCATGGATTTGGTCTTGCATCTTTTTGAGTTGCATCTCATACTCATCCACTTTGGACTGTAGAGTCTCAACCTCTTTGGATAGATACTCCTGCTTCTCATCAATCTCTGTTGCTAAATTATCTAATCTCTCAAAATCTACTCTAGCCTGTTTGTCTTCAGGATTTTTTTCTAAAAAGATGATAATTCCCTCTATAGTATTCTCATTCTCTTGCTCTTTTTTATCAAGCTCTTTAAGTTGCTCCTTTTTTTGAGCCAATAGAGCCTCTAGGTCTGACATACCATCAATGAGCTGATTAGAGTTATTGATAAGACCATCTCTTGATTGTTGATACCCTGCCTTGATACCATCTGAACTACTCGTATATATGCTATTGGCCGCACTATCTACCTTGTAGGTTCCAAGAGTGACTATTGTCAATATTAGCTTTTTTATCGCGTTGAAGAAATTTTTCATCTCTATTAATCCTTATTTAAAATATAATTTTAATATTATATAGTAGTATTACTTAATAATTTTAAAAAATATTAAAGTTTTTATAAATTCTTATACCTATCATAATTCTCAACCCTCTTTTGTTGAACCACTTTGGCACTCTCCATCGCAATACTCAACGCATTTAGAGACTCTCTACTTCTCTCTTTCTCATCAAAACTAGATGTTGCCTGAGCCAAGTTTAGTTTGGAGACCTCAAACCCATCTATTAGCTCCTCTATCGCCTCTCTCTGTGACTCTAACAGAAATTGATTATCAAGGTAAATCTTTAGTTTACTCTTGGCTAGAAGCTTTTTGGAGCCAGTGAAATTTTCAACATTCTCTTTGAGCTGATTCAAATCATAACCATCAAGTGTAATTATCAAATCCTTTATCTCTGCAAATATCTTTGTACCCGAGCGTATAACCTCATCAGCTCTATCCAACATCGTCTCTCTAAACTGCTTGGATATAATCTCCTGTCTCTCTATAGCCTTACCAAAGGAGAGATAGTTCTGTAGCAACCTAACGCGTAAATCCCTATCAATACTACTATGAAGCTTCAAATCCAAAAGCGATTTTTTGATAGAGTCTAGCTTCTGTTCTTTGTAGTACTCCTGAAAAAGTATCGCTCCCTCTTTGGCATACTCATCGGCGTGAGCTATCTTGTACCAGTAGAAACTAGAACCCACCACCGATAGAGGAACGAGTATAAAGATATGAAATATCCACGGCATATCAAGCAGAGCCACGGCTGTGGGGGTAATAACTGTGGCTAACCCACCCAAAATAGTAGCCCATGAGTTCTTGAACTTGTGCCAAACAAACTCCCTTGCAAACTCTCTTCCTTGTTCAAAATAGTCCATCTGCTATCCTAATAGTCTATAAAAAGTATCTCTACTTTATTATTTTTATTGAGATATGAGTAGTACTTTTCACTCTCTTTTTTTGCAGGGGTCAAGCTAGAACCAGCACCTATATATTTGATTCTATTTTTTGGTATCTGATAGTAGCGTTGCAGATACCTATAGACCTTTTGAGCCTTTTTTTCGGTTCGCTCTTGGAGTATATCTTCGTTTATCCCATCTACTTTGGCTGATTTGCCAACTACTGCTATATAGTAGTCATAGTTGTTTAGTGACTCGGAAGCAAACCTATCCAATACCGATTTGCCATCGCTATTGAGGTGACCATCACGCATAAAAGAGATTTGTAAATCATTTCGTGTAAACTTGGGTCTTTTTATAAGTGTTCTCCATGTCTTTTCACTCAATTTCTCATAAATTTTTGCCGATTTTTTTGGTTTTGGTAGGTTTGGATGAGCATTAAATATAGCTCTTAGAGGTTTGTTATAGATAATATTGCGACTATCCCCCTCTGCAATAGGGTTACTACGCATTGAGTCCATCTTTATTAGTTTGATTACAATCGCATCTATATAATCGGGCAACTTATAATCAGAAGCACTATTGGTTTTAAAAAGCGTATAGGCAACATCTGATAGAGTATAGAACTGTACACCTTTGATAGAGTTTGCTATCTCTAGTTTGCTCAACTCTCCACCTAGTTTTATCTCTAGCTCTGTTAGTAACTCTTTGTGATTGCTATTGTAGTAATCTACTGCACTATAGTACTCTCTTAAAAAGTTCTCAACACTACGGCTATGGTCTAGTGCAAACTCTCTATTGACCACTATTACATCTACAATCTTACCTAGTTTTAGCTCATCTGAACTCATCAATACCTTGAAACCTTGCTCTTTTGCCTTGGTAATATATGGCTCCCATAACCCTGCAACACTATATTTTCCTGAAATTAGAGCCGAATATGTCTGCTCTATATCGGAGTTGGCTTGGGCTTTTAGTAGAGAGGTTGTTCCTGTATCTACAGCCATTGAACCTAACATAAATTTGGAGGTGTATCCTGCTTGGATATGGTGTACCCCCTTCATCTCATCAATACTCTTAAAGACCTTTGGGTCGGCAACAACAGCATCTGAACCTGTCGAGAGAGAGACAGCCCCTATAATTAGAGGTACATTTTTTGCTTTGTCCAAAAATGAAATCTGCTCCAGATAGTCATGAATCGGCATGACAGCCATATCAAGTTCACCTCTATGTAGTTTTCTCACTCTGCTTTGGTAATCCCCACCATCATCAATCAGATGCAACCCCATACCATCAGCCTCTAGTAAACTTCTAAGCTTTTTGGAGTTGAGAATAGCATAGCCTAGATAGCCATCATTGGCGAGTTTAATAGTAGACTCTATCTCACTCTGTTGTGTCATGGTCGAAATCTCTGACTCTTTGATGCTCTCTTTGACTCCATCGAGATAACCAGAGTATTTAAAAACCAAAAATATAGTAGTAAAGACCAACGCCATTAGCGTTATAATCCTCATAATAGTTTTTGATTTAGAACTCTCTAATCTTGGATTTTGCATAAGCTCATCCTCAAAAATCTTGTGCTACAAAACCAATATCATCAGAGACCTCTGCATCAACAGCCCTCATAAGTGCTTTGGTGAGTTCTCTCTGTGATGAAGCCTCTACAAACTGGGTTACCTTTTTGAGCTTGTGGTCGTGAATATCTAGCCCAATAGTCTTGATAATAAATCCATTATCTATAGCTCTATCTACTGCTCTAAACATTGTTCTTGGTGAGTTTGCTTTGCCATCTGTGACGACTATAATAGTATAACTCCCATATCCTGACTGTTTTGCCTTTTGTCTCTCTAGGATTTTAGTCACAGCATCAAGACTTTTACCAATAGGTGTACTCCCATCTGCTCGAATATTCTCTATCTTTTTAATAGCCGACTCCACCCCATCCTCTACAGGTTGTAGCTCTACTACTCTCTTTTTATTTAGTGCATAGATTGCGATATTAGTCCCATCTTTTAGCGATTGAAGCAGATTAATAGTAGCCTTTTGAGCCTTGTAGATTCGCCCTCGTTGCATCATACTGCCACTATCATCAAATAGAATAACAATATTTTTTCTAAGGGTCAAATCCCCCTGTAGCTCTTTGGCATAAGAGAAATTTAATAGAGTCATACCTACTAGTATAAGTTTTAGTATATTCATCCTCTACTCCTAAAAGTCTTGTGCTTGGGTAAATTCAGAGATTTCAGAGTTGTAGTTGGTTAGCTCAAACTCCACACGGATGTTTTTTCTAAACTCTGCTTTTGAGCGAGGTTTTTCAAATATAGGATTCTCTCCCCCAACTCCCAAGACCACCAAACGAGAAGCATCAATATCCATCCCATGCCCCTTTGCATACTCAATTATAGAGGCTTTGACAGCGTTTGCTCTCTGTTTACTGGTTCTAATCCCTGCATCTCTCACCTGATTTCTCTCGGTTTTGATAAGCTGAATAGACATCTTGGAGAGGTCAATATCTCTATTGCTCACACTAGAGAGGTATCTGCTCACTTTTTTGAGTCCATTGCTATTTTTTTTCTCTTTGAACTCCACAGCCTTGTTCCAAGCACGAAGCAACATAGGGTCTGTATTGCCCACTATCTTAAAAACAGCCCCACCATAGGTAGAAGCATCCTCTATCGCCTTTTTGAAATCAGCCCCATATTTTTTCTCGGAAAAGACAGATTGATTGGGTTGAAAATGGATATTGCTACTCATCAAAACCTCACCTTGACCTGCATCATCAAGCTTTATCACCTCTTGGGTAATTTTGGAAGCTACTTTTTGTGATACATCTCTCACCACTGCTTTTTTTGAGGACTTAACATTCCAATCAGTTACACCTATTTTTAGGTTTTTGTGAGAGATTAGACCAACTTTGGCATATTGACCTACTAGTTTTGAGACCTTTTTACTAAAATTGTTTAGATTAGTAGGAGAGTAGAGAAAGTTATTAGAGGCTTTGAGTGAGTGAAATCGTGCATCATCTCTTAGCCCCTCCAAATCAGCAATAGATTGAGCCGAACTATCACCAAATAGTAGTTTGGATGCCTCTTTGACCTTTGAGCTATCTAGCAGATGAGACCTAGAAGCCAAAAACGCCTCTCGAATCTTTTTCAGCTTAGACCTATTCTCTTTTGCCCAATCAGAGCGAACAAAGATAACATCTTTGATACTACTAGACATCACTTTAGTAGAGGTCAAGACCTTGACATCAGGTAGAGCATACTCCCCAGAGGTGAGATTGGCCGCACCTGGGGCAATAACAAATGCCAAATCAATACTCTTATCCGTAGCAATAGCCTCCTCTGCTGAACCTTTGTCAAATAGATTTTTGGTATATTTTATCTCTACACTCTTATCAGCCAAACTATGCCCAATAGAGTGCAACAAATCAACCAACATCCCCATGTGAGGCCCTCCAAACTGAATAGCGATAGTCACAGTCTCACCCGAATCAAGTTTAGCCTTTAGCTCATCAATGCTCTTTATACCTCTAGCCACAATCACATCACCACCATAAGAGTCCGTCACAGAGTGAAAAACCTCCATCTCAACCCCAACCTCTTTTAACGCATCAATCAACATCACCCCTGAACCAACAGTCTGTCTAATAAACGGTGTCTTCCCCTCCAACAAATCCTTTAACTGTCTACTTGGGTCATCCACAACCTTGATTCCATTTGGAAAAAGAGATTTGTTATCCACAGCCAATATAGAGTCACCCCAAGTTATAACAGGATAGTAGTAGTTCGCCACAACAGGTGATATATGCTTATCTGCTTTGAATGGTTTTGGAGAGATATAGTCTATAGCGTAACCTTGTGCTGTTAATACTATAGCTAGGAGTAGAGATTTTGGAAGGTTTTTCATATATAATCCTTTTTATGTTTTTAATTTATAATTTTTATTTAATATATTTTTAAGATTATATCCAAAACACTCTTATATTTTAAGAAAAAATTAATATATATCACTAAGAGAGGATTTGATATAGATTGGATAAAATTCTAATATCAAAATAAGAGCGTCTTATCAAGAGAGGAAAATCATGTTAGATACCGAAAAGATAGTTGATACTATCAGAAGATTATTACCAAAAGAGTACTCTCTCGAAATAGAGAGTAAAAATGTATCTTTGGCTTTTGGACGAGCTAAAGTTAGATATTTTGACTCTCTTTTTATAGAAAATTATAAAGTTTTTAGAGAGTTCAAAATAGATAACCTAAATCGCATTAATATATTTGCAGGTTTTAACAATACAGGAAAAACAACTCTATTAGAGGCTATATATCTTTTGACCAAACAAAATAATATCGGTGCTTTTTTTGAGCTTGTTAAGTTGAAGAATAAATTGACTAAACTCAATACTCACTATCTCAATAGCTATTTTCAAGATGAAATCAGAATCAGTGGAAGATTTAATAATCTAAAAACAGAGATAAATATCAAAAAGTTTGAAGCAAAAGATATAGATAAAAAAGATGATTATCTAGCATCCTATGAGTCTATTTCAACTATTGATGGTGAAGAGCTTCACAATACAGTACATTCGTTTGAGTCAAGCCCTATTATTAGGTATGTTGATAGAGTAGAAATTCTATGTAATAGCATTTTTAAGAGTCCCTATTTCTATAATCAACAGGAGATTATCAACACTCATAGTAAAAGTGTAGAATTAAAAGAGTTTGATTTTGTTGTGGAGTTTATAAGCAGACATATTGATAACGATATTGAAGATATATCTTTGACAGAGAGGAATGGTATTAAAAGATTTTTAGTCAACTCAAAAACATTCCCTGAAAAATCGGTAGATATTACAAGCTATGGAGAGGGATTACAGCGAATATTCGAGATAGCCTTATCTTTTGCCTATTGTAAAAATGGTGTGCTTCTGATTGATGAGCTTGAAACTGCTATTCACTACTCTCTTTTGGTCGATTTTACAAAATTTATCCAAGAGTTAGCAGTTAAATTTAATGTTCAAGTTTTTGTCACAACTCATTCAAAAGAGTGTATAGGTGCATTTGTAGAGAATGGTATCTATAATCAAGATGTCAACTTCTATACAATGGTGCGAGATAGAGATAATCAAGTTCAAACGATTATCTATGATGACAAAACACTACTAAATGAGTTAGAACAGGATTTAGAGGTAAGAGGATGGTAAGTAAGACTCTGATTCTCTGTGAAGGTGGAAATGATATTGGTTTTATAAATAAATTCTGTAGATATTTGGAACTAGATATGAAAAAAATCGTTATCCAAAAGGTGAGTGGAAAAAGCAATTTTTTCAAAAAAAGTACTTATATAACGATACAACAACAGCTAAACAGAGGACTCTACTCAAAAATTCTATTTATCATAGATGCTGATTTTATCGAGAATGATAAAAATTATGGTGGTTATCAAAACAGTTTAAATGAATTAGAAAAAATCATCTCAACTTTAAATTTCAGAGATAAAGCAAAATATTTTATTGCTTGTGACCCAATAACAAAAACAGGAAATCTTGAACATTTAGTTCTATCGACATTAGACTCTCAACAAAAAGAGTGTATTACTAAATTGTTGGATTGTGTCTTGGATATGGAGGTGCATAGTGATAAAAAGATAGTTTTATCTAGTTATGAGGCTATTTTTAAAGAGAGTCCGTATAATTTGACTCATTCTAATTTTGATGGTTTGAAGGGGTTGTTGGAGTGGGTAGGAGAGAATTAGATAGAGTTTTGGATGTTTGGATTAAGAGTCCTAATAATCCTGTTAAGTTGGTGGAAGCTAAGTTATTGGTTTTTAAAATATAAGGAAAAAAATGTCTATAGTTCTTGATTTACAAAAAGATATTATTCAAAATAAGAAAACACTTACAGAGTTATTAAGAGAAGCCTTATTGATTTCTACTAAATTAAAATTAGATGATTTTAAAGTATGGATAAATAGTGAATTAAAAGGTTATATATCAACTCGAAATATTCCAGATTATCGGATTTTACAAGCTGAATTAAAGTTAAATAATCCGTATAGAGGTTGGATGCCTATATTGACTAAAAATGGAAATTTAATAGATACTTTACACTTAATTCAGCCTATTTCAGAATTAGAAGATTTATCAAATAAAAGTGAGGAAGGTATCTTATATGCTTCTCCATCTAATAAAATGCAACATATAGTTTATACCCAAATTGAATTTAACTTTGAATGTAAAGCTATTTTGCATTCTACCCAAATAATTGGTATCATAGAACAAGTCAAAACAGCTCTTTTAGAATGGACATTTAAATTAGAAGAAAATCAAATATTAGGAGATGAAAATATGAGTTTTAGTAATGAAGAACAAGAAAAAGCACAACAAACTATACACATTAAAAATTTTAATGGTAATTGGGGAAATATTGAGAGTTTAGGTAATTTATCGACAGGAAATCATAATTACAATACAACTACTATCAATAATGGTATTGATACAAAAGTAAATGAACTTATTAAAAAAATAGATACTTTAGATATTTCTAATAAAAGTCAAATTATTCAAGAAATAGAAGAAAATAAAAATGATAAAGGGAAATTAACCCAAATTTTAGGACAACTAATGACAAGAGGTTCTGAAATAGCCACGGTACTACCTGCTATAGGAGAATTATTGGGAATGTTAGGTTAATAATATATGAACATAATCTCCCTATTCGAAGGAGCAGGAGGTTTAGACCTCGGTTTTTAAAAAGCAAGATTTCAAACTATATGGGCAAATGAGTATAATAAAGAGATTTGGGAAACTTATCAAAAAAACTTTCCAAATGCTATAGGTTTGATAGGTGGCCCTCCATGTCAGAGTTGGAGTGAAGCAGGGGATTTAAAAGGGATAGAGGATAAGAGGGGGCAACTCTTTTTTGAGTTTATACGGATTTTGAGGGATAAAAAACCTCTCTTTTTTTTGGCAGAGAATGTTTCGGGAATGTTGACTAGTCGTCATAGTGAAGCGTTGGAGAATATTAAAAAGGATATAAGATGGTGGGGAATGCTGTACCTGTGAATTTGGGGTACTGTTTGGCTAAGAAAATTTTTGAGAATTTGGAAAATAAGATTAATAAGAAGGAGTATCATGACTAAAAGGTACAATAAAAATAATATAGATATAAAATATAGTGTAGTAGAACTCTTTGCAGGGGCAGGAGGTTTAGCTTTAGGGCTTGAAAAAGCAGGATTTAAAACTAAAGCTGTAGTAGAGATTGATAAATGGGCTTGTCAAACTCTAAAAAAGAATAGACCAAATTGGAATATTATAGAGGAAGATATTACTAAAATCTCACAAGAAGGTATAAGGAAACAGCTGAAAGATAACCAAGAGATAGATTTACTCTCTGGTGGGTATCCTTGTCAATCATTCTCTTATGCAGGTAATCGTCAGGGGATGGCTGATGTGAGAGGAACACTTTTTAATGATTTTGCCGAGATTTTAGATGAGTTAAAACCTAAAATGTTTTTTGCCGAAAATGTAAAAGGTTTAGTGAGCCATGACAAAGGCAGAACACTAGAGACTATGATAAAAGTTTTTGAAGAAGTTGGATATATAGTTCAATACAAAGTCTTAAATTCTGTAGAGTATGGTGTAGCTCAAAAACGACAACGAATTGTAATTATTGGAGTAAGAGAAGATATTCATAAGGCTATTGGGGAAGATTTTGAGTTTCCTAAACCATATAACTATAGACTTACTCTAAAAGATATTTTAAAAGATGTTCCTCCCTCTCCATGTGCTACTTATAATGAGAAGAAAAAAGAAGTCCTAAAATATGTAAAAGCTGGTGGCTGTTGGCGAGATTTACCTGATGAGGTGGCTAGAGATTATATGAAAACTACCTATTTTATGGGTGGAGGTCGCACAGGAATTGCAAGACGATTATCATGGGATGAGGCAGGGTTAACAGTACTTTGTAGTCCTGCTCAAAAGCAGACAGAGAGATGTCATCCTGATGAGTTACGACCTTTTAGTATACGAGAAAATGCTAGAATTCAATCATTTCCTGATAGTTGGGTTTTTGAGGGTTCTTTGTCTCAACAATATAAACAGATTGGTAATGCTGTTCCTGTTAACTTGGCTAAAGAGGTTGGATTAGCAATAATTAGATATTTGGATAAATTTGAGAAATAATGAGAGAGTATAATTTAAGTTTTATTAGTGATAAAAATCTATTTAATCATGTTAAAGAGACGATTGAAAAGTATAGATTTAAAATCAATCTAAAAGAGTTCAATAAAAATCTAATTGACCCGATAAAACTAACCTTTGATGCTAAAATTTATGGAAAAAGTATTGAAGAGATTATAGAGATGGAATCAGTTAGACAAATAGATAAATCAAACAGTAACCATATAGGTTATTTTCAACAGAATATTTTTAAATATATCTATCATAAAGATAGCAAAATGACAAATTGGGTTGTTCCTAAAAAAGGTTTTGACATAATAAATGAAGTTGATAAAATTTTTGTAGAGATGAAAAATAAGCATAATACTATGAACTCATCATCTTCTCAAAAAACCTTTATGAGAATGCAAAATCAACTACTTAAAGATAGAAATAGTCAATGTTATTTGGTTGAAGTCATTGCAAAAAAATCTCAAGATGTGGAGTGGAGTGTCTCTTTGGATGGAATATCTACAGCTCATGAAAGTATACGAAGAGTCTCTATTGATAAATTTTACGAAATTGTTACAGGTGAGAAAGAGGCTTTTAAGCAGTTAGTAGAAGTTTTACCTCTTGTTATGGATGATGTATTGAAAGATACAGTGCAACAAGGTGTCAAAAATAGTGTATTTGAAGAGTTGAGAGAGATTGACAGTAATATGTTGAAGAGTTTATATTTGTTATCATTTGAGAAGTATGAGGGGTTCAAAAATTTAAATATTTAATTTTAATTACTATTTCTTTTTAAGAAAATTTTAATATAATACCATATGAGATACAAATTAGGAAACCGAGCAAAACTAAATATATGGACAAAGATACTATTGGGGTTTCTCCCTTTGATTATACTTCTATTTACCTACACACACTTCTCAAATGAGAGACTAAAAGAGAACCCAAATGATAAAATACTCCCATCAATTTCAAAAATGTATGACTCTATGCAGAGATATGTTACACCGATAGAGAGAGCTAGTGGAAATGAGGAGATAGGGGATATAAAACTACTAGAGGATGTCAAAGCCTCTCTGTTTACTCTATTAACGGCTCTTGGGCTATCTCTCTTTGTGGCTATACTATTTGGGGTTCTGTTGGGAACATATCCTCTACTCAATGCTATTTTTATGCCTACTATTAATCTATTGAGTCTGATTCCACCAGCGGCGACTGTGCCACTGCTTTTTGTTGCTTTTGATACGGGGTATGAACTCTCTGTGGTGATTATATTTATCTTTGTCTTTTTTGTCTTTGTCAAAGATATAGTTCATCAACTCTCTCAAATTCCCTCCAATCTATCGGTGTTACTTTTTACCAAAGGGGCTAGTGAGTTGGAGATAGCAAAAGAGAACTTTAGAATGATAATCCCTGGAATACTCACAAGCCTCAAACTAAATCTACCAATGGCTTGGGTAGGACTCTATTTTGCCGAGACATTGGGGTCTCAAGAGGGACTAGGTTATAGAACATTTATACTTAAACGGTTTATGGCTCATGATGTGATTATCCCCTATATTATAGTGGTAACGGTTATTGCTATATTCTTGTACTATATGATAGAGTTACTTATATCCAAGAGATACCCTTGGTATAACAATGGGAGTTGAGATGATTATTAGACTAAGAGATATAGATGTGGTATATGGTGAAAATGGTAGCCAAAAAACGATTTTGCACGATGTCAATTTAGATATAAAAGCAAATGAGTTGGTCTGTCTAGTTGGACCTAGTGGAGCAGGAAAGTCCTCTCTACTACGGCAGATTTTAGGAGTAGAGAGACCTGCAAAAGGCTCTGTAGAGGTAGCAGGAGAGCTAGTTAGAGGTCCAAATAGAGATATAGGCTTCATCCCTCAATCATACTCTCTTTTTCCAAACCTAACAGCTTTAGAGAATGTAATGCAGGGGCTTTTTCTTGATGAGAAATCTTTTATTGAAAATATATGGATAGATATATTATCAACACTATATATAAAGACAGCCTATATGAAGAGAGTAGAGCAGAAGGCTCTAAAGTATCTCAAAATGGTAGATATGGATAGTCATAGTGCCAAATACCCTTTTGAGCTATCAGGAGGACAGAAACAGAGAGTAGCAATCGCCTCTGCATTAGTAATGAAACCCAAAATAATTCTAATGGATGAGCCTTTTTCGGCACTAGACCCCGAGAGTAAAATGAGCATCAGAAAAGCTTTACTAAAAATCCAAAGAGAACAGGGTTTGACTATTATCTTTGTAACCCATGATTTGGATGGTGATGTCCCTGCTCTAGCAACGAGGCTTATTGCCCTAACGAAATATTATGATGGTGGCGAACATATAGGAGCAAAAATCGCCTTTGATGAGGCTCACCCCATGCACGGAAAAAATCTAACTATAAATGATAGGATGTTCAACCCTCAAACAGATGAGTGGATAGAGAGGGTCAAATATGAGTGTTTCTCTCCTGATGTTCGGCAGAAAGTTTGGGAGTTTTCGCTTTATCACAAAAATGCTATTGTGAAGGAGAATGATTAAAAAAGAGAATACTCCTCTCTAATCTTGGGCAACATAGACCTATCAAGTGCATAGACAAAGGCATAATTAAAGTAGGAGTTTTTCAAAATCTCTCTAGCATCATCTATACTCTCATACCAATTTGGTCTATCTACTCCATCTACCTTTGTTTTTGGAGGAGTTAGCACAATAGTCTTGACCCAAGCACCATTATATCTAACATACTCTCGTGCTTTGTATATATCCTTTAGGTTATCAGTAAATATTGCTACTTTGTCACTTTTGCTAGGTTTCATAACATGCAAAAAACCATCAATAAAAACAGGAACAAAGTGTTTGGTATATCTGACTCTATCTAAATCATATGGCAAATAATGCTTATCACAAAACTCTACAACTCTCTGTAGATAGTCAACATGAAAGGGGGTAATATCCTTCTCTTGATATATATAACCATTGATTTTAAATGTAGTTTTAAAAAGTGTATCTGTAATAATCTCACAACTTGCATCTTTGTTGAGGATAGATACATCAGGTTTTATCATCTTCATAAGCTCACTATTGGTTCCTACAAACATCTTGATATTTGAGTTTAGAATCTTCTCAAACATCTTTCGCCAATCATCTGGTAGAATCTCTATATTGCTCTTTTTGGTTAGTAGCATCTTGAGAAATGATAACTCATGCTCATTAAATAGATAAAAATTCGCTTCACGAGAGATTAGAACATATCTAATCAGTCTAAAAGCAGCCTTTTGAATATCTTCTACTTGAATCCATGCCACTTCACTATCTGAGACCTCAATATTAGAATCAGAGAATATAATAGCATAAGCACCATTCTCTAAAGCCTTTGCAATATCATCACTATTATTGGAGATAAACAAATCACCCTCATCTATTTTAGAAGGGTAAACAGTGACCGAGTTGATAGCTCTAATAGTAGGTTCAGATACAACTCTACCATTTGTTAAATTTAATAAATCTTCTATTTTCATCTCTATCCTAGCTTATTGGTGTGCCAACTATTTTTGGCTTCTCTGGACGGATTAGAGATAGACCATTTTTATCTTTGGCAGCGAGTAGCATACCCTCACTCTTCATTCCCATAAGTTTTGCTGGTTTTAGATTTGCTACTAAACAAGCTTGTGTTCCTACCAAATCATCAGGAGAATACCACTCTTTGATACCTGCTACTACCTGTCTTGGTTTATCCTCTCCAATATCTACCTGTAGGAGCAGAAGTTTTTTGCTCTTTTTAACCTCTTGGGCTTCGACTATTGTCCCTATCTTTAGAGAAGTTTCAAAGAATTGGTCTATACCGATAAGTGCTATACCCTCCTCTTTTTTTGACTCCTGTTTCTTCTCTTTTTTAGGCTCTTGGACTGTTTTTTTCTCTGCTAAAAGTTGCTCCTCTATTCTAGGGAATAGTGGTGTTCTCTTTTGGGTTACAAATGGAGCTAATATCTCACCATCTCTTATAATCTTTTCAAAACTCTGTGGAGTTATCTCAAATCCAAGTGCTTGAGCTATAGTATCTGTGGTCTTTGGCATTACAGCATGTAGCATTAGTGATACTTTGGCTAAAATAGTAGCAATTAGACCATTTAGAGCCATTGTCTCTTCTATTTTGCCCTCTTTTATCATTGTCCAAGGTTGGTATCTATCTATCGCCCTATTTGCTACTGTTAGTGGTCTCCAAAGCTCTTCAAGATATTTATGGAGTTGAAGCTCAAAAAGCATAGGCTCTAGCTTCTCCAAAGAGGTCTGAACCTCATCTAGCTCTGCTTTGTAGTATTTTTCAACCAAATCACACTCTACCCTACCCTCAAAATACTTTCCACTCATACCAATCAATCGGTTTAACAAGTTCCCAAGGTCATTACCTAAATCGGAGTTGATTCTATCTATAAGAGCCTTTTGAGAGAAATCACCATCTCCACCAAAAGGGACTTCACGAAGCATAAAGTATCTAAAGTTCTCTAAACCATAAGCATCTGCTACCTCTTTTGGATTTACTACATTGCCTTTTGATTTGCTCATCTTCTCGCCATTTCTAGTCCACCATCCATGAGCACCGATATGTTTTGGTAGAGGTAAATCTAAACTCATTAGAAATGCTGGCCAGTATATAGCGTGAAATCGCAGAATATCTTTGCCTATTAGATGGACTCTAGCAGGCCAAAAATTCATATTCTCTTCACTACCACCATAGCCTAGAGCAGTTACATAGTTCATCAAGGCATCAAGCCAAACATACATTACATGTTTTGGGTCATCAAAACTCTCTGGAAGCTTTACACCCCAATCAAAACTAGTTCTAGTAACAGAAAGGTCATTTAATCCACCCTCTACAAACCTAATAACCTCATTTCTTTTGCTTTTTGGTAATATACAATCAGGGTTATCTCTGTACCAAGCCAAAAGTCTCTCTTCATAGTTGGAGAGTCTAAAGAAGTAGCTCTCCTCCTCAACTACATTTGTACTCTTTCCACAATCAGGACAGAACTCCCCATCAACTAGTTGTAACTCAGGAAAAAAGGTCTCACACGAAATACAATAGTGACCACTATATGTATCTTTGTAAATATCCCCATTTTTATACATAGTAGAGAATGCCTTTTGAACACCTCTCTTATGCTCTTCGTCTGTAGTTCTGATAAATTTATCATAAGAGATGTCAAACTCATCCCATAGGGTTCTAAATGTAGCAGAAATCTCATCAGCATACTCTTTGGTATCTCTACCTCGTTTTTTGGCAGATTCCTCTATCTTTTGACCATGTTCGTCAGTTCCTGTGAGAAAGAATGTATTGTGACCAATAAGGCGAGAGTATCTAGCTAGTGTATCAGCTATAATAGTTGTATAGGCGTGTCCGATATGAGCAACATCATTAACATAATAGATAGGTGTTGTAATATAAGATGATTTGTGACAAGATGACATTTTAGTATTCCTTAAACAGATGAGTTTGGATTTAAATTTTGGAATTTTAACTAAATATAGCTTTATATAATCTCTTTGGAGAGGGCTTAATGGTTATTTACATCAATAAAACAGAGTTTATCTTTGACATACTCCCCATGCCTAAAGGCAGGGGATTCTAAGCTCAAACAACACTAGCCTGAAAAAACAGGTCTTACGATGTCTCACTTAAGAGTCGATGCCCCAACTCTGTGTATATTTATACTCGC
>Ga0256845_1000470_pt1 | contig 38087 bp, 37 predicted proteins | sample RiftiametaG_FD_189101 | JGI IMG/M metagenome (GOLD analysis project Ga0256845, IMG submission 189101) | Tube worm associated microbial communities from hydrothermal vent at the East Pacific Rise, Pacific Ocean - Riftia | ecosystem: Host-associated > Annelida > Integument > Unclassified ...
GCCTATAGATTCAATAGAAGCTTTATGAAAGAAAATATTTTTGACAACTTACTCAACAGAACCGTAGCAATGAAACCCGTAGCCAGAAAGGCAATGTTAATCGACATAGATTAAGCGCCTAAATCAAAAAATATAAATAGATTTATTTTAGTTGTTAATTGATGGGAGAGGAGTGCTTTTTTGGCATTCCTCTCCCTATTTAAAGACTAATGAAATTTTTAAAGCGGCAAAAATGATATTCCGTTGGCAATATCTTTAGCAATATCATTAATTGTTTTGTTTTCAAGACTCTTTATAAGATTAGCTTTTGCCGGACTAAATAATTTATGCATTGGACAGGGCTTGTTTAAATCACAAGTCTTTAAGCTTAACATACAAGATTTTAACCTTTTGTGACCATCTATTGCATTTACAATATTTATCAATGGCTGGCACCTATCTTTACCACTTAAATAAAACCCCCCTTTTGGGCCTCTCGTAGATGAGACTATATGTTGTCTAGAAAGCTCTTGCAATAATTTAGCCAAGTAGGCTTGGGGAACATTAATGGGTTTACAGATATCCTTCACCATAATTTTTTTGGTTTCATGGGAGTACATAGCTAAATATAGCACTCCTTTTATAGCATATTTGGAAGATGTGGATATCATAATATTTTATAAAGATAAAAAAGATATTTTTATCTTATATATGATATATATCATATATTTCTTTCTTCCTTGTCCATAATTTTGACCGATAAATTATGAAGATTATTTAAGTCTGTGTTAGCCACAAAAAATTGTTTTATTCTTTTGCTTACGCACTAACACAAACTAGTATTTTCTGATAATTGAAGTAAGATAATACATCTTAAAAAAAGAAATTGTAAATTTATATTATAAACCGAAAAAACAATGAAAACTATGAAAACAACACTTAAACTTTTAACCATGTTCTTAGCCTTACTTATTTTTAGTTGTGGAGGAAAAGAAGAAAAGAAGAAAGAGGGTTTTAGTGTAGAAAGAACCAAAACTACAGAGCAGCCAAAAGAAACTCCAAAAGCAACAACGGTAAAAGCCTCTGAACGTGTGGAATTAGATAACAAAGGTGTAGGCCCAATCAAATCAGTAACCTTGGATGCGGAAATCAATCAGGCATTGGTTGCAGAAGGAGAAGATGTATATAAGAAAATGTGTACAGCTTGCCACAGAGTAGATAAGAAATTTATTGGCCCTGCCCCTACAGGAATATTGACTAGACGATCACCAGAATGGGTAATGAACATGATTATGAATCCTGAAGGAATGATCAGTGAAGACCCATTGGCAAAAGATTTGTTAATGGAGTTCAACGGAGCCCCAATGGCAAATCAAAGTCTTACAGAAGACCAGACCAGGGCTATATTGGAATATTTTAGAACGTTATAACAAATAAGTAATAGTAACATGAAAACAACAACCAATTTCAGATTATTTTTTGGTTCACTTTTTATGCTGATTTTTATTTTCAGTTGTAAAAATGAAGTCAAACCAGAAGTCAAAACTTCTGAAGCTGTTAAGGAAGAAGTAGCAAAACAAGGTCAGGCCTTTATTGAAGATGATGGGTCTACACCCAATGTACTTCAAATAGCCATAGGGTCTCCCGATCACACCACTCTTGTCGCTGCAGTACAAGCTGCAGAGTTGGAAAATTCACTTGTAAATGCAGGGCCTTTAATGGTATTTGCGCCTACAAATGCGGCATTTGATGCTTTACCAGAAGGCACAGTAGAAAATTTGCTAAAGCCAGAGAACAAAGATGCATTGGCAAATATTTTAAAATATCATGTAACCCCTGGAAATTATAGCAAAGATTTTTTGAAGAAGTTTAAAAAACTGGGGCAGGCAAACAACCAAGATGTGATGGTAGAGGTCAAGGGAGATGATGTATATATAGGAGGTGCAAAAATCATTGCAAGTATTAAAGCAGGTAACGGTATTGTACATGTTGTAGATAAAGTAATGTTGCCACCAAGCGAGTAATAAAGAAACCAATAATAAATATTATAAAACAAAAACAATGAAAAAAAAGTTTAATTATACAATGCTTGCTTTTCTAGGACTTGCAATGGTATTTACCAGTTGTAATCAAGGAAAAAGTTCTAAAAATGGAGCCCTGTCTTCCAGTGCCGCTGAGAAAGTTTATGTGGCTCCTGGTGAACATGATGAATTTTACGCCTTTGTTTCAGGCGGGTTTAGTGGTCAGTTGGCCGTGTATGGACTTCCATCTGGAAGATTGTTTAAAGTAATACCTGTTTTTTCACAAGATGCAGAAAAGGCGTATGGATATAACGAAGAAACAAAACCAATGTTAAATACTTCTCATGGATTTATTCCTTGGGATGATTCACATCACCCTGATATTTCTCAAACCAAAGGAGAATTAGATGGTCGTTGGGTATTTATCAATGGTAACAACACTCCTCGTATTGCGAAAATTGATTTAACAACTTTTGAGACAACAGAAATTATTGAAATTCCAAACAGTGCTGGAAATCATAGTTCATCATTCGTGACTGAAAACACAGAATATGTTGTTGCAGGAACACGTTTTTCTGTTCCAATTCCACAACGGGATATGTCTATTAAAGATTACAAAGGAAACTTTAAGGGAGCACTTTCTTTTATTAGTGTTGACCCAGAAGATGGAGGGATGGATATAAAATTCCAATTGTTAATGCCAGGATTTAATTATGATTTGTCACATCCTGGACGTGGAAAATCCCATGGGTGGTTTTTCTTTACAACTTATAATACAGAAGAGGCCAATACTTTGTTAGAGGTAAATGCATCTCAGAACGATAAAGATTTTATTGCAGCAATTAACTGGAAAAAAATTGAGGAATATGTGAATAATGGCGGGGGAAAAATGATGCCGGCCAATTATGCTCATAATGTATATGATGAGAGTACGCATTCAGCAACTTCTACTATGAAAAAAGAAGTATTGGTGGTGAATCCTGCAGATGTTCCAGGTGCAGTATTTTTCTTGCCCACTCCTAAATCTCCCCATGGTTGTGATGTAGATCCATCTGGAGAGTATATTGTAGGTAATGGTAAACTATCATCTAACTTAACAGTACACTCATTTACTAAAATGTTGGCTGCAATAGAAGGTGAGAAGTTTGATGGAGAAGCATATGGTATTCCAATCCTTAAGTTTGAAGATGTATTGGCAGGTACTGTGGAGCAACCAGGATTAGGGCCATTACATACAGAATTTGATGGAAAAGGAAATGCATATACAACTTTCTTTATTTCTTCTGAAGTTGTAAAATGGAAATTGGGAACATGGGAAGTTGTTGATAGAAAACCAACATATTATTCTGTAGGGCATTTAATGATTCCAGGAGGTAACTCCGCTAAACCATTTGGTAAATATGTATTGGCAATGAACAAGATTACCAAAGACCGTTATTTGCCAACAGGGCCAGAGGTAACGCAATCTGCACAATTATATGATATCACAGGAGACAAAATGGAACTGCTTTTAGATTTCCCAACAATTGGAGAACCTCATTATGCTGCTGGAATACCTGCGGATTTAATAAAACCAAATTCTAAAAAGTTATATAAATTAGAAGAAAACAAACATCCATATGCAGCGTTGTCCGATGCAGATACTAAAGTGGTAAGAAACGGAAAAGAGGTCCATATTTATATGACCATGATTCGTAGTCATTTCTCACCAGATAATATAGAAGGTGTAAAAGTAGGGGATAAAGTATATGTACATGTCACCAACTTAGAGCAAGATTATGATGTTCCACATGGTGTGAGTATAATTGGTGCCAATACTTCAGAATTATTGATTATGCCAGGACAGACGGAAACGTTTATTTGGTACCCAAAACTGGTTGGCGTTTGGCCATTTTATTGTACAGATTTCTGTTCTGCACTGCACCAAGAGATGCAAGGGTATATTAGAGTGTCCCCAGCATCTTCCGATATAGATTTATCTTGGTCATTGGGTGAGGATTAGTGGTTGTTAGATATATGATGTAAAGATAAATTGTTTAAAGCGGGAGGGAACCCCCTCCCGCTTTATTATTAAATCAATAAACATAAAGAGGAAAATATCATGAAAAAATCTCGAATTTTAATGCTGTTAGCAGCGTTATTGCCTTTGGCATTATTTATTTTTCCATTATGGAACATTACCTTAGAGGCACCACAATACCCAATACCTTTGGGAATGAACATTCATATTAATGATTTTTCGGATGCCCATCCGCACGACATAAAGAACATAAACCTAATGAACCATTATGTAGGAATGAAGTATATTCCAAATGCCATTCCTGAATTTAAAATATTCCCATTGGGAATTATAATCACTACTGTAATAGGTTTATTGATTGGTTTTAAGTTCAATTATAAATGGTTTTTGGGGTGGTTTATTTTAATGGTAGTTTTAAGTTCTGCTGGTTTATATGATTTTTATCTTTGGGAACATGATTATGGCAATGATTTAGACCCTAAGGCAATTATGAAATTTACAAACCCTGATGGATCTATAATGGGTTTTCAACCACCGTTATTTGGTACTAAAAAGATTTTAAATTTTGTGGCACATTCTTATCCTCGATTAGGAGCCTTCTTTTTGGGAGCTGGGATAGGACTTTCACTTGTAGCTTTTTATGTTGGAAAAAAAGAAGCTAAAAAATAACTGTTGTAGTATGAAACAAAAATTGATGGTTTTGATGATTGGTTTTGCATTACTGTCATGTAGTCCAAAACCGCAAGCTATAGCATATGGAGCGGATGGATGTCATTATTGTAAAATGACCATTGTAGATAGAATACATGCAGCAGAAATAGTTACGAATAAAGGCAAGGTTTATAAGTTTGATGCCATTGAATGTATGTTGAATTATGACAAAGAAATTGAAGAGGGAATTAATGCCATGTATCTTGTTAATCATTATGGCAATCCAGAAGAATTAATTAATGCGTCCGAGGCTACTTTTTTAATTTCCGAAAATATTCCAAGCCCTATGGGTGCATTTTTAACGGCCTTTAAGACCAAAGATGAGGCCGGTAAGATTAAAATGGAAAAAGAAGGCAAAATTTATTCATGGAAAGAGTTGTTAGAACACTTAAAATAGTAAATTGATGTATCAAATTTCAAGTACAATATTAGAGCAAGAATTTAATGGCTTGCAAGCAAAAAAAATAGTAGCGGATGAAAATTTGGAAGTTTTGACAATTAGTCTGGAAAATGGGAGTGAGTTTCCAGAGCACACTTCACCAAGAGATGCTTTCCTTGTACTATTGGAAGGGTTGATAGAATTTCATATTAACAACAAAAACTTTCTTTTGCAAAAACAACAAACATTTAACTTTCCTGCGGGGGTTCCACATACCGTAACTGCAAAAATGAATTCAAAATTTTTAATCATTAGGTGAACATAGTTATAAACATAACAAGTGTTTTTCTTTTTCTTTTTTCGGCTTTTGCCAATGCATCACAAATCATTGTTTGTAAAACCTGTGAAATTTCAACAATTAAGCAGGGGATTAGTGTTGCAATGGAGAATGATACCGTCTTGGTCAAAAAGGGGACTTACAAAGAACATAATCTGGTTATAGATAAACCTTTGACATTGGTTGGTGAAGGGTATCCTGTAATTGATGGCGAAGAGAAAGGTGAGATTATAACCATAACAGCGGACAATGTTACCGTAGACGGGCTTTTCATTATCAATGTAGGTACTAGCTATACATCAGATTATGCAGCAGTAAGGGTAAAAAGAAGCAAGAATTTTGTTATTAAAAATCTGGTGCTGGAAAAACTTTTTTTTGGGATTTATTTGGAAAAGGCCAATGATGGCGAAGTGTACCACAATAAGATAATTGGTGATGCCGAGGAAGAATATAATTCGGGCAATGGCATTCAATTGTGGTATTGTAAAAACATAAGGATAGAACATAATTTTGTTGAAAGAGTCCGTGATGGCATTTATTTGGAATTCTCTGACAATTGCGTGATAAAAAACAACGTAAGTGCCAACAATATTAGATATGGCCTACATTTTATGTTTTCCAATAATGATCTTTATGAAGATAATACATTTGAAAAAAATGGGGCAGGTGTAGCTGTTATGTTTTCAAAAAAGATAAAAATGTACAATAACATTTTTAAAGAGAATTGGGGTTCAGCTTCCTATGGGGTATTGTTAAAAGAAATCAATGATGCAGAGATCATAGGAAATCGTTTTGAAGAGAACACAATTGGGATCAATATAGAAGGCTCTAACCGTATTAATTACAGTAATAATGATTTTGTAAATAACGGTTGGGCAATAAAAGTTAGAGGGGCATGCTATGAAAATAAGTTTATAAACAACAATTTTCTATATAATTCTTTTGATATTTCATACAATAGCAAACTTAATGACAATGAGTTCAATTCAAATTATTGGAGCAGTTATACAGGATATGATTTAGATAAAAATGGCGTGGGTGATGTTCCCTACCGTCCTGTAAAGTTGTTTTCATATATTGTGAACCGTACTCCTGAAACAATTATTTTATTACGTAGTTTGTTTATTGATATTATAGATTTTTCTGAACGGGTATCTCCAGTTTTTACTCCTGATGATCTTTTAGACAGTACACCTTTAATGAAGAAAATAGAATGATCAAAATTGAAAACATCCATAAACGGTTTGGCAAGAACCAAGTGTTGAGAGGTATAGATTTGACCATTTCCGATGGAGGTATTTTTGTGGTGCTGGGACCCAACGGATCAGGAAAAACAACCTTGATCAAATGTATATTGGGAATGGTACTTCCAAATAAAGGCGAGATTCTTGTTAGGGACATATCTATAAAAAATAATTGGACGTATCGCCAACATATAGATTATTTGCCACAGATTGCAAATTTTCCAAATAACCTTTCTGTTTCTGAATTGATTAAAATGATCAAAGATTTACGGGGAAAATCAGGAGATGACTCACAATTGATCAAACGCTTTCAACTGAAACCTTTTTTAGACAAGAAACTAGGGAACCTTTCTGGCGGCACCAAACAAAAAGTGAACCTATTGCTTGCGTTTATGTTCAATAGTCCTTTGATTATTTTGGACGAGCCCACTTCAGGTTTGGATCCAATAGCACTTCTAAGGCTCAAGGAGCTTATTAAAGAAGAAAAAGAAAAAGGGAAAACCATTGTGATCACTTCGCATATAATGAGCTTTGTTGAGGAAGTGGCAGATGAAATTGTATTTCTTTTAGATGGGAAAGTTTATTTTAAAGGAACTATAGATGCCCTAAAAAAGAAGACGGAACAACAAGATTTTGAACATGCCATTGCATCCATTTTAACTCAAAGCTATGCTTAAGATATTAAAATATAGTTTCTATGACCTTATGCGCAGCCGTTGGAGCTATGTGTATTTTTTGTTTTATTTATTGTTGGGAACAGTGCTTTTATTTTTAAACAATGACCTCTCTAAGGCGGTCATTACATTAATGAACGTTATCATTATAATTGTGCCGTTAATAGGAACCATTTTTGGGGTCATGTATTATTACAGTTCAAAAGAATTTACAGAACTATTGTTGGCACAACCCATAAAAAGGTCATCTATTTTTATTGGTCAGTACTTGGGAGTGGCTCTTTCGTTGTCCATGAGCTTAATCATTGGTTTGGGGCTGCCCTTTGTGTTTTATGGCCTGTTCCAGTCCAATGCCATATGGGATTTTTCATTGCTTTTGGTTACTGGAGCTTTTTTAACACTCATTTTTACGGCGTTGGCTTTTAATATAGCCCTGTACAATGAAAATAAAATAAAAGGTTTTGGTTATGCCATTCTCCTTTGGCTGTTTTTGGCAGTAGTTTATGATGGTCTCTTTTTAATGTCCCTAGTGCTGTTTGAATCTTATCCGTTGGATAAATTTTCGCTTGTGGCAACTATGTTCAATCCTATAGATCTGTCTAGAATTCTTATTTTATTAAAGTTGGACATTTCTGCTCTTCTTGGTTATACCGGAGCTGTGTTCCAAAAATTCTTCGGGACTAATTTTGGGGTTTTATTGTCAATTTCAGCACTTTCAATTTGGGTCTTTATCCCCACTTTTAACATCTACAGAAAATCAAAAAAGAAAGATTTTTAACATTTTAGAGCCTACCTTATCATAAAACAACAAACGCCTGTTTTTCTGTGACTTAAGTTTTTTTATCTTAATCTAAAAGATGATTTTTATCATGTTTTTTACAGCCATATAAGTCTAATTTTGTTGTATAAAAGATAAAAAAGTCTTTTTTGTCTTAGAAACTTTTAAAACCAATTAAAACATGTTATCTAAAAAGCAAGCAAGGGCTTTTTTTCTAGGAGGAACATTAGTGACATTTCTAATTTTTATTGGACTTACTATTTATTCTTTTTCTGGAGAAAATGACCAAACAAACCACGAGAACCTTACTGAATCAGCAATAAGGGGAAAAAAGATTTGGGAATCTAACAATTGTATGGGCTGCCATACGATTTTAGGTGAAGGAGGTTATTATGCCCCGGAATTAACAAAAGTAGTTGACCGGTTAAATCTAAAGTATGATGGATTAGGGGAAGAAGTCATCAAAAGTATTTTAATGTCACCAGTGCCTTGGCAACCGAACGGCAGAAAAATGGTCGCTTATGAAATGACAGAGCAAGAGGCAGAAGATGTTGTAGCCTTTTTTAAATGGATAGGGGAAATTGATTTAAATGGATTTGGAGAAGTCGTAGGTGTAGATAGAAAAATATCCCCTTTAGCAAAAGATAACAACTAAACTAACAAATTATGAAATACAAATCGCAAAAAGTAGCATATTGGTTTTTTGCCCTTTCAATGCTGTTGTTCGGGCTACAAATTATTTATGGTTTTATTATGGGCTTTGCCCACGCAGGTTTTGATGGGCTACATGAAATTATTCCTTTCAATACAGCTAAAGCTGTCCACCTTAATTTATTGGTAGTTTGGTTGTTGTCGGGGTTTATGGGAGCGGCATATTATATTATTCCTGAAGAGGCGCAACATGAATTAGTGAGTGTAAAATTGGCATACGTACAGTTGATCAGTTTGGCATTGGTAGGTGTAGCTGCAATTATTGGTTTTCACTTTAATATTTGGGAAGGAAGAAAATTTTTGGAAATACCAAGAGGACTGGATTATTTGGTGGTAATCAATGTACTGCTGTTTTTAGGAATTATAATAATGACCCTATATAAAGGAAAGCGTAGAACTACCACAGCATTAGTGTTGACCATGGGACTTTTCTTCGCCGCATTATTGTACCTGCCTGGAATGTTGCCTTTTGATAGTCAAGTAACAGATTCATTCTTTCGTTGGTGGGTAGTTCACTTATGGGTAGAAGGTGTTTGGGAGCTGATTATGGGAGGTATATTATCGTTCTTGTTGATTAAACTTACAGGGGTAGATAGAGAAGTAATTGAAAAATGGCTGTATGTTATTGTTGGATTAACGTTCCTTTCTGGAGTGTTGGGCACAGGGCATCATTATTACTATATAGGTGTAAATAAAATATGGTTGATCGTAGGTGGAATATTCTCTGCACTTGAGCCTTTAGCATTCTTGGCAATGGCATTGTTCGCAGTGAACATGTACAGAAAAGGAGAAAAAAAGCATCCAAATAAATTAGCATTGTATTGGACACTTGGCGCAGCAATTGTATCATTTGTAGGTGCAGGCTTATTGGGATTTGCACACACTTTGCCACAAACAAATTTATACACACACGGAACTTTGGTCACGGCAATGCACGCACATTTGGCATTTTGGGGAGCTTATGCAATGATTGTTTTAGCAATTATTAGTTATTCATTACCAAATATGACAGGCAGAAAATTATATGACAGTTCTAGAGGTAGAATGGCTTTTTGGTTTTCCAATATAGGTATGGTAGGTATGACTATTGCCTTTGGAGTTGCTGGTGTAGCACAAGTATATTTAGAACGTATTACGAAAATAGATTTCATGGAAGTTCAAAAAATGGTAGAAGTTCATTTTTACGTTTTAATAATATGCGCAGCTTTATTTACTACAGGTATTGTTCTATACATGATAGATTTTGTTAAACATGGCCGTCCCACTGACGAAGCATTGGAAAGTATAACCGATTAAAAAGCATAATAAAATGAGAAATGTTAAATTAGGATTATTAGCATTGGTCGCTTTAATGTTAAGTTGTAAAAGCGACAAGAAAAAGGGAGTAGATTACTCTAAACCAACAGTAGAAGAAACATCTGGAGATCAAATAGCCATTACAGATGTGGAAATTAAAAGGGGAAGTGAAATTTACTTTGACAAATGTGCAGGATGCCATGGCTCTAGTAGAAAAGGCGCTACGGGTCCATCTTTATTGCCAGATGGAGACGGAAAATATGCAGCAACAAAAGATTTAGGAGCTGCAGGTTTAAGAATATTCATTGAAAATGGTACTCCTGGCGGCATGCCAGAATGGAAAGGGATTATGACTGATGATGAAATAGAGCTAATGACACGGTTCTTGCAAGTGGATCCTCCAGTAATTCCGCCTTATGGTCTAAGTGAAATCCAAGATAGCTGGAATCTTTTAATTCCTGTAGCTGATAGGCCCACTAAACCAGAACACAGTAGAAATATTGATAATTACTTTGGTGTCATTATGAGAGACGCTGGTAAAGTGGCCATTATTGATGGAGATACCAAAGAAAGGTTGGTAGTGTTAAAAACAGGTTTTGCAGTGCATATTTTAAGGACATCTGCTTCTGGTAGATATATTTATTCCGTTGGTAGAGATGGTAAAATTACCATGATAGATACATATACCAAAATACCAACAATAGTTGCAGAAGTAAAAGGAGGTTTTGATGCTCGTTCTGTTGAGGTTTCTAAATATAAAGGATATGAGGACAAGTATTTGGTGTTTGGGGGCTATAGCCCTAGTCATATTGCCATTTTAGATGCTCAGACTTTAGAACCGATCAGTGTTACAGAAACAAAAGGAAATGCATGTGATGGCGATAAAGAGTTTATTGAGGAAGCTCGTGTTGCTTCTATTGTTGCCTCGCATACCGATCCCGTTTGGATCTGTAATGTAAAAGAAACCGGTATGGTTTGGATTGTGGATTATACAGATCCTAAAAAACCTGGAATCACACAAATTCCATCAGCTAGATTTTTACATGACGGTGGTTGGGATTCTACAGGACATTATTTCTTGGTAGCTGCAAATGCAAGTAATAAAATTGTAGTTATAGATGTGCCCAATAAAAAACTGGTCAAAATAATAGAAACAGGGATTAAACCACATCCGGGAAGAGGTACCAATATTAAAAATGAATTGGGCAATCTTTGGGTAACTTCCCACTTAGGGGAAAATAAACTTTCTTTTATTAAAACAAACCCAGGTGAAGGTCAGTGGACCGTAGTTAAAGAAGTAAAAGCTACTGGTAGTGGCGGGGGTGCATTGTTTGTAAAATCACACCCTAAATCCAAACACCTTTGGGTAGATAGAACTTTAAACCCAGATGCTGCTTTAAATTCTGTTGTAGATGTATTTGACACCAATACTTTGGAATTAAAGAAAACACTTCCTGCACCAGAAGGGGTAAATGGTAGAGCTGTGCACATGGAATATAATAAAGCCGGGGATGAGGTTTGGGTCTCTTATTTTATGGGAGAGAACAGTGCCATTGTCATCTATAATGACAAGACCCTAGATGTGAAACAGATTATCCAAGGGGATTGGGTAGAAAACCCAACAGGTAAATTCAACGTTTACAATACTACACATGATATTTATTAACTGATTCTTAATACACGTTCAGTATTTCTAAGAAATACTGAACGTGTATTTTCTAATTAAAGAATAATTAACAAATAGGTTTTGTCTTAATTATTTAAGACTTGCCAAAATGTTCTTGTCCCACTCTTAAAATAAATTGTTTTTTATGAAATTACTTAAGGCATTACATATTATGCTTTTGTTTTTGAGCACGCACATTTTTGCGCAAATAAACCCAACAGATTCTATTGAAGTCAAGGAGTTGGATGAAGTTGTGGTTACTGCTCAATATGCGCCAAAATCAGAAAGGAATGCTATTTATAAAGTAAAAGTGATAAGTACAAAAGATATAAAAGCAAGGGCAGCAACTAATTTGACAGAACTTTTACGTCATGAATTAAATTTTGATCTTTCTTTTAACCCTTCATTTGGTGCCGGAATAGAACTACATGGTATTTCTAAAGAGAATATTAAAATATTGGTAGATGGCGTGCCGTTGATTGGGCGTGTAAATGGTGTCTTAAATTTAAACCAGATCAATCTGGACAATATAGAGAGAATAGAAATTATAGAAGGTCCTGTATCTGTATTTTATGGAACAGATGCCATGGGGGGGACCATTAATTTGATTACAAAGAAAAGTCAAGAAAAGACAATTTCAGGAAATATCAACGCGTATTATGAAAGTGTTGAAGCAAAGAACGTAAATGCTTTTTTAGGATATAAATTCGGTAAAAACTTAATTAGAACAGAAGGGGGTCACTATTATTTCAACGGTTTAAATACAGATGATGATTTCATAAGAACACAAAATTGGCCTAAAAAAAGTAAATACCACACCAATGTAAAATACATTAGGGAACTAGGGAATTTTAAACTGCGTTTTTCCAGTGATTTTTCAGAAGAGGAAGTAAATACTTTGGGAGAGGTTAGTGCCAGGAGCAATACGGCCACAGATATTGATTATATAACAAGACGATGGGACAACACACTTAATTTTCAAGGAAAATTAAAGAATGATAAATTCCTTGATATTACTGTCTCTTATCTAAATTATGATAGGTTTGACACTTCTTACCTTTATGATTCCGGGACAGATGCTTCTGAATTGATTGCTAATAATCTTAACGAAAACGGAAACTATTTTAATACTTTTTTTGCAAAAGGGCAATATGCAAATAGTAGCCTTTCTGATAGATTAAATTATGTTCTTGGCGCGGAGCTTGAATCTAATTATGCCAAGGGCAATAGAATAATGGATGAGAAACAAGATCTACAGAACACATCTTTCTTTGCAAGCATAAATTATAAGGTGTCCAATAATCTGGAAATACAGCCAGCGTTAAGATATACCTATAATAGTAGTTTTAAAAGTTTATGGTCCCCAGCTTTAAACCTTAAATATAGATTTAACGGCCAGCATGTTTTAAGATTTGCATATGGCAATGGATATAGGGCACCAAGTATTAAGGAGCTATATTTAGATTGGATGCCAACCTATGGGCCGTTTACATACATTTTTACAGGAAATGAAGATTTAAAGGTAGAATCTTCCCATAGTTTTAACCTCTATTATTCATACAGAAAAGATTTGAACAATGAAAGTTATATACAGATAGAACCGTCATTTTTCTACAATGAGATAAAAAATTTAATTGGCTTAAGTGAACTGGTCAATTCAGAAAGGCATTACATTAATCTTAATAAGACCAAGTCTTTAAGTGCTTCCGTACAAGTAAAACATAGAATACTTGAAAACTTGCAGTATAATCTGGGAGTTTCATATTTAGGAAGGTATAATGAATATACAGATATCTTTAATTCAGATGAATTCTTGTATACACCTTCTGTAAATGCTTCTGTTTCATATCTATATATGCCTTTAGATTTAAATCTTTCTGCTTTTTATAAATATTCGGGAAAACGGGAAGGACATTATATAGAGGAAGTAAATGGTACAGATGTATTAAGAAACTCAACAAGGGACGATTTCAATAATTTGGACATCTCACTGGCAAAATCAATATTTCAAAACAAATTAGTACTCTCATTAGGTGTAAAAAATGTTTTTAATATTACTGATATAGAAACATTCAATCAAATAGGAGCGGCACATGATAGGGACATTCAACTTTGGGGGACCACCTATTTTTTACAAACAAAATTTAATTTTTAACTAAATAATTTTCATCATGAAAAAACACTTGTATATTACAGTAATAGCATCATTGATGATGCTTAGCACCTTTGCACAACAATTTGATGTATCGGCAGAAGTTAGACCACGTTATGAAAATAAGCATGGTTATAGAACATTATTAAACGAAAATGCAAATGGCTCCAATTTTGTGTCACAAAGGACAAGATTAAATTTCAATTATGGGCAAGAGAAGATTAGGTTGGGCGTTTCGTTGCAGAATGTCAGGGTTTGGGGAGATGTAAGTACCCTTTCCAGTGATGACAATGCAATTGCATTGCATGAAGCATGGGCAGAAGCCATTTTAAGCAATGAAGTAACATTAAAATTTGGCCGCCAAGAAATTGTTTACGATGACCATAGAATTTTTGGCAGCGTAGGTTGGGCACAACAAGCACGTAGCCATGATGCCTTTTTGTTTAAATATACACCAAATGAAAATAATAGATTGGATATAGGGTTGGCATTAAATTCTGATTCACAGAGCAATATAGACAATCTTTATAGCAACGCAGCGGGGTATAAGGCATTCCAATATGCTTGGTACCATGGTGATTTCAATAATTTTGGTCTAAGTTTTTTGCTGTTAAATACTGGAATAGAGTATTTGGATATAAATAACAATCAAACAGTTGATTATATGCAGACTATAGGACCTAGATTAACTTATAAATCAGGGATGTTCAATGCCAATGCAGCTACTTATTTCCAAACTGGAAAAACATCGAACATAGATGTTAGCGCATCCTATTTTTCTGGAAATATCGGGTATAAAATATCTGATAATTTTTCTGCTGGGTTGGGGATGGAATATTTATCCGGGAAAGATATGGATGATACCGATGCAGAAGTTAAATCTTTTGCCCCATTATTTGGCACCAACCATAAATTTAATGGGTGGATGGATTATTTTTATGTGGGCAACCATGGAGGTTCTGTTGGATTAACAGATATAAATGCCAATATTGCATATACAAAAGATAAGTTTTCCGCTAAATTAATACCACATATTTTTTCATCAGCAGCTGATATCTATGATGGTACAACTAAAATGGACAACAATTTGGGAACAGAAATTGATTTGACATTTGGTTATAAGTTATCTAAAGATATTATGCTAAATGCAGGTTATTCACTAATGTTTGCAACAGAATCCATGGAAGTTTTAAAAGGAGGGGATAAAGACGAAAACAATTCTTGGGCTTGGGTAATGTTCACCTTCAAGCCAAAATTGTTCACAACTGTAAAAGAATAATGTTTTTTGGTTGACACAAGTGTATTTAGAGCGTAAAATGAAAATGGATTTTATGGCAGTACAGAAAGAAGTTGAAATTCATTTATAGTATTAATCATATGTGTAACGCTGTTCTTTAAGGAGTTGTGCTCTATGTGATAGACTTCTATGAACCCGGTAGGCCTACAGATGAAACGTTAGAAATTAACAATTAAATTAATAAATTAAATATGAGAAACTTAAAAGTAATGTTTAGTAATTCTGGGATTGTACTAATGGTCTTGTTGGCAAGTTGCAATACTGATACGAAAACAGCTAAAAATGTCTTACCGGATAACACTGCTGAAATTGTTATAAAAGGTACCATGAATGCAGAACTTACATCTCCTCCTAATGTTCCTGCACCAGTAGGTGACCGTAGAGCAAAAAGAGTAATTATAAACATGGAGATTCTGGAAGAAGAAGGGACTATGACAGATGGGACAACATACATATATTGGACCTTTGGAGGTTCAGTTCCAGGGAGTTTTATTCGGACACGTGTAGGAGATGAGGTAGAATTTACCCTGTCTAACCATCCAGATAATAAATTACCTCATAACATTGATCTACATGCGGTAACCGGACCAGGAGGTGGAGCAACTTCTTCATTTGTTGCGCCAGGGCATGAAAAAACGTTCTCTTTTAAAACATTAAACCCAGGGTTATATGTATACCACTGTGCAACAGCACCTGTAGGAATGCATATTGCAAATGGCATGTATGGATTAATTTTAGTTGAACCAGAAGGAGGCTTGCCAGAAGTAGATAAAGAATACTATATCATGCAAGGAGACTTCTATACAAAAGGAGACAATGGAGCACCAGGATTGCAAGCTTTTGATATGAAAAAAGCAGTTGCAGAAGATGCAGATTATGTAGTGTTCAATGGTAAAGTTGGCTCTTTAACAGGAGATAATGCCATTACTGCAAATGTGGGTGAAACCGTTCGTTTGTATGTTGGTAATGGGGGTCCAAACTTAGTTTCTTCTTTCCATGTAATTGGTGAAATTTTTGATAGGGTAAATGTAGAAGGAGGGTCAATGATTAATGAAAATGTACAGACAACATTAATTCCTGCCGGTGGCGCTGCAATTGTTGAGTTTAAAGTAGATGTTCCAGGAACGTTTATTATAGTAGATCATTCCATTTTTAGGGCCTTTAACAAAGGAGCCTTAGGAATGCTAAAAGTCAAAGGGGAAGAGAACAAACAACTTTATTCAGGTGTAAAACAAGAAGGTATTTATAACCCTGAGGGAGGAACGTTACAAGAAATGCCAGATGAAGATGAAGTAAAAGTAGCAGTTAATACCAATAAAAGTTTGGCAGAAAAAATCGCCTCGGGAAAACTTATTTATACCAAAACATGTTTTGCTTGTCACCAAGCAAATGGAGAAGGTATTGCAAGCGCATTTCCGCCATTGGCAAAATCCGATTATTTAAATGCTGATGTTAAACGTGCGATCGATATTGTACTTAATGGGAAAACAGGTGAAATCACCGTTAATGGAGATAAGTACAACAGCGTAATGACCAAACAAACCTTGACTAATGATGAAGTTGCAGATGTATTGACCTATGTTTATAATTCTTGGGGCAATAACAAAACCAATGTCACTGTAAATCAAGTGAACCAAGTTAAGAATGGTCATTAATAGATAAAAAATGAAAGCTGTTTTAAGATTGACGATTTGTATACTGTTATTTTGGGCAACCAATACAAATTGTCAGTCTAAAATGGTTTCCATAAAAGGAGGTACATATATTCCACTTTACGGTAGAGATTCTTTACAAGTGACTATTTCTGATTTTGAAATGGATGTATACCCAGTCACCAACCAAGAATTCTTAAAATTCATTAAGGAAAACCCAAGATGGAGAAGGTCTAGAGCCAAGAAACTTTTTGTAGATGGGAGCTACCTTTCTAATTGGAAATCTGATACAGATTTAAATGACAATCAATCTTTAAAAGCAGCCATAACCAGTGTCTCTTGGTTTGTGGCCAAAGATTATTGTGAATGTCAAGGGAAACGATTACCTACTATTGATGAATGGGAATATGTGGCAATGGCAAATGAAACTATGCCAGATGCCCGTACATTGAAAACGTATAACGAGTACATTTTATCTTGGTATGAAAAGCCTAAAACGTTTAACAATGATATAGGTTCCACCTTTGTAAATTATTGGAAAGTATATGATTTACATGGATTGGTCTGGGAGTGGACTTCAGATTTTAATTCAGTTTTAGTGTCAGGGGAGTCCCGTAAAGATGTTGATAATGATAGTAATCTCTTCTGTGGAAGCGCAGCAATAGGAGCCACAGATTTAATGAATTACGCCGCTTTTATGAGATATGCCATTCGTGGTAGTGTAAAAGCAAAGTATACCATGAGAAATCTAGGTTTTAGATGTGTAAAAGACAAAAAACAAACAATAAATGAAAACCTCTAGTTATATAATAACCCTATTTGTTGCATTATTATCTTTTGCTTCTTGCAAGAATAAAACTGAATCCAACAACAGGAAAGAAGAAATAGCACTTTACCAATGTCCTATGAAGTGTGAAGGAGAAAAAACATATCATGAGCCGGGCAGTTGTCCTATCTGTAAGATGGATTTAAAATTGATTTCTGAACTAAGCCCCAAGGTAATGGCCATTGGTGAAATTTCAGATGAGTCTATTTTTAATTTAACAACAGAATGGAATACAGAGGAAGGTGAAGTTATAGAACTTAAAGAATTACAAGGAAAGACATTGGTTGTGGTCATGATTTATACAACCTGCAAAGCAGCTTGTCCAAGATTAATGGCAGATATGAGAAATATAGAAAATCAAATACCTGAAAATAAGTTAAATGACGTTCAATTTGTTTTAGTGAGCATTGACCCAGAAACAGATACACCCAAACGCTTAAAAGAGTTTGCTATAGAAAATGAAATGGATGGTAATCAATGGACATTTTTACAAGGAACGAAAAGTAGCGTAAGGGAATTTGCAAATGTTTTAGCAGTTAAGTACAAAGAAATTTCGCCTATGGATTTTTCACACTCAAATATTATAAGTGTGTTTAATTCTGGAGGAGAATTAATGCACCAGCAAGAAGGGTTGGGTGTAGATAATAAAGAAACAGTTTCAAAAATTTTAGAATTAATTCAATAATAGAGAGTCAAAATGAATTTGATAGAAAATAAAACAGTAGCAGAAATTGTTGCAGAAAATATAAAAACAGCGCACATTTTTAAAAAACATGGAATTGATTTTTGTTGTGGAGGAGGAATAACGATTGAAAAGGCATGTGAAAAGAACAATGCCGATTATTCTGTTTTAAAAAAAGAATTAGAAGGTATAGATACTGTTGTTTCAAAGGCATACGATTATAATAGTTGGGATTTAAGTTTTCTTGTAGACCACATACAAAATGTACACCATACCTATGTTGAAGAAAACATTCCTTTGCTTGTTCAATATGCAAATAAAGTAGCGAAAGTACATGGACACCATTATGCAGAAGTTGTAGAAATAAATAAGTTGTTTGCTGAGGTCGCCAATGAACTTACAATGCACATGATGAAAGAAGAGCGTATTCTTTTTCCTTATATAAAGCAAATGGTCAAGGCAGAAAAGGAAGGAACGTTTTCTGAAAAACCTCATTTTGGGACTGTAAAAAATCCAATACAAATGATGGAGAATGAGCATGAAAATGCAGGAGACGTTTTTAAAGAAATAGCAAGGTTGAGCAATAATTATACTCCGCCAGAGAATGCTTGTAATACGTTTAGAGCATTATATGCTAAACTGGAGGAATTTGAACAAGACCTACATCAACACATACATTTGGAAAACAATATTTTATTTCCAAAAGCAATTCAACTAGAGCAATAAAAACAAAACCAATCTTAAATTAAAAAATCATGAAAAAGTAACTTTTTTCAACTATATCAATGGCACAACAATTTGATGTATTGGCAGAAGCCATTTTGAGCAATGAAGTAACATTAAAATTTGGCAGCCAAGAAATTGTTTATGATAATCATAGAATTTTTTAATTTGAATCATTGTTAATATGAATAAAACAACACCTTATTATCATGTAATTGGCAAAGAAATAGATGTTTTTGAGCATGCATACACATGCAAGATCCCATTTTTGCTAAAAGGACCTACTGGAACCGGGAAATCTAGATTTATTGAGCATATGGCCTATAAATTGGATACTAGATTAATTACTATTTCATGCCATGAGGAAACATCATCCACAGATTTAATAGGCCGTTATATTATTAAAGGTGCAGAGACCCTTTGGTTAGATGGCCCTTTAACTATTGCAGTTAAAGAAGGGGCTATTTTGTATTTGGACGAAATTGCCGAAGCAAGACCAGATGTTATTGTTGCTATACATTCATTAACAGACCACCGTAGGGAACTGTTTGTTGATAAATTGGGAAAAACCATAAAAGCACATGAGAATTTTATGTTGGTTGCTTCATTTAACCCAGGTTACCAACGTGGTTTTAAAGAACTAAAGCCATCTACAAGACAGCGATTTGTAGCAATGTCTTTTGATTATCCAGAGCCAAAAATTGAATCGGAAATTTTAGTAAAAGAAACAGGGATAGATGCTGGTATCGCTAAAAAATTAGTAAATATTGCCACCAAAATCAGAAACTTAACAGAATTGGGATTAACAGAAACGGTTTCCACTCGTTTGCTTGTGGATGCTGCTCAACTGATTCATAGTGGGTTGCACAAAAGGCTTTCAGTACATGTTGCTGTAATAGAACCTTTGACAGATGATTTGGAAGTGGTACAAGCACTTAAAGACTTAAGTGATTTAATGATATAAATTAATACTATATCTCAATGTTCGAGTTTGAGCCAGATGAATATATATTTACAAAGCTTGCCTATTACTTTAAACGCAAAAAAAAGGAAAAGCAAGAGCAAGTTTCGTATACAGTTCATTTAAGCGATATAAAGCCTCGTTTAACCCTGTTAGCCAGAGCAATTACAGGGAAACCCATAGAAATATATGAAGCAGAAAGAGAAGGGGGCTATAGGAACAACAATTTTTTTCTTCCCGTAAAATATTCAGAATTTAAAGAGGTAGATGAAAACATTTCATTTTTTATATTCAGAATTTTGTACTTATCCGTTCAAAAGAATTTAAACCTAAATTGGAATGACAATCAAGAGCACGATATTTTAGAATCCCAACGAAAAGCAGAAGAATCTTCTCTAGCTATTCTTAAATCCTTATTTGATCAATTTCCAATAACCAAAAAAAACCATGAGAAATTTAGTGCAATGTATAGCATTAAATCAGCTCAGAAGTTACCGGTAGATTTCTCTTTTATCTATGGAAAATGGATGCGGAACACCCCCCATGACAATTCAGAAAAGCAATTGGAGAATTTTACCGATCGGGTAAAAAAGGCCAATGAAGAACAACCAAAAACAACAATCAGATCCAATGCGATCGAGGAAATCATTTCGGTACAAATAGACCAAAAACAAATGGAAGATGCCGTATTACAGCATCAATTTGAAAAGGTAGAGACTGCTGAGGAGTTTGGAGGTAATTTTAGGGATATGGATGGCGAAGATGAGTTGGAAGATCACTCCAACGCATTAGATGAAATAAACATGAAGTATACGGTTCGTGTAGATGACACGGCACATTCCGTATACCAAGCAGATTTTATTGAAAACGCAACAGTTTCAGAAAGTGCAGAAGCAAACAACAATGACTATCACATCTATTATGACGAATGGGATTACTCCAAAAGAGCCTATAGAGAAGATTTTTGTAAAGTATATCCAAAAACACAGCTAGAGACAAATGTATCATATTATAAAAAAACCTTGTCTGAAAACAGGTCAACCTTGGTTGGATTGCGGAAAATGCTGACCACAGTGAATAACAAATACCAACAACAACGTAGGCAAACACAGGGTGAAGAGTTTGATATTGATGCTATAACCGATTTGTTTGTTGATGTAAAAACAGGGCATACACCTTCAGAAAAAATTTATTTGTCCAAACGAAAAAAAGAAAAAAATCTATCAATTTTATTATTGTTGGACATTAGTTTGTCCAGCGATGGTTATGCGGCGGGGAACCGTGTAATTGATGTGGAAAAGCAAGTTTCACTTTTATTTGGGGAGATTTTAGATGAGTTTAATATAGATTTCTCCATTGACTGTTTTTATTCAAAAACACGAAATCATTCTACCTACTTATCCCTTAAAGATTTTGATGATGATTGGAATACTGCCAAATATAGAATTGGCGCCATTGAGCCCAGTGGTTACACACGTATTGGAGCCGCACTTAGACATTCAGGAGCATTATTGGATAAACGGAACACTAAAAATAAATGGGTTATCCTTATTTCTGATGGCAAGCCAAATGATTATGATAAATATGAGGGAAAGTATGGTATTAATGATGTAAAACAAGCATTGCGAGAATTAAACCAACGCCAGATCAATTCATATGCATTGGCTATTGAGGCTCAGGCAAAATACTATTTACCACAAATGTTTGGGCAAAACCATTATCAAATTCTTACGACACCAGTTGAGCTGTTACAGTCATTGGTAAAGTTGTATGAAAAAATTAAGCACCAAAGTTAAAATGATGAATAGGTATTGTTTTGTACTATTCTTTTTACTGCTCTTCTCTTGTAATGAAGAGGGAATGAATTATTCAGAAACTATACTGGAGAATGATGAAATAAACACCACATTTCTACATCACATACAAGCACCGGAAAAGGCATTGTTGTCTTGGTATTTATATGCTTATGGAAATGAATGTGGCATTGGGTCTTCAAAAAAAAAGTGCCAATTGTTAAAAGAAATGAATATTCAGGATGAATGTGATGTAGACCATTTAAACAATTTATTGCAATGGTTTTCCAGTGACATGTTGGTGGTTTATAAATTAAACCAGTGCCCAAACCTGCCAATAAAATCTGCTATTCAAAACACATTTGAAAGAATTGTTCTCATTAGAAAAATGGATACTCTGTCCATACAATATTCCATAAAAGGGATAAACAATAGTCAAGAAAAATCATGGAACATCAATCAAATAGATTCGTATGTACTTAAAAGTAATACGCTTATAAAAATAAACAAAGATGAATAAAACTGTAGTAGACTATAAAAATTTCTATTACCCACCTGGAGGGATTTTAATGTGGATCATTATTTTTTTAGAACTGATAACCTTTGGGGCAGCATTGGTTGCAATGGTGTATTATGGAAAATTGGAAGCTGATGTTTTTCATGCTTCAAGGCTGCATTTAAATACTACAATAGGCACAATCAATACAATATTTTTAATAACTAGTGGATTTTTTATGGCTAATTCTGTTAGTTTTTTAAAAGAAGGAAACATTACAAAAGCATCCTTGTTTTTAAAGCTGACCATGCTAGGGGGGCTTTTGTTTCTGGGACTTAAAGGGTTTGAATATTATGAAAAAATTGAAGCAGGCCTTACAATTGGCAACAACACCTTTTTTACATTTTACTGGATGCTTACACTGTTCCATGTAATTCATGTTTTGGTGGGATTGGTAATTCTAGCATCTGTTTACATGGGTTTAAAGAAAAATAAATTAAAAATAATAATAGAAGATGTGGAGGCCAGTGCCGCTTTTTGGCATATGTGCGATTTAATATGGCTTTTACTTTTTCCTATAATCTATTTACTTTTTTAATATGAAAACAGAAACAATCACAACCTGGGCTTTTTTATTAATCTTGACTATTTCCGCTGCACTATTTTCTAATATGAGCGGAAAATATGTTGTTTATATATTACTGTTTTTAGCAGCATTAAAATTTATCAGTGTTGCATTTCAGTTTATGGAACTTAAAAAAGCGCATATTTTTTGGAAAACAATGATGCTTTGCTTCTTAGCCGCCTTTATCCTAATTATAATGGCACTTTTGGCATAAGTGTCAGGTTGTTTTGACCTCGAGCACGAGGGATAAAAAGGAAACCGATGTAGCATATATCTTCGACATTTCCTCGAGAACATTAGCTTTCATGAAGTTTGTTATTCTAAACACTTTTAATCGCAATAGATTTAGATTTGAAAATAAAGAGCAACAAACGGTCTCTTAATCAGAGAGCAATGTTATTTATAGAAACTGATAATTATCATATTTTGCATTTGTGAATACCTGTACATTGCCAGCTTAAATTATTTTCAGCTATACGTTATAGAATATGAAACATATACATTCATTTCACATTCCTGTCATGGGAATTGCTTTCACTGTAGATACGCCGTTAAAAGTTGCACAATACGGTATAGATTCCGTTATTTTTATAACCGATGACATTCTTCTTGAAAAATTAAGAAAAATGTACAGTGATAAATTTAAACTACCATATCAAGAAATCACAGCAAAAGCCGAGGATTCTAGGGCAAGAAGAATTACTTCATACCTGAATTTGATGAAAGATTTGGCCGAAAAAAAGCTTGATGAGCTTATAAAGTCTTCGGATGAAATTGTAAAATATTTCAGTCTCTTACCCGAAACGTCAACATTGAAACAAGAATTCAAAGCATTTACTGATAAAATTACGGATACTTCTGAAATCAGAAAATGGCTAAAGAACAATTTGTCATTAGGAGATATTAATGTCAATATCATGACAAAGTTAGATAAGGTCAACTTTAAAAAAAACGAAGCCTTACCAGTAGAATACAATGATGCACATGCCGCTTTAAGGGGGTTTGCCAAAAGTAATCTAAGCTCGTCAATGGTTTTTTCTGCCGGTATGAACCCGAGATTATTCAGTTATATAGAACAGTTCGATGATTTTTTCCCGGATAAGAATGGCAATATCAAAAAGAAGGTCGTACTAAAAGTCAGCGATTACCGCTCTGCATTGATACAGGGCAAGTTTTTGGCAAAAAAAGGTATTTGGGTATCTGAATACAGAGTAGAATCTGGCTTAAACTGTGGTGGACACGCCTTTGCAACTGATGGATACTTAATGGGGCCTATTCTTGAAGAGTTCAAGGAGAACAAAGAAACACTTATTAGTACAGTCAGTGAAATATTGAATAATGCTCTTAAAGACAAGAACAGGGAAGTACCCGAAAAATTATTGGATTTGAAAATCACCGCACAAGGAGGTATTGGTACGGCAGAAGAACATTTATTTTTGGTTGACCATTACAAAATCGATTCGGTGGGCTGGGGGTCTCCATTTTTATTGGTGCCAGAAGTGACCAATGTAGATAAAAAAACGTTGGGACAACTTAAATTAGCAAAAGAAGACGATTTGTTTTTAAGCGATGCTTCACCCTTGGGTGTACCTTTTAACAACATTAGGAACAGCAGTAAATATTTAGAAAAAGAAGCAGTTCTAAAAAGTGGGAAGCCAGGTAGTCCTTGCCCTAAAAAGTTTTTGGCACTGACACCTTCAAAGAACGGAAAAACGATTTGTACGGCATCTAGAAAATACCAAGACGCAAAAATGGAAGAGTTGAATGTCCTAAAGAAAGAAGGAGAGCTATCCGATTCCGAATATCAAAAACAGTTTAAAGACTTAACGGCAAAAGAATGTCTTTGTCTTGGTTTAAGCTCTACAGTAATGCAGATACATGATATGGAACGTAAAGTAGAGGGAGACGGGGTGTCTATATGCCCTGGGCCTAATCTTGCCTATTATTCCAAAACAAGTAGTCTGCTTGAAATGACAGATCATATTTACGGGAAGAAAAGTGTTATAGAAAGAACGGACAGACCCAATATGTTTATAAAGGAATTGAATTTATATATCGATTTTTTACAAAAAAAATTAGAAGCTGCTAAAACGAATATGGATAAAAAACAAGAACGCTATTTGACTAAGTTTACCAAAAACCTAGAAGAAGGCATTCTTTACTACAATAACCTGTTCGGTAATTTGAAAGATACTTTTAAGGAAACAAAAAGCACAGTTTTAAAGGAGTTGGAAAAAGGAAGAAATACGCTTACTTCAATAGGGAATGAGATAGAAAAGATAAAAAATCAATAAAATTTTATGCCGCCCTGGTAAAAGAGACGGGTCGGTTGTTTTTTATCATGCTTAAAAACATCCCAAATTTTTAAAGAACTACCGCAATAGCTATCTTTAAGGTCATTGTTGGATGGTGAATAGTTTAGGCTAAAACAATAAAGGTGTTCAATGGCCCTAGTTCTTTACTTTTAGAAATAGCGGTAGTTATGATCAATTTAAAATACCATATTAAAACTGCGCTGGGCTATTTTGTGCTGGCATCAGTTTTGGGTGTGGTGTTGCGGTCTTTTCATTCTGTTGAAATACCAATGAACTATAGGTATGTGGTTCATGCCCATTCACATATAGCATTGTTGGGGTGGGTGTATATGGCATTGACAACCATGGTTTATAAACTGTATTTGGAAAAACAAGGTCTGAATAAAAAGTACCGTATTATTTTTTGGTTTACACAGATTACTTTAGTGGGAATGTTGTTCACCTTTCCTTTTCAAGGATATGCCTTGCTTTCTATTATTTTCTCTACCCTTTTTCTATTCGCATCGTATTGGTTTACTTGGTTTTTTATTAGAAACACCCCAAACGTTCTTAAAAAGACCAATTCGTATACATGTATAAAAATGGCGCTTTGGTATATGGTTTTGTCCAGTATTGGGCCATGGGCATTGGGTGCAATTATGGCTACATTGGGCACAGGGTCTATTTGGTATAGGCTTGCTATATATTTTTACCTACACTTTCAATATAACGGGTGGATGGTCTTAGCACTGGCGGGCTTGCTTTTTTATGTTTTTGAGAAGAACAATCTTTATTTTTCAAAAAAGAGTTTTAAAAATTTCTTTAGGAGTATTAATTTAGGAATTATACTCACCTTTTTTCTATCAGTCTTATGGACAGACCCCCCAATGATTTTTAATGTTCTGGGAGGGATTGGGTCAATTGTTCAAATCATTGCCTTTGGAATTTTGATTAAAGTATATCTTAAATTAAGAGATAAATCCAAGCCAATATTTTCGCCTTTACAAATAGGAATGTTAAAGGTAATTGTCATTTTGTTAGGGGTTAAAATGCTATTGCAATTGGTGACTGCATTTCCCTATTTTGCCAATTTGGCCACAACATATATGGACTTTACCATTGGTTATTTACACTGGACATTTTTGGGTGTCATAAGTATAGGGCTGTTTTTCTTTTTCGATTTTTTTAAATTGATGCGAATTGGAAAATTAGGATATGCCTTATACCTGTTAGGTTTTATCTGCACGGAAACGCTTATTTTTTATAAAGGAACAATGGCTTGGCAGAAGCTGCCCTTGTTTGGAGCCTATTTTAATGTTTTAGCTTTTGTCAGCTGTCTAATACCTATTGCGTTGTTTATGCTATTATGGAATAATTTTAGGTCAAAAAAAAGATAGCACTTTTAATTATTTGTTCCTATGCATAAACATTTGCATGAACAGCATGGTAGACATTTTTTGCGCACGGTTTTTTGCAATCCAAGCTACTTCACCTTCATACAGCTCGTCAATTGTCTCAAACCAGAGGTTTAACCAGAATCCAAAATGTTCTGAAGTTATGGTATGGTTTGTTTTATCATCCACCTCTTGATGTACGGTAACGGGATTGCCATGATATTTTCGGGTTAAAAAAAGCTGGGTTTCCCAAAAATCGGTCAATAAGACCAAATGTGGTTCCCAATCTTTGATAATACCATTAAAAATGGGACCTAGAATTTCATCTGCACGGATTTTGGTGTAAAAAGTTTCAACTAAAAGTTTTACATCGTCTCTATTTTTAATATCCTTTTTGCTCATTTTTTAAATTAATTTGTTCTCTGTTTATAAACTTCCCTTTCTAGATTCTCCCTATGCATTGGATGCGCAATAGAAATAAGTGCCTTGGCACGTTCTTTTAAATTTTTGCCAAAAAGGTTTACAACACCGTACTCAGTAGCTACATAGTGTACATGGGCTCTTGTTGTGGTGATACCAGCACCTTGTTTTAAGTATGGGGTTATTTTGGATATTCCCTTGCTTGTGACAGATGGCATTGCAAAAATAGGCTTTCCCCCTTTTGATAATGAAGCCCCGCGGATAAAATCCATCTGGCCACCTACACCAGAATATTGGCGATTTCCAATGGTATCTGCACAAATTTGCCCTGTTAGATCAATTTCTATGGCACTGTTTATTGCTGTGACCTTTGGATTTTGGCGAATAATAGCAGTATCATTGGTATACCCAGCTTCTTTAAAGTGAACTATGGGATTGTCGTCCACAAAATCATATAATTTCTGTGAACCAACAGCAAAACAAGTCACAATTTTCCCTGTTTTAATTTCCTTGTCCTCACCGGTAATGATTCCTTTTTCAATAAGGGGCAAAATACCATCAGAAAACATTTCTGTGTGAATGCCCAAACGTTGATGGTTGTTTAAGTTGTTCAATACGGCGTTGGGAATGTTCCCAATGCCCATTTGCAATGTGGCACCGTCTTCAATAAGTGCTGCAACATGCTTTCCTATTTGCTGTTCAACTTCAGAAATGGGTGTTATGTTGTGTGTATGGATAGGTGCATTTATTTCAATGGCACAGTCAATATTTTTTATATGAATAATACCATCTCCATGGGTTCTGGGAACAGAAGGGTTTATTTGTGCAATGACTTTTTTTGCGGTTTGTATGGCAGGCAAAGCAATGTCCACAGACACTCCTAAAGAACAAAAGCCATGTTTATCTGGAGGGGAAACCTGGACAATGGCAACATCTAATGGCAAAATGCCCTGCCTAAACAGTAAATGGATTTCGCTTAAAAATATTGGAATATACCCTCCCTGGGAAGTATTTGCTTGATTTCGAATATTTTCACCAACAAAACAGCTGTTTATCTTAAAACTATCACTGTAAGGTAATCTGGCATATTTAGCATCTCCTTCTGTATGGATAGATATGATTTCTACATTTTTTAATTCTTTGTATTGGTCACAAATAGCATCAATTAATATATTTGGGGTCATTGCAGCTCCTTGAAAAAAGATTCGATCTCCAGATTTGACCATTGAAGCAGCTTCTGCTGCTGAAACAATTTTCATAATTTTTTATTTAAAATGAAATAAGTAAGTTATTCTATAATTTATGGTGTTGCACAATCTATTGTATCAGAAGCTATTTCTGTAGAAGGTGGTTTGGGAGAAATATAAGGAATGCCCAATCCTAATCCCCTAATGATAAAAAGCAGCCCTATTATAATAACAAAAACAGGAATTAATCGTTGCACTTTTTTACGTGCAGCACCTTTAAGGAGACTGCTAAAATATATTGCAGAGGTCATTAAGGGAATAGTGCCAATTCCAAACAAAACCATATAGAATAAACCTTTCCATGGGTTTGCCATGGCAATGGAGCCAAAAAGTGCCATATAGACCAGTCCGCAAGGTAAAAATCCATTTAGAAAACCAATGGTTAAAAAAGTATCAGGGGTTTTCTTTTTAAGGGCTGTACCCAGGCTACTTTTTATTTTTGAAATTATCCTATAAATAGGTTTGAAAAGATTAAACTGATTGAATATTTTTTGGGGAATCAACACAACAACAATCATTAGAATTCCAATAATAATGGACAATTTCTGCTGTATTCCAAAAACGGATAGCCCTTTGCCCAAAAACCCAAAGACGAGACCCATGATTCCATAAGATAAAAGTCTTCCAAAATGGTATATGAAAATTTGAGATATTTTTTTAAAAGAATTGGTTCTGTCCACGGGGAGCATAAATGCAATTGGGCCACACATGCCCACGCAATGCAAACTTCCCATAAGACCTAATAAGACAGCTGCCAATAACATTTTAATACGTTATGCTTTCTTTGTGCAAAAACATGTCCCCATTATCTTCCCAAGAGATTTTAATGTCCCATCGACCATCTAACAAACGTTCATTAGGTATGAGCAAATGTGTATTGGATAAACTTATGGGCAAGTTAAAATCCAAATGTTTATTAGATGGTCTATAAAGGGACACTGTTCCTTTTGTTTCCTGATGTTTTATTTCTTCAGGAAACGTTATCAATAATCCTTCTACGGTTCTTTCAAATTTAAATTGTGCTGACAAACTACTTGCATTGTTGGATGCATCAATCTCTTTTTGGTATTCCAATTCTGCCTTATAATACTCTTCTGTAACCAAATCATGTTTGGCACGGTCATCAGTACTCATTCTTATTACAAAAAACAGAATAAACCCAATAAACCCAATAAGAGCCAATACTATTCCTGTTCCCCAATTAATTTTCATGATTTTTTTGTTTATGTCATTGTGATAACCAAAGCAATCTTTTTCATTATAAAGAGATTGCTTCATCCGCTTTAATGGATTCGCAATAACGATTTACTTATAACTTCTAGGCGCCAAAAATCGTACAGTAGTGGTTTCAATTTGTTCTTCTCCACTAAATATCCCAATCTTAAGCTTGTCCTTGTCCCCGGTTAGGGCGGAATTGTTTATTTCAATAAACAATGTGCCTTCTGCCAATTCTTGTGCGGGTACTTCAAAATTTTTATGGGTAACCAATATAATATTTCCATTATGTGACAACAGCTTAAAGCCAACGTCAGAAATATCATCATTGGTTTTGTTTAGAAGTTTATAGGTATACACATTACTGATGATATTGTCTTCCTTATGTTGGTACAACTGACCGGGCAATCTTAATATACTGGCTTCTATGTCGTTCCGCAAAAAGAGCATTCCCACTAAAATTCCTGTTAAGATAAATAGAATGGCGGTGTATCCTTTTAGTCTTGGTGTGAAAGTAAATTTTGCTTTACGCTCAATATTGTCTTCACTGGCATAGCGAATAAGGCCTTTTGGAAGATTCACTTTTTCCATAATGGTATCGCATTCATCAATACAAGCTGTACAGTTAACACATTCCAATTGCGTTCCATTACGGATGTCTATGCCTGTGGGACATACATTTACACATTGAAAGCAGTCAATACAATCTCCAAACCCCAACGTTGTACGGTCTTCATTTTTTCTAAACTTTTTCCTGCCTTTTTCTGACTCTCCCCGTTTATGGTCATAGGCAACAATGATAGATTTGTTGTCCAATAGAACACCTTGGAGCCTACCATAAGGGCAGGCAATGATACATACTTGCTCTCTGAACCATACAAACACAAAGTAGAAGACCCCGGTGAAGATCAATAAGGAGATCAATGTGCTTATATTACTTAATGGCCCACTTGTTATATAGGCTATTAGTTTATCACCACTAATAAAGTAAGCGAGAAAAACATTGGCGATCAAAAAGGAAATGATAAAATAAATAGTCCATTTAAGAGCACGCTTTCTTATTTTTTTTTTGGTCCAAGGTTGTTTGTCCAAGCGTATTTGAGCTCCTCTATCACCATCTATCCAATACTCGATCCTGCGAAAGACCATTTCTAAAAATATGGTCTGTGGACAGATCCAACCACAGAAAACCCGACCAAAAGCAACGGTAAACAAGGTGATAAAAATAACCCCGGCAATCATGGATACCACAAAAAGATGAAAATCCTGAGGCCAAAAGGGAACTCCAAATATATTGAAACGTCGTTCAAGTACATTAAACAGTAAAAACTGGTTCCCGTTAATTTTGATAAAAGGAGCGGACAATAGAAAAATCAACAACGTATAGCTTACCAATTTTCGGTAATCATAGAATTTGCCACTGGGTTTTTTTGGATATACCCAGGCACGTTTTCCTTCTTTGTTGATGGTTCCTATAGTGTCCCTGAAATTATCATCCATTGTTGTACATTCTTCGTTTTTATGTTCATCGATTCTGTAGATAGGGTATAAAACAGGGGCGTTTTAAATGCCATCTTCCCATAGTTCTCCTTCAGGATCTTTTGGATTGGCGGGGGCAGTGCCCTGTAATGTTAAGATAAAACTTGACACTTGTGCCATTTCTACTGGCTTAAGACTTTGTTTCCACGCGATCATACCTTTGCCGTCCCTACCACCTTCAGAAATAGTTTTAAAGATACTTTTGATGTCGCCACCAAGAATCCAATACTTATCTGTAAGGTTGGGGCCAATGCTTCCCCCACCATCTTGCAAATGACATACGGCACAGGTTGTTGTGAAAATAGTTTCACCAGCTTTTAGATCGGCAGCATCGGTCAATACTACCACGGTATTGACATCTACCAAACCTTTGGCAGTTTTTTTATACTCTTCAATGGCAATTTTGGCTTCGGCCACTTCTTGTTCATATTCCATTTTTTGGGTATAGTCATTAAACACATGAAAACGTGCCAAATAGACTACGGCAAAGATGATAGTTGCGTAGAACATATATACCCACCATGGCGGAAGCTCGTTGTCCAGTTCCTTTATGCCATCATAATCATGGTCCAAGATTATTTCAGATTCTTTTTCCATGGGTTTATTGCCCAATATTTTCTTATATAGGTTTTTGCCCCAGGTCCATTCCCATTTTTTGGATTTTGCTGACAGGTAACGTTCCTTGGCTTCTTCAGAAAGGGTTTGGAACATTATGTTTTCTATAGATTTTACGATAAGCTCTATAGCAATCAAAATCATTAATACTAATAATAGAAAAAACTGGGCTATTGGGTATTTAATGACTGCTGGCATGTCTCCAGAGTCTATAAAATATTCCATCAATCCAATAATGATGAAGAAAACAACGGGGATTCTTATCCACCAAAGGTTTGTATTTTTCATAGTTGATTATTTTTTTGGTTGTTATTTTCTAATGGTAGTTCACTAACTTCTTTTATATACTCTTTTTTGGCCGTAAGCACCCACCAAAAAAGAAAGATAAAAAAGCCAAAGAAAATGAGTAATGATATTATGGGGTAGGTTTCTATCCCCTCAATACTTTCCATATGATGTTTTACGAATTTTAGCATGATTTTTTAGTTTTCTGATATTATTCCCCTGTTTTTTTAGTTTTTAATGTCTGTTCCTAAACGCTGTAGGTAAGCAATAAGAGAAACAATTTCTCTATCACGCATTTCTATGAAAGGCTCTCCATTTTCTTGTGCATATTTTTTATCTTCTTCATAGTTTTTTGCAAAGTCAGGATCTGAATATAGATTTTTTTCTATCTCTGTAGCCTGTTCATCCATGGATTGATCGGCATTTGCAATATCTTCCTCAGTATAGGGAACTCCCAATGTAACCATGGTCTCCATTTTAGACTCTATATTGCTACGGTCATGCTCATTGTGAATCATCCATTGATATGCAGGCATTATAGACCCAGATGAGGTGCTTTGTGGATCGTACATATGGCTTAAATGCCAACTGTCCGAGTATTTGCCTCCAATTCTATGTAAATCAGGACCTGTACGTTTACTTCCCCAAAGGAACGGATGGTCATAAACAAACTCTCCAGCCTTGGAATATTCTCCATAACGTTCTACTTCACTACGGAATGGGCGTATCATTTGGGAATGGCACCCAACACAACCTTCTCGAATATATAAATCCCTGCCTTCCAATTCTAAAGGGGTATATGGTTTTACACTGCTGATCGTGGGGATATTGGATTTCACTAAAATGGTGGGAACAATCTGGATAATACCTCCTATTAAAATGACCACGGTTGCTAGAATTGTCAACTGTACAGGTTTGCGCTCTAACCAAACATGGAATGTTTCTCCAGAGGTTCTTTTTTTGGAAACTCTAGCCAATGCAGGAGCTTCAGCAAGATCATCTTCTACATTGCTGCCAACTTGGATTGTTTTGATCATGTTGTACACCATTACCAGCGTACCAATGAGGAACATGGTGCCTCCAACTGCCCTCCAGCCATACATGAACATGATTTGGTGTACGGTCTCTAAAAAATTACCGTAGGCCAATGTGCCATCAGGATTAAATTCTTTCCACATTAATGCTTGCGTAAACCCTGCAACATACATTGGCAGTGCGTAAAGTATAATGCCCAAAGTGCCTATCCAAAAATGAAAATTAGCCAATTTTAGGGAATAAATCTTGGTTTTGAACAATTTTGGTATCAACCAGTAAATCATACCAAAAGTTAAAAAGCCGTTCCAGGCCAGTGCGCCGACATGAACATGTGCAATGATCCAGTCACTGTAGTGTGCAATTGCATTCACATTTTTAAGAGCAAGCAACGGTCCTTCAAAAGTGGCCATGCCATATCCTGTGATAGCGACCACCATAAATTTAAGGGTTGGGTCAACACGAACCTTGTCCCATGCTCCACGAAGGGTCAACAGTCCGTTGATCATACCCCCCCATGACGGTGCAAGTAGCATTACGGAAAATGCCACTCCTAAATTCTGCGCCCATTCTGGCAATGCCGTGTACAATAAATGATGTGGACCGGCCCAGATATATAGGAAGATCAAAGACCAGAAATGCACAATGGACAAGCGATAGGAATAAATGGGTCTGTTCGCTGCTTTGGGAACAAAATAGTACATAAGCCCCAAGAAAGGTGTGGTCAAGAAAAATGCCACCGCATTATGCCCATACCACCATTGTACCAGTGCATCCTGTACCCCTGCATAAACGGAATAACTTTTTAACCAGCTTACCGGTAGTGCCAGACTGTTAAAAATATGGAGTACGGCCACAGTGACAAATGTTGCCACATAGAACCAAATGGCAACATATAAATGCCGTTGTCTTCTTTTGATCATGGTTCCAATCAAGTTCCAACCAAAACCGACCCAGACCAATGCTATGGCAATGTCTATGGGCCATTCCAATTCTGCATATTCTTTGGAAGTAGAATATCCCAAGGGCAAGGTGATTACCGCGGCGACAATAATTGCCTGCCAGCCCCAGAAATTAAAATTACTCAAGAAATCACTGAACATTCTTGCTTTTAGTAAACGCTGGGTAGAATAATATACCCCTGCAAAAATGGCGTTTCCCACGAAAGCAAAAATCATGGCATTGGTGTGCAAGGGTCTTAAACGACCAAAGCTGAGCCACGAAATGCCATCTGTTATGTTTGGGAAAAGGAACATTAAGGCTAGTAGTAATCCTACTATCATTCCAATTACTCCCCAAATCATAGTGGCATAGAGAAACTTTTTTACGATTTTGTTATCGTAATAAAACTGTTGTACTTCCATAATTACAATTGTTTACTTTATTTAGTTGGATTTCTTTTTGTTGATTTGTATTCTTTATTTGGGAGGGTTGTTTTAACAAGTTCATCATCAAACAACATACGTACAGAGGGGGTATAAGTATCATCATATTGCCCGTTTTTAACGGCCAATATAAACGCAATGAAAAAAATGAGGGCAACAACAATACTTATTGCCAACAATACATAAATAACACTCATACCTACCTTAAATTATTGTAACAAAATTATCATGCTCATTTCCAAAAAAAAATGATAAATGTCATGTTTACTCCAATTTTCTCCCTAATATATTTGTAGCAATTGTTGCGAACGCCACAATGCTGATAGAGCTTAATGGCATTAATATTGCAGCAATTACCGGTTGTAAATTCCCACTTATCGCAAAGTACAATCCTATAACGTTGTATAGTAGTGAAAGTACAAAACTTAGTTTAATTATTCCCATTGCTTTTTTTGATGCAATTATATATTGGTTTAAATATACCAATTTTGAAGCATCTAATATACCATCACATGCAGGAGAAAATACATTTATGTTTTCTGATGTGGCAATACCAACATTGCTCTGCACCAATGCTCCCGCATCATTTAAACCATCACCCACCATCATTACATTTCCACCTTTGTTCTGTAAATTTTCTATATAGGTAAGTTTATCTTCGGGTTTTTGATTAAAAAGTAGTGGAGTTCCTTTTGGGAAAATCTGTGTTAATTTACTTTTTTCACCAGTATTGTCTCCTGACAACAATGAAATGGCCATGTTTTTGGACATGGATTTAAAAAGAGAAGAAATTCCTTCCCTGTATTCGTTTTCAAAGAAAAAGCAGCCTCTATATTCATTATTGGCACTTATGTGAACAGTTGTAGCTTCCTTTTCCAAAGTGAGAGATTGTTCTTTGCCAACAAAAGAGGCGGATCCAATTTTAACCTGATTTTTTTCCACAACTCCCTCAATACCTTTGCCCAAATGTTCTTGATATTCATCCAAGGTCAATATATCATTGTCTTTCAATAAATTATAGAGTGAGCGGCTCAAGGGATGATTAGATGCCCTCAATGTGCTTTTTAGCAATGATTCCTCTTCTGGGGTCAATAGAATTCCCTCATAACTTATTTTTTGTTTTATTGATGAGGTAATGGTTCCTGTTTTGTCAAAAACCACTGTATCTATCCTTGCCATGGCCTCAATTGTTTTTGTGTCCTTGAGATAGAATTTTTTTCGGCCAAAAATCCTCAGCATATTTCCCAAAGTAAAAGGTGCCGCCAAGGCAATGGCACAAGGGCAGGCAATAATAAGAACAGAAGTAAAAACATTGAGTGCCTTGCTACTGTCATAAAAAACCCAAAAAAGAGTTGAAACAATGGCAATGGTCAATATGACCACTGTAAAACGCTTGCCTATACTGTCTGTTATTGTTTGGAACGAACTAGACCTGTCTTTTTGAAAGATTTTATTACCCCACAATTTTGTAAGATAACTTTGAGAGACAGATTTTAAGGCATCTATTTCTATGGCGCCAGATAGTTGTTTGCCACCAGCAAATATTTTATCGCCTGTTTTTTTGTGAACAGGTTTGGATTCTCCAGTAACAAAACTATAATCTATGTATGCATTACCAGTGATTAAAATACCATCTACTGGGATAAGCTCTTCATTTCGTATTAGCAGTCGGTCACCTTTCTTTATTTTATGTACAGGGACACTCTCTTCTTTTTTGTCTTTTGTGATTCGTGTAGAGGCAATAGGAAAATAGGATTTATAATCACGCTCAAACGACAAAAAAGAATATGTTTTTTGCTGAAATAACTTTCCTAGAAGAAGAAAAAACACCAGTCCTGTTAGACTATCAAAAAAGCCCGACCCCAAATCAAAAATAATTTCAAAAGTACTTCGTAGAAAAAGCACTAGAATACCCAAAGAAATGGGAACATCTATGTTTAAGATTTTTGAGCGTATTCCTTTATATGCCGATATAAAATAATCTTGACTGGCATAAAAAACCACAGGCAGGGAGAATGTGAACATGATCCATCTAAAAAGCACTTTGTATTGTTCCAGCCAAAACTCACCTGCTCCTTCCTTGTTGGCAGGCAGGTCAAAATATTCTGGAAAAGAGAGAAACATAATATTCCCAAAAGCAAAGCCGGCTATTCCCAATTTATAAATAAGACTACGGTCTGCTTTTCTTTTTTTAGCCCCATAGTCTTCTAAGGCAATATAGGGCTCATACCCAATTCTTGATAACAACAGCACTAAATCCTTTAAGGAGATTGATTGATTTTTATATGTGATCCTAACCGTTTTTTTTGGAAAATCCACATAAGAACTTAAAATATGGGGATTAAGTTTGTTCATGTTTTCTAGCATCCAAATACAAGAACTGCAATGAATATGTGGAATGTATAAGTTTATAATTTGGAGACTTCCGTCATTAAACTCCACTAATTTCTCTACTATTTCATTGTTTTCTAGAAAGTTGTACTTGTCCTCTACTACCTTGGGAGTGGCTCCTGCTGTAGATTGTAATTCATAGTAATAAGAAAGGTCGTTATTAGAAAATATTTCATAGACAGTTTTGCATCCTGCACAACAGAAAGCCTTGTCATCATGTATAATAGGAGATGCACCACAGCTATCCCCACAGTGATAACAGTCTGTATATTCTATATTTTTGCCCATAAAACCAAGTGCAAAGTTTTGCAATAAGATAGAATTAATTTATGATAAATATCAGGTTTTAACCCTACTTTGTTTATTTTTATCCCATGAGCAAATGTGAACAATGTATCGTTCGGCAGCTTAATGCAATGAAGGCTATGGGGAAAGAGGAACTTAAAAAAGTTTCTAGTGCCAAGATGACCAAAATCATTAAAAAAGGCGAGACTATTTTTGATGAGGGAGAGAAATTAAATGGTGTTTTTTGTGTCCGTAATGGCGTTTCCAAATTATCCAAACTTAGTTCAAACGGCAAGGATCAAATTGTAAAACTGGTTGCTAAAGGTGAAGTTTTGGGCCAACGCTCTGTAATTGCCGAAGAGCTTACCAATCTTAGTGCAATAGCTATAGACGATATGGAAGTTTGTTTTATACCCAAAGAAACGGTTATTGATTCTATACGTAGCAACCCAGATTTTGCTGTTGTAATGTTAAAACAATTGGCTCATGATTTAAAAGATGCGGACAATGTTATTGTGAACATGTCTCAGAAAAATGTTAAACAAAGAATTGCGGAAACGTTTTTATATATTAAAAATAGCTTTGGCGAAGATGGTAACGGGTATCTTCTTTTAACCTTATCACGTGAAAACATTGCAAATATTGTTGGTACGGCAACAGAATCAGCTATACGAATTATATCAGGATTTAAAAAAGAAGGTATGATTAAGACCTCTGGCAAAAAAATTGGAATTATAGATGAGAAAAAACTCAAAGAACTATCTGTAGGAGTGTAAAGTAAACAAGATTTATATGGATTTACACAAGCGGTTATGTTGGATCTTAGAAAGTATGGCATAAAAGTTTCCACTATAATGCCAGGTTCTGTGGCTACTCACTTTAATGACCATGAACCATCGGATAAAGATGCATGGAAAATTCAACCAGAAGATATTGGAGATTTGGTGTTGGATTTGCTGAGA
>Ga0256845_1000471_pt1 | contig 38040 bp, 36 predicted proteins | sample RiftiametaG_FD_189101 | JGI IMG/M metagenome (GOLD analysis project Ga0256845, IMG submission 189101) | Tube worm associated microbial communities from hydrothermal vent at the East Pacific Rise, Pacific Ocean - Riftia | ecosystem: Host-associated > Annelida > Integument > Unclassified ...
GACGCTTACCGCTTCGCCAGTATACCAGCCCTATGTTACACAGCGAGTGAGCCCGCCCGGTTATCGAACCCAGGTTTTCAGACATGGAAAGGCTTTTTTGCAGTTTGTTCAGTGCATCTGGGAACAGTGACCTGTCACAATCTATCAGGCCTATATTGTTCAGCAACCTACTCTGCTCCATTGTATTATGAAGCTTTTCCGCCAGAGCCATTGCTTTGTTGTATGCTGTCAGAGCTCTTGTAAGCTCGCCTTTCATCCAGTAGGAAATTCCTATTGACCGGAAAGCAGTGAGAAGACCGGGCAGGTTGTTTTCTGCCTCTGCAATCCTCTGCGCTTCGTGGTATATTTTCAGGCCTGTCGAGTAATCGCCTGTATCCCTGTAGGTAGCTCCCAGAATAATTCTGGCCGGAATCATCACAGGTTCACTTTCGATCACCTGTTCAATCAGTTTCCTTACCTGAAGAACGTGCTGTTTGTTTTCCTTGTTTTCCCACAGGTGTATTGCCTGAAGATACTTCTCGTAAACAGACGGAGATTTCACCTCTACATCGGTAATGCCCTGGTACTGATGAGGATCTTTCCCCATTGCTTTTAAAATGCCGTCTGCCAGCTTCCCTTTGATCAGCGGCAGATCATCAATTTCTTCCAGCCATGTATCTGTCCAGACAATTCGATTCGAGTCGACAGCTTTCAGGGTAAGAGAGAGCTTCATATGCTCTTTGATTCGGGCAACAGTTCCCTTTACAAGGAAGGAAGAGCTGAATCTGCGGGCAATTTCTTCAGTACTGTTCCCACTGTTCATGGCTTTGAGAAGAGAGGTTACAGGTACAACAGAGATGGAGTTCGCCCTGGCCAGATCACTGAGTAGGTCTGCCGAGATTCCATAGGCATAAAACTCGTCTTCAGGTTCCCCGGTGTTTGTGAGAGGGAACACAGAAATAACCAGCGGGCCGGTATTTGTTTCAGGAATCATATCTCCTAGTTGTTGCACAGCTTTACTGCTATCGCCCATGAAATGGATCTGCAGCAGTCTGCCAAGCCCTTTCAGCCTGGTCAGGCCAAGGTCAACTGTATTCGGTCTGTCCGCTACAGGAATACATGAAAGTACTTCTCCGCTGAGCAGTATGCCGCCGCTCGGTGCCTTCTGTTCAAGCCGGGAGGCTACATTTACCGTATCACCGAACACATCACCATCTTCGAAGAGAACACTTCCACAGTGTACTCCGATTCGTATTCTGAAATTCTCTTCCTGAAGAGTATTCTGAATACGCGTAGCTGTTGCTACCGCATCTGGTGCTGATGAAAAAACGCACAGCGTACCATCTCCCATCACCTTTACCAGACGACCTCCCCGGGAAGCAACAGATCTGCGAATGACAGATATATTTGTATCGAGAATTTCCATGGCCTCTGCCTCCGACTGTTCCATCATCGATGTGAAGCCGACTACATCGGTGAACATCACAACAGCCTGCTTTCTAAGAGGCAATAAACTGTCCTTTCTATACGGGGGAAAGCTCCACAATCCCGTGTTTACAATACCGTTAGCTCATTCAAGCTGTCAATAGGAGTTCAGTTTACTATGTTCGAGCTGAAATTATTTTTACAGGCATCAGAGATTGGAAAGTTGTTGTACTATTTGTTTTTTGTGTTGAGTGCTTTTCTGTTAACAGCGGTTTTTGCTGCTGTGAATTTCAAAGCAAGACACATGCGTGCGGGAACAGTTTCTCTGTTTTCAGTAATTCTCCTGTTCGCCGCTTTTTTCCTGTGGCTGGATGACGTATTTTACGGAAGGAAACCGAAGGCAAAACCGCTTTCTAAATGGATGGTGAAAGGCAAGTGAGTACAGTACTTATCATTGGAGCAAGCAACAATCCCAACCGGTATTCAAACAAGGCAATGGGCAGGCTAACCGATGCAGGTTACAGGGTAATACCGGTTAATCCATTTTCAGAAATAGATACAGAGGAGCCTACTGTACACAGTCTTTCCCTTGTGAACGAAAGAATAGATACTGCCGTTGTTTACGTAAGGGCGGAACTGCTGGTACAGGATATAGAACAACTGGTAAGAATTGCGCCATCACAGGTGATTTTCAATCCTGGTACGGAAAGCGCTGAGCTTTACAACAGGCTTGCAGAAACAGGTATAATAGCTAGAAATGCGTGTGTTCTTGTTTTACTCCGCATCGGTGAATTTGATTTGAAGGGAATAACAGATGAGTGAGAAGATTGTAATAGCGTCCCATGAAGATGTAGAGAAGTTTGACGGCAGAGAGGTTGGCCGGTCGTCGTGGAAAAAGATAACCCAGGACACTATTAACGCTTTTGCCGATGCAACCAGTGATCACCAGTGGATTCATGTTGATCTGGAAAGAGCTGCTACATCGCCATTCGGGGCAACGATAGCACACGGTTTCCTGACAGTTTCACTTCTGCCGGCCCTTCTTGACGAGATAATAGAGGTGCGGAATTCGGAAATGACCGTTAACTACGCCGTTGAAAACCTGAGGTTTGGTACTCCTGTTCTTGTGAACAGTGAGGTGCGGCTGATACTAACTGTGAACGGTCTACGCAACCTCAGGGGAATTACTAGAGTCACCCTGGGCGTCGAGATGGAAATAAAGGGCGAGAAAAGACCAGCATACAAGGGAAATATCATACTGCTTTACCATTTCAGGTAGCTATTCGGAAACGATTCTTGTCAGTTCGTCAAGAGAGATTATTCCCTGTTTTGCATACTCCAGGCCGTGCTGAAGCAGTGTGGGTATTCCAGCTTTTTTAGCTTCCCTGCTTAGCTGATGGGCTGGCAGGCCCTGTGCGATAAAGTCTCTCATGTGGTCGTTAACCACAAGTATTTCGAACAGAGCAACTTGCCCGGTAAACCCCAGTCCAAGGCATTCACTGCAACCCTCCGCCTGGTAAAAAACTGTTTCGGGGATTTTGTCTACGCCCAGCAGTTTCAGCTGCCTTACATGAGATTCATTCAACTCTATGGCTTTTCTGCATGACGGGCACAGCCTGCGGCACAGCCTCTGCGAAACAACGGCATGAACAGTTGAAGACAGCTGAACTGGGTCAATTCCCATCTGAGAAAGACGGTTGAACACACCTGATGTGCTGTTGGCGTGTACAGTTGTAAGCAGCAGGTGACCGGTCATAGCTGCCCGGATGGCTATAGCGGCGGTTTCCTCGTCTCTGATTTCACCCAGCATGATAACATCTGGATCCTGCCTTAGGACTGATCTTAAACCTGTAGAGAAAGTAAGCCCTGGAGCCTGCCCCACCCTGGTTTGCTGGAACCCTGGCAGGTTGATCTCTACAGGATCCTCAAGGGTAACTATGTTAACACTGTCTTTCCTGCTGGACTGAATGTACAGAAGGCTTGAAAACATGGTTGTGCTTTTACCGCTGCCCGTGGGGCCGGTAATTACAATCATTCCCTGGCTTCTGTTGAGAAGAGCCTTGTAGTCAAGAAGAATGTTTTCCGGCATCCCTATGTTTTTAATATCCATTATATCTGCATTGGTGTTTACCAGCCTCAGGGCTATACGCTCGCCGTCGTTAGTGGGGAATACGGATACTCTGGCAGTGTATAGATTGCTTTCAAAATTCAGCTGACCATCCTGAGGTACTCCCTGCTTGAAAATGGGAAGGTCGGAAAGTATCTTGATTCTTCTGGTCAGATGCCGGTAAAGCTGATTTGGGATTTCTCCCATGGGGTAAAGGTTTCCGTTTATTCTGAATATCACCTCAGTCTGGTCTCGTGCCGGGCTGAAGTGAATGTCGCTTGCCTGTAGGGAAAAACCCATTCCCACAATCGAATTTACTATGTCTGTTACTCTGACATCAGCTGAATTAATCAGCCTGCTCAGATCTAATTTCAGTGCCGGGATAGCGGTGATATCTCCAGCTTTGTAAACGGACAGATCGCTGTTCCTTATCACTGCAGTATCCATGGGAACCCGGTCAAAATAAAGCCACAGGGTTCTTGTCAGCCCTACAAGAGCAGAGCTTAAAAGTAGCACAAGAAGCACTCTCAAGAGCAGTGAAAGTGCTGAAGAATCCATATGAAGGGCATTTTCTATCTTCGAAAGCAGTTCTGCAGAAGAAGCGGAGTACGAAATTACAAGCACAATCAGGACCGATACGATGAAGCAGGCGACTCGAACCAGTCCGTAGTTTTTTCTTGTTAACGCAGGCAGTGCAAAGCTCACTGTTCTTGCCTCAATTCAGGTTTGTCCATCTGGTGGAACTCCATGGCTGAAGCAATGGTATCATCCAGTGAAAACATTGGTATCCAGCCGGTTACACGCTCGACATCATCTTGTTTGCACTGCCAGTCCGGTGAGGTAATGTCTGTGGCTTTCTCACGGTCAAGCAGGGGAAAGAATCCAGTGAATGACGCTGCAACTTCACCTAGAAAACCGGCTGCGTAAACAATACGGGACGGAACCGGAATCCTCAGGATTCTTCGGTTTGCAGCTTTTTCAAGGGCTTTGTGTATTTGCTTCCATGTTACAAGCCTCGGGTGTGATGGCTGAAGGATCAATCCTTCAGCGGCAGGATTGTCTACAAGATCAGCCATGAAGTGCACCAGGTCGCTGATGGAAATTACACAGAACTTTACAGAACTGCTTCCAAGTGTGACTGTTATGCCTCTTCTGGCCCAACGGTAAAAAGCTTTGGTTTCTCTGTCATCAGGGCCCAGTGCCGCAGGAGAGCGAACGATGATGTACCTGGGAAATCCTGTTACAACCTGTTCAGCAAGCAGTTTGCTTCTGCCGTATGAGGATCTGGGGCCATGGCCGCCAGGCCCTGCTGCAGCCTGGCTGGAAGTAAGGATAAACAGAGCTTCAGGACAGGAGAACTCTGCAGCGCGTACAAGTGCAGCGGTAAGACCCGCATTTGCTCTGTCGAATTCTTCACCGGATCTTGCTTTCACTGCTCCTGCCACATGGAAAATAACTTCGGTATCAGTCAGATGGGGGGAAATGCTCTCTGGAGAACTCAGATCAATGGAAACAACCTTGCAGCCCGCAGGAATGCTGCTGGTGCTTGAACTTGAACGGACAGCGGCAGTTACGGTGTGACCATTGCCGACCAGTTTTTGGGCAAGGTGTCTGCCTACAAAGCCTGATGCTCCTGTAAGGAATATCTTCACAAAACCAGCCTTTCTCCTGATACAGGAATATGGCGAATCCTGTTTGATTTTGAAAGCTTTGTGGTTAGATTCATGTAGCGAATTGCGTTAGCCAAGTATTAATACTGGTTCCGACCAGGCAACCGACGGGTGATTCCATGGACATCTTTCAGAAGTGTTTTGATTACGACCGGCCTGAAAAGGTAAAGGCAATGGGGCTGTACCCTTATTTTGTTCCTCTGCAAGGGCATGTAGGGGCTGAAATGGAAATAGGCGGGCACGGTTTAATAATGCTGGGTTCCAACAATTATCTCGGTTTAACAGACAACCCATACGTTATGGAGAAATCCCGGGAGGCCATACTGAAGTACGGTACAGGATGTACAGGAAGCAGGTTTCTTAATGGCACCCTCGATATACATCTTGAACTCGAGGAAAGATTAAGCAAATTTCTGAAGAAAGAAGCCTGTCTTACATACAGTACCGGTTTTCAAGCCAATCTGGGAACCATAGGAACTCTCGGTGCCAGGGGAGACATTATCTATCTTGACAGGAAGAACCATGCCTCTATTATCGACGGGTCCAGAATGAGCTATGGAGAAGTTGTTAAATACAGGCACAACGACCTGGAGCACCTCCGGCACATTCTTGAAAAGCATGCAGGCGAGCCCGGAATGATCATCACCGACGGCGTGTTCAGCATGGAAGGTGATCTTGCCAATATAAAAGGTCTTGCTGATCTCGCAGAGGAATTCGGTGTGCGGCTTCTGGTAGACGATGCCCATGGGGTAGGTGCCATGGGCGCCACAGGAATGGGCACTGCAGAGCACCAGGGGTGTCACGACAGGGTTGATGTTCTAATCGGAACATTCAGCAAATCATTTGCATGTATTGGGGGGTTCGCTGCGGGCCCTGCAGGTGTTATTAGCTACCTCAGGCATAACGCCAGAACAAATATTTTCAGTGCCAGTCTTCCTCCGGCTGCAGTGGCAACTGTTCTGGCTGCACTCAATATACTTGAAAGAGAACCTGAACTTCTTGTTAAGGTTCACCATGCCACCCAAAGATGTCGCAACGGTCTGGCGGATCTCGGGTTTAACATCGGTCACAGCGAGGCTCCGATTATCCCTGTGTTTATCGGTGAGGATCTCGACTGTTTCCGAGTGTGGAAAGACATGTTTGATAACGGGGTATTTACCAATCCGGTTATCTCACCTGCTGTTGAGCCGGGAGGCGCCATGCTGCGTACCAGTTACATGGCAAGCCACACAGATGACATGATAGATCGCGCTCTGGATGTGTTTGAGAAGGTTGGCCGCAAGCACCACCTGATTGGGTGACAGCATGAAATACACAATCGAAAAGGTCAACAGCCGGAAAACGAAAAAAGAATTCATCATGCTTCCCTTCAGCATCAACAAAGATGACTCGCACTGGGTACCGCCGCTGTTGATGAATGTACGGCAATTGATGGATGCAAAACATCCGTTCCACGAGCATGCTGAGGTAGAGTTTTATATCGCACGGGATTCCAGCGGCAGGGTTGTTGGCAGAATAAGTGCCTGTGTCAACAGAACCCACAATGAATACCATAACGAAAAAACAGGCTTTTTCGGTTTTCTGGAATGTGAGAACGACAGTGAGCTCGCCGGTCTTCTTCTTTCAACTGCAGAAGACTATGTGAAAGCTGCAGATATGGAAAGCATACGCGGTCCTTTCAACCTCTCAACAAACGAGGAGTGTGGTCTGCTTGTTGAAGGATTTGACACAGACCCAAGGCTGATGATGACCCACAACCCCAGGTGGCTTGGCGGGCTCGTGGAACAGGCCGGATACAGCAAGCTCATGGACCTTCTTGCCTACTGGCTTGACGGAGACAGTGACAAGTTCGAAAAACTGTTCAGAATAGCAGCCATGGTTGAGAAACGCGGCGAATGGAAGGTACGGGGTATCAACCTGAAAGATCTCAGCAACGACATGAGGAAGATCATGGACGTATACAACGAGTGCTGGGGTGAAAACTGGGGTTTCGTTCCCATGTCATCCAGAGAATTTGCCGCCATGGTTGACGAGTTGAAAATGCTTATCACACCTGAACTCACACCGATTGTGGAACTGAACGGTGAAGTTGTTGCATTTGGAGTAGCTCTTCCCGACGCAAACATTGCGTTCAAAAAGGGAAAAGGCAGAGCGATTCCATCAATTCTTGCTCTTAAGGTTCCACCGTTCAAGGTAAATATCGACAGAGTAAGGGTTCTTCTCATGGGTGTGAAGAAAGAACATAGGAACAAAGGTCTTGAGGCTCTGGTGATAGACCGCATGATACGGAACAGTAAAAAAATGGGTATGGGCAGGGGAGAGCTCTCCTGGATACTTGAAAACAACCGCGAGATGAGGGCCATTCTTGAAAAGCAGATGAATGCCGACCTCTACAAGCGGTACAGGATCTACAACAAGGAATTTAAATGACAGAGCGGGAACTCGTTAACCTTTACATCAGGTTTTTTGAAAGCAAAGGCCACAAAAGAATTGCAGGGGCATCTGTAATTCCGGAGAATGACTCCACCATTCTTTTTACACCGGCAGGTATGCAGCCTCTTGTTCCCTACCTGCTTGGTGAAAAGCACCCACAGGGAAACCGTCTTGTGGATGTGCAGAAGTGCATAAGAACCGGCGATATTGAAGAGGTCGGAGATGATACACACCTTACCTTTTTCAGAATGCTCGGTAACTGGTCTCTGGGAAGCTACTTCAAACGGGAAGCAATTCTGTGGAGTTTCGAATTCCTTACTGGAAAAGAATGGCTCGGGTTTGACCCGGTAAAAATCAGTGTAACTGTGTTCGCCGGAGAGGGTGACATACCTGCGGACGCTGAGGCCCGTTCAATCTGGCTTGAAGCAGGTATTCCTGAAGAGCGGATACACAGCTTTGGAATGAAAGACAACTGGTGGGGTCCTACCGGGGCAACAGGCCCATGCGGCCCAGACACCGAAATGTTCTTTGACACCGGGAAAGAACCCTGCGGTGAGAGCTGTAAACCGGGCTGCTCCTGTGGAAAATACTTCGAGGTGTGGAACGATGTGTTCATGGAGTACAGAAAAACGCAGGATGGAACCTACCAGCCTCTTGCTCAGAAGAATGTGGATACGGGAATGGGTGTGGAAAGAACCGTGGCTATGCTGGGCGGTTACGGAACAGTTTACGATATCGGTGTTCTCAAAAGACTTATTGATAGGATTAGAACCCTTTCAAAAGCAGAGAAAGCAACGAAGTCTGAAAGGGTAATTGCGGATCACATCCGTTCAGCCACACATATTCTCGGCGATGACCAGGGGGTAGTTCCCTCTAATGTCGATCAGGGGTACGTTCTCAGAAGGCTTATCAGGCTTGCAATAAGGCACGGAATGAAACTGGATATACCTGGCGGATTCCTGACGCAGCTGGCTGCCATGGTAATTGAAGCTGAGGGAGAAGACTACTCGGAGCTTGTGCGGAACAGGGCGGTTATTCTAAGCGAGCTTGAAAGGGAAGAAAAACTCTTTGGTGAAACACTTCAGGCAGGGCTGAAACAGTTCAACAAGATGCTGCCCAATCTGTTGAGGAATCCCAACAGAACCGTTGCCGGAAGGCTTGCTTTCAAACTCTACGATACCTACGGTTTCCCTGTGGAACTCACAGCAGACCTTGCTACAGAAAACGGAATGTCCGTGGACATGGACGGATACAACAAGGCCTTTGAAAAACACCGGCAGCTGTCTAAACAGGGTGCTGAAAAGAAGTTCAAAGGCGGCCTGGCCGACAACAGTGAAATGGTAACAAAACTTCACACAGCCACACATCTGCTGCACGCGGCTCTAAGAAAGGTGCTGGGCGAAACTGTTCAGCAGAAAGGCAGCAACATAACGGCTGAAAGGCTTAGGTTCGATTTCCTGTATGGCGAGAAAATGACCAGCGAGCAGAAGGCGGAGGTCGAAGCTCTGGTGAACAGGGCCATAGACGATGGAGTTGCTGTGGTGATGAAGGAGATGTCTCCTGATGAGGCTGAATCCACAGGTGCTCTGGGCTTTTTCAAAGACAAGTATGGTGACGTCGTAAAGGTCTACTTTATAGGCAGTTATTCAACAGAGATATGCGGTGGCCCCCACGTAAACAACACATCGGAACTGGGCAGATTCCGTCTGGTTTCCGAGAAGAGTTCCTCCAGGGGTGTAAGACGGATCAAGGCGGTTCTTGAGTGATACACATCCTTCTCGTTGTTCTTGCAGTACCAGACTATTCGGGAACATGGGAAACCACTTACGGAGATATGGTTCTGGAGCAGAACGGCACCACGGTTACAGGCTGGTACAGCTACGGCAGCATGTCTTCCATTGAGGGAACAGTTTCTGAAAAAAGCGAAAAACTCGTTTTCACCTACACCGAGGCGACTGCTTCAGGCAGCGGCTGGTTTTTGCTTTCGGAAAACGGGAATTCGTTTGCAGGTCAGTGGAAGGCCGACGGAGACAGTAACTGGAGTGCCTGGGACGGGCATCGGGCCACAGGAGAGCCCTCAACCTGGGTTCTTGTTCTTGAAGCAGAGTGGCAGGAGTCCATGCGGGAAAACGAGTATTCTTTCGGTGAAATGCTGGATGCATGGCTTGGCAGGCTTCCCGGTGTGCAGGTAAGACACCGCTTTATCCACAGCCTTGAAGACATACGGAACTTCTGTGCCGAGGCGGCTGTTCTTCCCGGTGATGTTTACCTTGTTTTTGCCTCCCACGGAACATCTGCTGGAATCTCCCTTAGCTCGGGTACTGTTTCTCCCAAGGAGCTTGCCGATGTCATTTCTCCCATGACGAACCTGCAGTTGGTGCATTTCAGCAGCTGCGAGGTTATGGCTGGCAGCACAGACGAGACCATACTCAGTTCCAGGTTAAATTGGAAAGATAATTTTGCAGTTTCCGGTTACACCACGTCGGTTGACTGGGGGAGCAGTGCGATTATAGAGTTTTACTATTTCAACCAGATACTGGAGAACGGTCTTACTCCTGTTCAGGCAGCCCAAGCTCTCCAGTCTGATATCAGGTTTTCAGGTGCCACCCCCACACGCTACATGGATGGTGCCGGTTTTCAGATACAGACACCGTAACAGTTTATAGAAAGAGGCACCAGATGGATTTACTTAGAAGACTGTGTGAGGTAGACGGCGTTTCAGGCAGGGAAGATGCCGTTGTTGAAATGATTAGAAAAGACCTTGAAGGTTATGCTGATGAGATAAATACTGATGCCATGAAGAACATCACTGCAGTGAAGTACGGCACCCAGGGCGGGAACAGACCTAGAATAATGCTTGCAGGTCACATAGATGAAATCGGTTTCATTATTTACAACATAGACAAATACGGTTTTGCCTCGATAGTACCTGTTGGCGCGTGGAGTGCATCATCTATTTACGGACACACCGTAAGAGTTCACACTAGGAAGGGTGAAGTTCTTACAGGTGTTGTGTGTGCGCCTCCCGCGCTTACTCCCGAAGCTGCGGCAAAGGCGATCAAGCTCGACAAACTGTTTATAGACTTCGGTATGGATGTAGATTCTGTAAAGAAGAAGGTGGCAAGGGGAGACTGGGTTTCAATGGACACTGTTTACACAGAGATGGGCGACTGTCTGGTTGCTAAAGCCTTCGATGACAGGGTTGGTGCATACATCATAATGGAGGCTTTCAAGAAGTACAGCAATCCTGCTATCGATGTTTACTGTGTGGGTACTTCCCAGGAGGAAGTAGGGTTGCGCGGGTCGACTGTGGCGGCTCAGGTCATAAAGCCGGACATTGGTATTGCAGCAGATATTACAGGGGCAGGAGACACACCGGAGTTTCCAAAATCGAAGAGAATTTGCGATCTTGGCAAGGGTGTTGCAATCAAGCAGCAGGATGCCAGTGTTATCTGTTCCACTTCACTGGTTGACTTCATCAGAGATATTGCAGAGGAAAAGAACATCGACCACCAGATGGAAATACTTGTAAGGGGCGGAACAGATACCAGCTCAATGCAGAAGTTCGGTGGAAATACCCACGCTACCTGCCTTTCCGTTCCCACCAGAAACGGTCACAGCCCTGTTGCCATCATCCACAAACACGATGTGGAAACAGCAATAGAGCTGCTCGTTGAGTTTCTCAACCGTGCCCATCTGTTTGATCTGAACTGATTGTCTGTGCAGAGGAGAGATTGTTGTGGCAAAGCTTATTGCAGTTGTTCTGGTTCTGTATGCGTTTTCCTGTGCAGTTCCGGAAAATGTGCCTCTGCCTGACCACCGGGTGCAGTGGTTTCCGTGTTCAGAAGTAAAGTACTCCACTCCTCTGAAACTTAGCTGGGTTGTCGGAGCTATCCGTATGAACCTTACCGGCCGTGACTCGTACCACGGGATTTATGTACAACTGGAGCCAGGCTTCGGCGGTGGAAAGATCAATGCGGGATACCGTTTCGGTGAGCACAGCTTTTTGCCGGTTTACAGCCTTGGCCTTGGTGTATCCTTTCTTCAGACCTGGGGTAACCCCCTTGGCGATGTTGAAAGTGGGCAGAGCTACGCAGGTATGGAATTAAGGGCATCTGCATTTATGCTGGGGGTAAACTACGGTGTGTTCAGGCATGTTGCCAGAGATTCTAATGAACGGAAGTGGATACAAACTATCGGTATTGGTATGGGTATTTAATATACTCCACGCTTGATTTTCGTTCATTGACTGTGTTTGAACCGGTGTGCATAGTATACACGGCAACGAAGCAGTGTATCTGTATTTATCGGAAGACAATGAAGAACATAATTTTCTGCTCGGATGGAACAAGGAATACCCCGAAAGACCGCACAAATGTGTTCCAGATATTCCATATGCTTAAAACAGGTAATACCCAGATTAAGGCATACGACAAGGGTGTTGGAACGAAGTTCGGCAACGTCATACGGGGAAGTGCATTTGGAGCAGGGCTGTTCAACAATGTGCTGGACGGATTCAGATTTCTGTCAGACAACTATGTTGAAGGAGACAGAATCTATCTGTTCGGTTTCAGCCGCGGGGCTTACACAGTGCGCAGTCTGGCAAGCATGGTCAGTCTCTGCGGGCTGGCTCCCGCCGGTTCGTCCCGCAGGGTTGTCGCCAGATTCTGGAGGGCCTACAAAGTAAACAGAAAGCCGGTCAGATTCAGAAAGACTGTGGATAAACTTGCACAGAATTATGGTTCAAGGAAGGCGGTGATTGAGGCTGTATGTGTATGGGACACTGTTGGTTCAATAGGGCGGCAGACCAGAACAAGAGACATCCGGAAAAAACTGAGCCACAGGTATCACCGCATGACCGTTTACCCTGAAGTAAAACGGATCTACCATGCTGTGTCCATAGATGAAAGAAGAACACAGTTCTATCCGCATCTGTTGATCGACCAGGCGAAAAGTGCCGAAACAACTGTTGAAGAGGTCTGGTTTACAGGGGTTCATTCGGATATAGGCGGTTCGTACAGAGATGATGATTCTTCTCTCGGCGACATCACTCTGAAGTGGATGCTGTCCAGAGTTAAAGGAGAACTGGAACTTGACAGTGAACTGGTAAGCAGGCTGAAACCCGACCCGCTGGGTAAAATGCACAATGTTGAGGGTGGAATCATCTTCAGCTTCTTCCGGAAAAAGAACAGAGCTGTAAGACGGGGCAGTGTTCTTCATCATTCCGTACGGAGCCGGATCGCTGAACCACCGCATCAGTATCAGCAGCACAGAGAACCCACGGGAAACTACCTGCCTCTTGCGCTTGTATTTGCCAGCTATTCAGACCCGCCGGAATTTGCGCTTGAGAAAAACTACCGGGTTGCATCCGATGAGGAACTGCCGCAGTCTGAATAGATGGCATCAAGTATGCTGTTCTCTCCGTACACTCTGACTCCTGGAATCTCAGAGATTTCAACAGAGTTAAGAATTCCCGAAGAAAAAGTCCATCTTCCAATTATCAAACTTACTGCAGTGCCGCTTGCAGACTGTCTGGAAAGCCAGCTTACAAGTGGTGCAGCAAGCATTGAATTACCGCCATGATTTCTTCTCAGATCAATAACAATGCTGTTAACCTGCTGTGTTTCAATGGTTTTATTCAACTCAAAAACAAAGGTCTCCAAAGGATAGTCGCTCATGAGAGTACAGGAATTGTAAGCACAGTACAGCATGTTTCTATCAGGGACATACTGAAACCAGTAGTTGTCATCCGACTACAGAAACAGAGGGAGGGTTACAGAGTTAACAAAATGAAAGTCACTCATGTTCAGCATAGAGTGATCTACAGCACTGAACTGAACCGAAATGGTGTCTTCGGAGTTCACGACAAAGGTGAATTCAACCTCAGATTCAGTATCACCGAAGCCCAGGGCCTGCATGGGTTCAGCAAGCATAATGAAGTTTTCCGCTTTTACTCTACCTGATGTGTCAGAATCCTGGCTGCTGCACCCGGCAGCTGCAAGGAGAACACCAATAGCCAAAGGAATTATCAGTTTCTTCACAGTATACCCGGCCTTTCGTACAGAGTCTTTATGCAATACCCTCTGCATCGGCTTCAGTCAAGGCAGCTTGTCAACCATGCTACACTAGACGAGCAGCAGGGCACAGGTTATGAATGAACTGTGGAAAATCTGAATAGGGGAGGGGTAATTTGAAAACTGTTGTGGTTCTTGTGCTGGTTGTGATATCAGCTTACGCTGAGACTGTCTTTATTGAAGATACCGAACTCTGGTCGGAAATTGACCGTATTAATCTGGTTCTTGGAAGCTCTGAGAAGATAGAGTCTGCTGTTCTGGAAAGTTTGTTCCATGACGCTGTTGATATTGCTGTATCCAGCGAGATGTTATCACAGTTTGATGATCTCCGTGCCGATGCCTTTGAGATGCAAGACTTCGCACAGTGTGACAGTTATGCCGAAAGAGCCGGGGATGCGCTGAATGTGTTTATTTTGGGCGAATCCAATGCCATAGGAGTGAATACAACGGTTTTTTTCGATGCGTGCCAGCCTGAATCAGAGGCCTACAGGTTCTTTCTGGCTGCAGTGGGAGGGCTTTACACAGACGGTGAGGCGGGAGTATCCGGAACAGCCGAGTTACCGGTATGGATTGAGCGCACAGATTCCAGCGCACAGGGGGCAGTGAACACAATTCAGGCTGAAGAGTGGCTGGGCTACTGGGAAGGCATCATCCCGTATCTGGATGGTTATTTTCTGACAATTGCCGAAGAAACTGTTCTGGGATTGAACCGGGTACTGGAACCGTAGTTACACTTACAGGTAACCAAGCCCCATGAACAAACCGAACAGGGCCATTGCAGCTCCAGACAGCAGCTGAAGTACCAGTTCCAGTTTCCTGCCTGCTTCGGGGTTTTTAAGCAGTGCTGTCATTCGGTCTCTCATGAGGATTGCAAGCAGCCCCACTGCCGCAAGCAGAACACCCATGCCAAGAGACATTGCTGTAACTGATACAACTCCTATTGTTGCGGCATTTCCGGCTACAGCAAGTATCATTATTGCCGAGGCTGCAGGGCACGGAACAAGCCCGGTAAAAATCAGCCATCCAAGACTGTTGTTTTTCTTCTCCGGGCTTTGTGGGGAACGATAGTCTTTCATGCCGTGTACAACCATCCAGATACCCAGAACAAGAATAATTCCATAGGTAAGGGGAAAAAGCAGAGTCTGCGCCTGGTCTACAGACACAAGAAGCGAACGGGTGGTGAAGAGATAGAACCCCCCTACCAGAATTATTGCACTTGCCGCGTGAACTGCCGCCAGCATGAACCCTGCCAGTATTCCCTTCAGCGGTTTTGTTCCCTCGCCAATGAAGTAAGCAACAAGCACTGTTTTTCTGTGTCCGGGGCCAGCAGCGTGAAGGATACCGAAAACAAATGAAATACCAAGAAGAGTCCACAGGTTTCCCATGTTGCCGGTTTCGCCTAGATCAGCCATGGCTCTTGCTATTGTTGTTTGAAGTTCTCTCTGTGCGGCGGCGCTTTTTATTACAAAGGAGCCTATCACAGGCCAGGTGGAAGGCCCTCGTGGTGTGCTTACTTCACTTTCTGATGTCTTCCTTTCTGCAGGTTGTCCAGACAGGAAAGGATTGCTCTGAGCAAGAGACACCGAACAGAGAAAAACTGAAAAAACAAACAGTACTACAGGTTTTATTTTCATAAGGCGGCTACTGGAGATACACTACAAGTTGCTGAGGGTAGGCGGTGCCGGAATAGGTACTGCCTTCCCGCGAAACAGAGACTGTACCACCGTAGGAAATGGTAATATTGCTGTTCTGCTCTATCTCAAACCTTACAGATTCGCTTCCAGGGCCGCTTATTGTAATTGGCGAACCCTCCTTGTAGAGAATATCGCAGTAGTAAGTGCTGTCGTAGATAGCTATTCTGAACACACCTTCTTCAACATGAATATTGAAGGGGCAGTAAAACTGGTAAACCAGTGCTCCATCCTCCATGTATACGGAAAAATTCTCGATTCGTGACGGAGTATGTGTCTGCCCGTCTGCACTTACAAATGTGAAGTAGTCGAAGGTTTCCAGGTTTGAAAATGCGTTGTTAAATACCTCCGAAGTCTCCGATTCTGAAAACAGACCGTTTCCATTGCTGTCAAAGTCACCGGTAATTGCTGCGGTAAACATGGGATCAAAGTGCCAGGTTATCTGTATTCCCGAAAAAACACTGCCATTCAGTTTTACCTCCATCTCGGTATCGATAAACATGTGAGGATGGGCAAGAACTAACTCGGGAACAACAAGCAGCAGAATCATAGACAGATGTTTCAATTTACCCCCCTTGAAATACAGAACTACCTCAAACATACTGTGGAAAGGCAGAAACTGTAATCTAAAGGAATACATTGGAAACATATGATTTGATTTCTTGAAGAAAGAACATGGTTCGTGCTCTGGTACAGATGGGGATAACAGACAGTCTGGTTCTTGGGGCCATAGAAAAGGTTGAAAGATATTTGTTTGTACCGGCAGTCGCAGGTTCAGTTCGGTAAGCGATCTCTACGGCGACTATCCTCTGCCGGTTGGAACACATCATCAGAGACTGATCCGGTTGATAAGAAAAGGCGAAGAAATTGAACTTCACCGGGATATTGCAGTAAGGTTTGTTCCCATGGTTCAGCAAGCAGAGAGCTAGCTTAGCCAACAATTTCAATACTGTGGATAAAAGAGTTAATCACGAATGCGCTTTCTGTGTTGGCTTCAGGGTCAATGGGGTGAATGAAAAACCCCACTCCGCTTTGATCAATGTTTTCTGATGTGGCAAAAAGAATTTCACCGTCGAAGAATGAGATCATCATGTGCGCACCGGACACAGGTGCATCGTTGAATTCGTGAGTGTCTAAATGAAGAAAATCACCGTTGAAATCTTTTACGAAGAAAACTGCTTTCAGGTTGTCGAGCCTTATTTCCTCTGTACACAGCGGATCGGTAATGCTTACCAGGTGAAACAGGGGTTTTTTCGGTGAAAAGTCGCTTGAGTAACCTTTAGCAATTTCACCGTTCTTCATGTGCACCACAATTCTCTTCAAATGCACCTCCAGTAAGTTAAACCCCCGCCTAACTTTAACCCAATTATCCCGTTGCGTCAATGGATACAGTCTTGTCCTGCGCTGAAATTGCGGGAATATTTCGTTGTTGAAAGGGTATAACAGAAAAAGACAGGGGGCAGATATCAGGTATTATGCTGTTGCTATTGTTCTGCTTTCAGGGCTGTTTTTTCGGTGTTTTGCAGCGGTTCCGGCAAGTATTTCTGTTATGGAAAACAGAAATCAGTTCGATTTGCTGGCTGCAGGAGACAGAGCTGTTTCAACTCAGCAGCTTTCAGAAGTGAAGTTTATTATTACAGATATCCGCACGGATTCTCCCAGATTGTATTTCATCAACTCAAGTGAATTCATATACCACTGGAACTATTTCAACGATGTTCTGGGATGGAACATGAGTCTTATCGATTTTAATACACGAACATACACCGATTTCAACAGACTTATTCTTGCGGGAAGTGTGGTTGCCCACGACAGGTACAGCGACAGGGATCACAGGAACGGTGTTTACACCGTGGAGTTCTGGCCCAGTGACCCTGTTCATGCAGAGGATGCAGCACTGGCCGTCAGTATGATAAGCGAGGGAATGGCGTTTGCTTCAGACAGAATCCTCTACCATCCCACAGGTGAGTCCCAGGTAAGAATATTCGATGATGAAGCCGGTCAGTTTGTCGAAAGGGGTGTGCCGGTTATACAGACAGGAGAGCTTTACAGCGGTGTGGACTATATGGCCTTGAACGCAGGTACCTGTTGTGGTGTTCTGCGAGACGGAAGTTCAGGCAGGGCATTTTCCGCAGGTGATATACCGGTTTATAAATCAGTACCAAACGACATCGGGCATGTTGCCGGTATCATTACCACCATCCCTCAGACACCGCTGTCTCATATCAATCTGAAAGCGGTTCAGAACGGCACTCCGAACATATATGTGCAGGGTTTTACTGATACCGATCTGTACAAATCACTTCTGGGGCATTACGTAAGGCTCACTGCCACCACGGGGGAATACTATGTGGAAGAGATCCCTTTTGCCGAAGCCGTCGAGTGGCTGGACTCTGCTAGGCCGGATACCGTAACTGTTTTAACGGCAGACCTTGAGGAATCGCGAATTCTGCCTCTGGGTGACCTCAGGCTTGCGAATTCCCCAGCTTACGGAGCGAAGGCTGCCAATCTGGGTGAGCTCACATGGTGTATACCTTCCTTCAGTGTTCCATACGGGTATGCTGTGCCCTTTTACTATTACCATAACTTTATGCAGTACAACAATCTATATGTTATCGTGGATTCTCTGATTTCCGCCGATGAGTTTAACCGCAGTGTTGGAAACAGAGAGCAGATTCTGCACCAGGTTAGAAGGCTCATAAGAGACGCTGATGTACCTGCCTGGATGATGGACTCTCTTTCGGTAATGGTTACAAATTTTGAGCCTGGAGTATCTCTTCGGTGCCGGTCAAGCACCAACAACGAAGATCTTCCCGGGTTCAATGGCGCAGGATTGTACAGCTCTTTTACCCACCATCCTGACGAGGGTCATATTTCGGAAACCATTAAGCAGGTGTGGGCTGGAATGTGGACTTTCAGGGCGTTCGAAGAGAGAGAGTTTTACAGGATAGACCAGATGTCTGCTGTCATGGGTGTTGTTGTTCACCCAAGCTATCGGGAAGAGCTGGCCAACGGTGTGGCGGTGACAAGGAACATTTTCAACCCCTTTATCAACGGAGTCTATGTAAATGTTCAACCCGGTGATGACATGGTTACAAACCCTCAGGCAGAATCTGTTCCGGAAGAGTTTCTGGTTACGGAACAGAATGTTACAGGTCGCGTTGTTCAGGAGATTCAATACCTCGGATTGTCTAACAGAACATACGGTGATGAAAGGGTTCTATCGGAGCAGCAGATTGATCAGCTGGTAAGCTATCTGACCATGATACACGACCATTATGGAACAGTGTACGGTGTTGACCAGGATGACCCGTGGTTTGCCATGGAGATCGAGTTTAAAATTACTTCTGAAAGTGAACTTGTTGTAAAACAGGCCAGACCATGGGTGTTCTGATCAGTAGCTTTCTTCTGTACATGCAGATTCAAGTTCAAGATTTGCTTTTTCAACCAGCCCGACAGGAAGCTGTTTCGTTACCGATACACCCAGGTCTTTGAACTCTGCAGCCTTTTTTACCAGATTGCCTTTGCCGTTTACCAGCTGCCCCAGAGCTCTGTTGTAGATTGTCTGGGTTTTATCGATCTGACGGCCTATTTCAGTCATACTTTCAAGAAAGACTCTGAGCTTGTCGTAGAACTTTTCTGCTCTGGATGCAAGTTCTTTCGTGTGCTTGGTCTGCTCCTCAAAACGCCACAGCTGTTTCACTATATTCAGTGTGGTAAGAAGCGTGGTGGGGGTGGCTACTAGCACGTTGTTAAGCAGAGCTTTTTGGAAAATATCCGGATCCGATTTGAGTGCTTCAACGTAAGCAGACTCTATGGGAATAAACATTATTACCACTTCTGGAGTATTCAACTCGTTTATTTTGAAGTAGTCTTTCCCGGCCAGTTCCTTAATCCTGTCGCTCACTGCCTTTGCATGCCTTGAAAGAGCCGCCTTTGCCTGAATCTGATCCTCGGCGTTCACGAACTCTGTGTATGCAGTCAGGGATGTTTTCGCATCGATCACAATGTGTCTGCCGCCAGGAAGGTAGACAATGGCATCTGGTCGCAGGCGGCCTTCCTCTGTGCTGAAAGACACCTCTCTTTTGTAATCACTTCCAAGCCTGAGTCCGGAGCTGTCCAGAACATTCTCAAGAATCATCTCGCCCCAGTTACCCTGCTTCTTTTTTTGTCCCTGCAGCGCAGTGGTGAGGTTGTGTGCTTCTTCTGTAATTTTCTGATTGAGTTTTTGCAGGTTTATTACTTCTGTTTTTAGTTCCGCACGCTGGATGGAATCTCTTTTAGACAGAGATTCAACACTTTCACGGAACCCCTTCATTTCTTTTTCCACAGGGCTTAGAAGGTTGGCAATGCTTTCCTTGTTAAGCTCTTTGAGCTTTTTGCCGCTGCTGTCGAATATTTCGGCGGCAAGTTCCTTGAACTCTAGCTTCAGTTCCTCTTTGCTTTCAAGAAGCAGTTTCAGTTGCTGACGAAAGTGCAGTTCTTTTTCTTCCAGAGATGTTTCCAGCCGATCGTGTTTTTCCTTCAGTTCAAGAAAATCAGCTTCCCGTTTCTCCAGTTTTTCGGTAAGTTCCCCCAGCCGGGATTTTACATCATTCAGGTACTCTTTTCCGGCTGCAAGTTCTGCCTCTGCAGTTCTTAGGTTTTCTGAAGCTGATCTTTCTTTTGCGCGCAGAGATTCAAGTTCACCCTCAAGTTTTTCTGTATTTTCCTTGTATTTTACAAACTTATCCATCTCTGATTTCAACTGTGTCTCCAGGCGAACAGCACTGCTGGCCTCGTCTCTTGATTTCAAAGAGCGGATAATCCAGCCTGCTGCGAAAAACACAACTGCAAGCAGAATACACAGCAGAGGATCCATGTTACTCACTTTCAATTTTAGAAACAGTTCGCAAAACACCACAGTTTAACTTAATCTGTTTCAAATGGCTGTCAACCTTACAGGCAGTATGTGATTCTTTTTGCTGCAGGAAACTTTATGTTACACCAGGAAGGGGAAAGGAATGCTGATATTTCTGATTGCCGCAGTTATTTCTGGCGGATACGAACAGGAAATACGGGGCGACTGCCAGTCGGTTTTCACCATTGCTTGTGGTGATACTGTTCAGGAGATTACCGCAGGTATATTTTCCGAACCCCTCTGGGTTGAAGTTTCCCGAGACGAGTTTGCAGTAAAGTGTGATTCTGTGGTTATCTGTATTTTCACCAGCCAGAGGAACGGGGCGTCTCTCGTTCTTTACAAAAAGGCGGATTCAGGCTTTATTTTTGAAGATCAGTTTACCAGTTTGTTTGGCGGCAATGGTATTGATTTCTTTCTAAGCCATCCATTCGAATCCGCCAGCGGGAAACTGCTGTTCAGATTGAACTGGACTGCTTTTCCAGTGGGTTACTACGCTGTTCCAGGTGATGAAAGCAGCTTCGTTGCTCCGCCTGCCATATCATCTTTCTTTGTTCTTTCAACTCAGGGTGATTCGATCTGTACAGAGTATGATCACAGAGAGTTTTCCATGTGAAGCTAAAGCAGTACCTTTACCCAAATGTACAGAGGTGGTATCTTCGCAAACCCGGTTTTATCGGTAAACAAGGAAGGGGATCCGTATGCCGAAGTTTTTTGTAACAGACACAGAATCAGATGCAGATATTAAAGTTTATATCACCGACATACGCAGCGAAGCGCATCTTGTGATGTATGAAACAACCAGTCAGTGGGAAGCTACCGAACCTCAGATATGGGCGTTCACCGATATAAGAAGCGAGGCAGATAAAGCTGTGTACTACACAGACGGCGCGTGGAACGCAGATATAGTGATTTTCAAAACCGATATTTTGTCTGATGCCGGATGGCTTGATTCGTCAAAAGAGGGTCTGTTTTAGGTGAAAGCAGCTGTGTATGCTTCAGTTCTGCTTATGGCAGCAGCTGGTTGTCTCGACTTCGGAGAAGATGTTGAAACAGACAATCCCTCACAGCAGCAGCTTGATTACTGTGAGGCTGTGATGCATCTGAACTCTCAGATGGTTTACACTCCTGTGGGAATAAAGCTGATAGGTTCGGGTATTGATGATGCGGCATGGATGTGTTTCTTCACGGAGGAAACACAGGTCTCAGCTATTTTCGATACCACTTTCATCTTTCCAGATTCTCTTCTTGGCGATGTGTTCCTTTATTCACCGGAAGACATGCCGGAATGGTGGAATCCCTCGGAGTACAAACTGATCGGGGGCAGAATAGCACTTCCGAACGGATGTTTTATCAATGTGGGAATGAACCGCACTTGTGAAGGCACCTCTGTTTTCATTTTCTGGAATGAAATCTAACCCTATACGTGTTTTGGTTTCCAGTGTTCGGGCCAGGGGATATCTGCGGTGATGCCGGTGTCTCCTGTAAGTTTCCTGTTCAGTTTTACGAAAGTGTTGTTGAACTCTATGAAAGGCAGTTTCAGTTTTGCTATGATTTCAACAGTTTTTATGTAATCATCCCAGGCAGGCTTTGTTCTGCTGAGCAGATATTCCAGATATCCTCTGCCAGCCAGCGAGATTGCCCGGTTCTCTTCATCGCCTATTTCCGAGAACACACTGACTGCGTCTGAATAGAACTCCAGTGATTCCTCGTATTTCTCTTCAGCAAGACGCAGAAGACCACGGTTGGTGGTAATCCAGGCCGCTGTTCGTCTGTCACCTGTTTCCTCCATAATATCGAGGGCGTAACGGTAAGACTCTTCAGCATTTACAAACATTTTTCTGTTTCTGAGAGCGTTACCCAGATTACAGAGAAAAATACCCTCGGGCATTCTGTCGCCAAGCTTGCGGAATACTTCTATTGCCCTTTTAAAAAATTCCTCTGCTTTTTCAGTGTCCTTCCGGTCGTGGTACATGCTGCCGAGATTTCCAAGAGTTACGGCTTCACCTCTCACATCACCTATTTCCTGAAAGATAACCAGCACTTCCTCCAGAAGGGTGGCAGCTGTGCGGGTTTCTCCCATGTTTCTGCGAAGTATGCCAAGATTACCCAGTGCTTTTGCCTCACCTCTTCGGTCAGCGTGCTTCATGCAAAGATCTTTTGCTTGCTGGAAGTAGTCTCCGGCAGTGGCAAAGTCGCGGCACATTCCTGCAATAACGCCAAGACTGCTCAGAACATCACTCTCTGTTTCCTCGAGGTTGTTGCTGCGGCAGATTTCAAGGGAGGTGTGCAGGTGGGATAATGCATCATCTATTTCTCTTACTGCGGTGCAGTATGAACCTGTTGCCAGCTCCATCTCAGCAGTCCATTCGGTGAGATTGTTGTCGGCAGCCATCTGCAGTGCCCTTTTAAGCAGAGGCTGCAGTTCTTTCCATTTGTGCATATACTGAAGAACAAGCCCTGTTCTTCTTAATACTCCCAGAAGTTTGTCAAGTGAATCCGCATCGTTTTCAAGGGGTGAGAGCCAGCTGTCCAGTTTGTTTCCCCACTTCATAACTGCTTCGTACTGGTAGTTTTGCGATGCGTGCTTCTGAGCAACAATAGCCCACTTTACGGCAGAAGTTTTTTCTCCGGCTTTTTCCCAGTGTTCTGTCAGCTTTGCCGATACCCTCTCGGAGTTATTACCGAAAACCTGTTCCATAGACTGGGCAACGGCTCTGTGAAGAAGCTTGAGGTTGTGAGAGAGAATACTGTTGTACGCAGTGCGCTGAATAAACGAGTGGTGAAAAATGTAGCTCACACCGGAATCTGTAATGCTTTTCTCTAGAAACTGTCTTTCCACGAGATCGTCGAACACATCCTTGCCGGATGGTTCCAACCCCAGCCTGTTTTCAACTCTTTTGTATATATCGTACCTGAATTCCATTCCGAAAACAGAGCAGTTAAGCAGTGTCTTTCGTAGCTTTTCCGGTAAGCGGTCAAGTCTGGATTGAAGCAGTCCAGTGAGACTTCCGGGAGTGGAAAGTTCTACAGAGTTGTTTGTCAGCATCCACTCTTCGTCCTGAACAGAAAGCCTGTTTGATTCCACAAGATTCAAAAGGAGTTCCTGCAGGAAGAATGGGTTTCCGCTGGAATGTCTGTGTATGAAGTCCATTGCGTTTGATGAAACTGGAAATGATTCGGTTCCCCTGAGTTTTTCAAGGAAAGCCAATGTAAACTGAATGGTTTCCTGCCTTTCAAACTCTCCCAGAACGATTTTCCGGCAGGTGGAGTACGCGCTGCTGCTGCATATGCTTTCAGGCAGGAGATTCCTGTGGTCGGATCTCCTCACGAGCAGAAAAATTATCGGATTTACTGAATTGCAGTTTTTTACAACGAAATCAAGTGCCTGGGCGTCGGTGGAATCCATCCACTGAAGATCTTCCAGAACAACCACAACCGAAGAGTCTTCAGAAAGAACTTGAATAAGGTCTCTAAGAGCCATCCTTGTTTGAAGAGTGATGGCTTCGTTACCCAGCTGTTGAAGTCTGTTGTCGCCGGAAACAGCAGAAACCAGTCTTCCCAGGAAAGGCAGAGCACCTTCAAGCTTTTCAATAGGGCACAACCTGGAGACAGATTGAATAAAGCTTTCGTAGGTGGTACTGCTGTCTTCCTGGATGTTCAGCAGATTCTGCAGCACTGCCGACCAAAGCCAGTGGGCAGGCTGTGCGTCAGAGATTGAGTTACCGCGAAGAATGGTGCAATTAGCAGTGCAGTTCTTCAGAAACTCTGCGACAAGCCTGGTTTTGCCTGTGCCTGCTTCTCCTGCAAGCTCTGCGATAAGGTGTTTTGCTCCACCCCTTCTGTTAACACCGGAAGACCTTGTGCTTTGCGGCACTCTCAGCTCTTTCAGCTGCGCAAATTCCTTCTCTCTGGCAACAAACACGGTGTTTACAGATGTATGGCAGGAGATCAGACTGCTGCCGTAGTTAACAGAAACCGGTTTCCAGCTTACTAGTGGCACTCCCACACCACGGATACTGAGTTTTACAGGCTTTTCCCACAGAATGCTTTCCGAGCAGACACTGTAAACACTGTCTGTAACAAGAATACAGTCCTCTTCGGCGTTCTCTTCCATTCTGGAGGCGATATTAACTGTTCTTCCCATTGCGGTAAGGTGCCCAATTGCATCCGGTGCAACTGTAACCGGTCCGCTGTTGATTCCTATTCTGGCTGAGAGATGAACACCTGCTTCTGAAAGAACAGAGCCAGCAACTTCAATGACACTGAGCATTTTGAAACCGCATAGAATGGCACTTCTGCTGTTGTTTTCTGTGGAGCGGATAGCACCGAAGAGAACCATTATTCTGTCTCCCTCTATCTTGTCCACATAACCTGAATACTGTTCGGCTGTGTATACAAGCTCGTCCATGAGACTTTTGGTAATTTCGTGCACTGTTTCATGGTCGAGAGCTTCAGAAAAGGCGGTGAATCCGGAGAGATCAAGAAACAGCACTGCAACATCCCGTCTTTCTCCGGGTAGAAGTTTGGCTGTACCGCTTGTATTGTGGGTAACAGAGCTCCCAGATTTTCTGTTTAGAAAAGCGTTTTTCAGGAGTTTTCCCAGTTCTTCGCCCATGGTAGACCGTCTTTCTGTTGTTTCACCAGATAAACACACCAGCCCTGGGGTGCCCCTTATCATTGTTCCAGGGCTTCATAAACGCAACAAACAGATTGACAGTTTGAAGCTCAGTTTGTATATCACCAATCAGTGACACCAACTGGTGACAAAACCTGTCGGGAGATTGCAGTGCAGAGAGATTCTGAAAAAACAAGGAAGAAGATACTTGCCGGTCTTGAAAGGCTGATAACCAGAAAAGGGTTTACAGGCGTTGGCGTGAACGCTGTGGCCAGGGAAGCCGGAGTAGATAAAGTTCTCATATACAGGTATTTCGGATCCATGGAAGGTCTGCTGCAGACATTTGCCGATGAGAGAGAAATCTGCCCTAGAATGGCAGATGTATTTGATGATCTGCCAGAGGGAACACCTCTTCATGAAATAGCAACCCGTATGATCGTTCAACACATTAGATCTTTTCACGAAAGCCCTCTTGCTCAGGAGCTTGTGTGCTGGGAGCTGACTGAACAGAACCCGCTTACCGTGTCATTTGGAAAAGAGATGGAACACCGGGAATTGAGTGCCCTGGTCGAGAAAGGTGTTGTTCTGGATGGAGATATCGTTGCCCTTACTGTGATTGTTCTGTGCGGGCTTGAGTACCTTGTTCTTAGGGGGCGGAACAACAACCCTATGATGGGGCTGGACTACTCCGTACCGGAAACAAGAGAGAAGATAGAAAAGGTGGTTTCTTCTGTAATGAAAGCATTCTTCAAGTCAAGGGAAGTTGAGGATTTTACTGAATGAAAGAGTTTGTATTGACAGCTCTGCTGTTTACAGCTGTTCTTGTCGGCGGCTGTACAGAAAAGAGAAATGTTGAAAACACAGAGACACCGGTTACAGTTTGTGTGCTGGAGCCATCTGTCATATCGGAGACTGTTAACATCCACTGCAGACTTGAATCCAGTACAGAAGCAGTAGTTTCCCCCTTCTTTCCGGGAATTGTTGAAGAGGTTCTTGTTTCCCCTGGAGACACAGTTAGAACTGGGGAAAGGCTTGTATCTCTCTGCAGTGATAACGGCTACAGAGCAATGGTTTCAGATGCCGCTGCTGTATTGTGTGTTGCCAGAGCCTCAAAAGAGTTCGCAGAGGAAAACCTGCGCAGAGCAGAGCAGCTTTCGGAAAATGGAGCCATCAGCGCAAACGAGTTTCAGAGAATAGAAACCGAGGCCGTTGCAGCTGAAGCTTCTTTTCAAAGGGCCTCTGCCGGCTACACAGTGTCTGCAAGTTCCGCAAGAAGCGGTTATGTAACAGCACCTTTCGACGGTGTTGTGGGGAGGGTTTTTGCTGCAGACGGCAACATGGTGTCCGGTCCTCTACTCACTGTTTCGGGAACGGGTATTCTTCAGGCTGAACTGCTTACAGCACCCCGCCATATACACAAACTCAGAGTAGGTCTGCCGGTTGTTTTCACAACAGATCATTTTCCGGGATCGTTTTTCCAAGGTTCAATTGTATCTGTGTCTGAGATGGCTGACCCTATGTCCGGTATGGTGGCCATGACAGCGCAGTTCCCAGATTCTTCGGGAAATCTTGTTCCAGGTCTTACTGGAATGGCTGTGGTAATGCTTGAAACAAGAGAAAACACAGTTGTTGTACCGGCGGGAATGATGACCTTCAAAGAAGGCAGCACAATGGAAGTTGCACTGGTAGAGAATGGGATTGCCGCCATAAGGCAGGTTGAGACAGGAATCAGAAACGGCGTTAATTACGAAATTGTTACAGGTCTCACCCTGGGAGACACCCTTATAGACATGGGGCACACCCTTGTTTCCGAAGGATCACCGGTAAGGGTGGTGCAGTGATGAATCTTCCGGAACTTGTGGTCAGGAGAAGAATTTCCTTTTTGATGGTGTTTATTCTTATGGGCGGGGCGGGAATATTTGCACTGACTCAGCTTGGTCTTGACTACTTTCCCAAGGTTGATGTGGGGCAGATCCTTATCGTTACCATACTTCCAGGAGGGGCACCGTCAGAGGTGGAGAACCTTGTTACAAGGGTAATTGAAGATGCTGTTTCAGGTGTAGAGGGTGTAACTTCTGTTGAATCATCCTCCGGCAATTCAACAAGCGGTATCACAGTGTTCGTCTCCTCATCGGCAGATATCAGTGTGGTGGAAAGTGATATCAATGAGGCTGTTGATCTGATAAAAGGTGATCTTCCTGAACAGGCTACCGACCCTGTGATAGAGGCAATGGAATCCAGCATGAAACCTCTGGTTATTCTTGGTGTCAGCAGCAACAACCTGAACAGCGGAGAGCTGCGTCAGGTGGTTACTGATGAAATAGAACCTGTTCTAAGAAGGGTATCCGGAGTAGCCTCCAGCACCATATCAGGGGGAGAGGTTCGCCAGATCAACATCTCTGTCAATCCAATTCTTCTGGAAGAGAGAAACATCTCCATGGTCCAGGTGTTCGGTGCATTGAAGTCGGTTCAGGGGAATCAGCCGGGTGGAGACATTGATTCTCACGGAACAGAAATATTTATAAGTGTGAAGTCGGAATTCACAAACCTGGAGCAGCTGGGTGAAGTAGTTATAGGCAGCCACGGTGGAATTCCTGTTCATCTGAGGGATGTTGCTGAAATCATCGACGGCAGTAAAGATCAGAGCAGCACCAGCAGGATAGACGGTGAGAATTCTGTTCTTCTGATATTTCGCAAAAGTGGAGATGCCAACACTGTAAAAACATGCAGTCTTCTTGAAGAGCAGATTGCCCGGACCGCACTGAACTACTCTGGTACAATGGATATGAATGTAGTGTATTCCCAGAAAAATTTCGTGCTGGATTCCACCAGAAGCCTGCTTTTTACAGGAATACAGGCAATTCTTCTTGCAGCAGCAGTTCTTATGTTTTTCCTGGGTTCAGTTGTTAACGCTGGCATTGTAAGTATATCCATGCCCCTTTCCTTTGTATCCACTTTTGCCGCTATGTACTTGCTGGGTGTTAATCTGAACATCATGAGTCTTGCCGGTCTCAGTATTTCCATTGGAATGATTGTAGACAATTCCGTGGTTGTTCTGGAAAATATTCACAGAAGAAGACGGGAAGGGGAATCAAGAGAAACCGGTGCTGTGCGCGGTGCCGCGCAGGTTGGAATGGCCGTTGCCGCCTCAACAATGACCACCGTTGCCGTGTTTATCCCCATGCTGTTTGTGAAAGGAATGACGGGTCAGATATTCAGAGATCTCAGTATTACCATTGCAGCCGCCCTTTTCATATCTCTGTTTCTTGCAATGACGCTGATACCTCTTCTGGCTTCGAAGTCTAAAAATCTCATAAAGAGGCATGGCTCCAGATCGGTTTCAGCGAAAATAGAGAAAATACTGGCGGGACTTGATCTGAAGTACGAAAAACTGCTTGTCTACAGCACTGCCCATAAGGTAAAATCAATGGTTCCCGTTGTTGTTCTGTTCTTCGTCTCTATGTTCATGTTTCGCTTTGTTCCAACATCTTTCCTGCCGGACATACAGGAGGGAGTTATTGATGTAAACATAAGCCTGCCAACGGGAACGAATCTGGCCAGAACAGACAGTTTTGCCAGGGCCATGGAGGATTCCCTCTCTGCGATGTTTCAGCCAGGTGACCTCAGCCATCTTGTTGTTGATGTGGGGAAGGCGGAAGGTATGGGCGCGATGTTCGGTTCGGATGCCACATGCAGAATTGTCATGTCGTTCTATCTTGTATCGGAGGAAGACAGAACCACTTCTGTCGACAGTTACGCATCGTCAATGAGAACCATCCTTGCCGGTACGCCCGGTATCAGGTATGCAGTAAAAACAGGAGCCCCAATCGGGAATGAGTTTCCAATACAGGTGAATCTGTTTGGTTCCGATCTGGATTCACTTAGAGTTCTCGGCGATCTTGTTAGAGATAATCTTGGCAGAATTCCGGGAACAGTGGGAGAAGTTTCGTCTCTTGAAGACTGGTTCACTCAGATAGATTACATCCCGGATGACGAGGTTCTTTCTGTCAGGGGATATTCAAGAGCACGGCTTGCTTCGGAGGTAACCCTGGGAATGCTGGGTATGAGTGTTACTACCATGAACGACAACGGTGTTGATGTAGACGTAAACCTCAGATACGCTGAAAGATATCGTTCTTCCCGTGAGGCTGTTGCCGGTCTCACGGCAAACGGAGCTCCTCTTGACTACTGGGGAACTTTTACCACTACGCTTGCCCCGAACAAGATTGGCCGGTTAGACAGAAGCCGTGTTGTAAGTGTGTTCTGTCGGCTTGACGGAAGACCTCTTGGTGCTGTGGCGGCTGATGTGGAAGCCATGATGGATACATTGGAAACAGGTGGTGCGAGGTGGGAAATTACCGGTGATGTTACCGACCAGAAGAAGTCTTTCGGAAGCATGGGTCTGGCTATTCTTGTTGCCATTGTTCTTGTTTATATGGTAATGGCAGCTCAGTTCGAGTCACTGCTGGAACCGTTTCTGCTGATATTTGAGATACCTCTTGCTTTAATAGGTGTGGTTTGGATGCTCTTAGTAACTGGAACCACAATGGGTATGACTTCGCTTGTTGGTATTCTCATGCTTATAGGTATAGTGGTGAACAACGGTATTGTGCTGGTAGACTTTGCCAACGGTCTCAGAAGAAAAACAGGAATAACAGCAGTTGAGGCCATCGTTCGGGCTGGAAGGGTAAGGCTGAAACCCATTCTTATGACTGCAAGCACCACAATTCTTGCCCTTGTTCCTCTGTCTATGGGCGGTTCCAGCAGTGCTGCACTTTGGGCTCCCATGGCACGAACCGTTATAGGGGGAATGCTTGTGGCTACTCCACTGACACTTGTAGTTCTCCCTGTGCTGTATGTGATGCTGGATCACTGGCGTCGCGAGAAGATTTCCGTCTCTACAACAGCTGAGTCTTTGCCGTAGGTCTGGGAACTTTCACTACAAGAACCCGCAGGTTTTCTTTGCTCTCATTGTACCAGCAGTGTGGAATACCACTGGGGCTTTCAATAACCGTGTCTGCGGAAACCGGCTTCCTTTCTTCTCCCACTTCAACTGTGCCGGAACCTTCGAGCACATAGAAGAACACATCAACAGGGGTTATGTGACGGATGAGTTTCTCTCCGGGCTTCATGGTAATAACACTGGAAAGGGCGTACTTACTGTCGTATGCCCTTCTCACATCAACACCGTGGGGATTGTCAGCAGGGGTCTGTTCAGACATTTTTCTTACTATCACAGCTACCTCCATTCAATGTAAAACAATTGGTTTATTCAACTGTATTCAGGTACACTTTCAACCCTTCCTTCAGTATTTTCAGAGCCCTTCTCATCCTTTCGTCTGAAAGCACATAAGCGATTCTGATCTGATCAACGCCAAGGCCGGGAGTTGCATAGAAGCCTGCTGCGGGTGAAACCATTGTCGTTTCTCCATTGTATTGGAAGTCGGTAAGCATCCACAGAGCGAATTTTTCTGCGTCTTTCACCGGAAGTTTGATGGTTGCGTAGAACGCTCCTTCGGGTTTCAGGAAGAAGATCCCTTCTACATCCGCAAGTTCTTCCATAAGAACGTCTCTTCTGTTCTGGTATGTTTTCAGTAGACTACCGTAATAGTCTTCTGAAAGGTGGTGGTAGATCCAGGCAGCCCCGTACTGAGCCAGTGTAGGGGGGCACAGCCTAGCCTGACCGAGCTTCAGAACTGCGTCAAGAACTGCTTTGTTTCGGCTTATCAGGTTTCCAAGCCTTGCACCGCACGAGCTGAATCTCTTGCTTATGGAATCCATCACTATAACACGGTCTTCAATACCAAGCAGTTCCAGTGTGGACAGATGGGATCCGCCGTCGAAAACAAAATCACGGTAGACCTCGTCGGAAAGAAGGTACAGATCGTGTTTACTGACTATTGCTGAGAGTGTTTGGAGTTCTTCAGGTGAAAGAACTGTTCCCGTAGGGTTGTTGGGGCTGCAGATCAGAATAGCCCTTGTCTTCTCAGTTATCTTTGATTCGATCTCTTTTGTATCCGGGAGATGAAATCCATTTTCAACGCTGCTGGTAACGGGTACCAGATTTACGCCGGCCATGGAAGCAAATCCATTGTAGTTTGTGTAAAAAGGTTCAAAACAGATAACTTCATCACCGTGGTCACAGGTGGCCATGAATGCGAAGTACACTGCCTCAGAGCCGCCTGTGGTAATTATCACATCATCTTCATCAATGCTGATGCCAGACCTGGAGTAGTAGGTTGCAATGGCTTTTCGAAGCACTGGAAGGCCCTGACTGGGACCGTAGGCGAGCACCTCAGGCATACTTTTTTTCAGTGCATTCCAGTAGCCTTCGGGGGTGGGAATGTCCGGCTGTCCAATATTCAGGTGATAAACAGAAGTTCCAGCTGCCTTTGCTGCATTTGCATACGGAACAAGTTTCCTTATGGGGGAGGCCTGCATATCTGTGCACCTCTTGCTTATAGCACTCATTCTTCTACCTTTCAGAATACCAGTTTATAAAAAAAATTTCTGTCCACACACGGGAATTATACAATCCAGAGAGCATAATGCGAAAAGCCGTGACAATACCTATATTTGGCCAATGGAAGAATGGAGACTGTGGAATGATTGTAAGACTCGCAGAGCTGCCTGTGGCAGAAAACTGGAACCGTTGTATCAGCAGTGCCGTCAGTGCTGTGACTCTTTCTCCTCTGCCTGATATTGTTGTTCTGCCGGAACTGTTCTCCATCGGTTACGTGCTTGACAGAATATCTGACGCTGCAATTTCCATTGAAGACCTGAAAAACAGTCCCCTTGCACAGGCCGCTTCAGAAACAGGAGTATCTGTTGTGGGGGGAACATTTCCAGTAAGAACAGACAGGGGAACGGTGAATATGCTGCCTGTGTGGGACGGGGCAGGAAACCTGATTCATACCACACAGAAGGTTCATCTGTTTAAGAATATGGGAGAGGACACAGTGTTTACAGCAGGTGTTCCTTCTGGGACTTTCAAAATAAACGGCATCACTGCAGGCGCTTCAGTGTGTTACGATCTGAGATTCCCGGAATTGTTTCGTCTGCACGCGCTTGGCGGTGCCAGAATTGTCTTTCTTCCTGCACAGTGGCCCCAGCCCAGGCTGGAGTTGTTCAGAAGCTTTATCAGAGCCAGGGCAGGGGAGGCTCAGATTTTCTTTGTCGGCTGCAACATCGGTGGTGATCACCTGGGAGTGAGGTTCAGAGGCGGCGGTGGAATTGCTTCGCCTGCAGGTAAAATGCTGGAGTGGATCGATGTAGATGAATATGTAAGAGACTTTGATGTTCAGATGGATGAAGTTGACAGGGTCAGATCCCGGATTTCATGCCTTGATGACAGGAGGCCGGAAGTGTACGGAGCCGAATTATGACAGAGAAAAGGGTTGACCTGTTCAAAATATCTCTCAGCACAGTTGCTGTACTCATAATTGCCGTGATTATGAAACTGGGTGCTCCCATATTTGTCAAGATCGCAATTGCTGGTTTCTTCGCTCTTCTTATTTCTCCAACTGTAAAGCACACCACGCACTGGGTAGACAATCTTCTGAGAAGAGTGTTCAGAAAGTATCGCAGAAGAAGTGATAAACGCCAGTCAGGGCTGGCCGATGTGATAGGCTCAGCTCTTGTTCTGGTTATGGCACTCGCCATAGCGTCTGTTTTCTTTTTCCTTATCTACGGAACAATGAGCATGATGGTAAGCCGCAAAGACGACATGGTGAGCAATGTTGTAACTCCGGTTTTTGATTTCGTGGAAAAGGCACAGTCGGAATGGATACCAGACATCTACAGTCGCATGGGTATGAATGATCTGGAGCAGGTGCCGCTTCAGGCAGACAGCACCGAGACCGACGGTAAAGCACCGCGGGCAGTTGTGGAAGACTCTTCCTTTTCTCTCAGTTCCATTGCTCCAACTGCAGCAGGGTTTGTCGGGTCGGTATCCAGTGCGCTGTTCAACACTGTAATAATAGTAATGCTAACTGTGTTCATGGTAAATGGCAGAAGCATATTTTCCAGGAAAATCAAGAAGATGGATGCTGCTGCTCACCAGCGGTATCAGGAGCTTATCAGCGGAGTTGAACGGGTTCCCAGGAAGTACCTTCTTGCGAAGCTGGTAACAAGTGCTCTTACCGGGCTGCTTATCGGAGTGGCATTGATAGTAATGGGTTTCCAGCCGGATGAAGCAATAATATGGGGAACTACTGCCATGGTTTTCAACTTCATACCGTTTTTCGGTTCACTTGCAGCCGGTGTAATGATAGCCCTTTATGTAATGTCTGTACACGGTATACAACAGGGGGTGATAGCTGCCGCAGTAGTTCTTATTATCAATAACATTGTTTCAAACGTAATAGAGCCCAATTACTTTGGCGATGTGCTTCCCATCGGAAAAGTAACAATTCTGCTGTGTGTGATTGTCTGGGGTTATATCTGGGGCCTGCTAGGTATCTTTCTTGCGGTTCCACTCACAATAATTATGAAAGTTCTCTTAGAGCACTCAATCGGAAGAAACTCACTGGTAGTTTTCATGGAGGTTTAATATGATTCAGGCTGTTCTTGCATTTGTTCTTACCGGAGGTGTTCTTAACCTCAGCTGGTCGGCTGAAAGTGCCCCCGAAATACTGCAAACTTCTCTGGGAGACCGGGTAACAGTGGCTGGAGTGCCCTCAGCCGGACACCCCGGTGAACCACTGTTTCCACAGGTTCCTCTTACAGCTGTACTTCCGGAAGGTGCCGTTGCAGACAGTGTTGTAATTGTGAACTCAAATACATTTCCTGTCTCCTACAACTGCAATCCAATGCCGGCACAGGCCGGAGTGCCCATTTCAAGGCCGGGCGAATTCCATGTTACACCGGCCAACCCTGAAGCATACTCCACAGCTGTAAATGTATCTGCAAAGCTTGTCGGTCAGGGCACACTTATGGGGTACCCTGTAGCTGATATTGTCTTAACACCGTTGTCATGGAACCCGGACACGCGTGATCTGTACTGGGCAGGGAGCGTGCAGCTTCAGTTGTTCTACCATACTGGAGACGCAGGCAGCAGTATACCGGTAAGGGGGGAAACAGGTGCCGCAGTCGCCAGGCAGGTGGTAGCGGCATCGGTAGTAAATCCTTCTGATATTCCCGTGGTTTCATGCAATCGATCAGACGCGCTTCCATGGGGAGAGTATCTGATAATAGCAGATGATGCAATTGCCTCTGCTTTTGAGCCTCTTGCAGAGCTGAAAACACAGAAGGGTATTCCTGCAAAAATAGTTAACATGTCATACATTACCGGCAACTATACAGGCGTGGACAACGCGCAGAAGCTCAGGTTCTTCCTGGCCGATATCTATCGGAACTCTCCTCCAACCTACATTCTTCTTGCTGGTGATACTCCCGGCGTTCCACACAGAAACTGCTACGCCACAGCAGAGGGCTACACAGGCTCCCCTGCATCAGATCTCTACTATCAGGACATGAATGATACAGCACCAGGCGTTGATGCATGGGATCTCGACGGTGATGGAACATGGGGAGAGCTGAATGGCCAGGACAACATGGATTACCACCCGGATTACATCCTTGGAAGAGCCTCTGTGGAAACAGTGTCGGAAGCCGGGGTCTTTGTTAACAAGGTTCTGATGTGGGAGGATACTCCTGACACGCCGGACTGGTACACATCCATGGGATTCACAACAGAGATTCTATGGAGCAGCCCACACTGCCCGGGTTCTGCCGGCAAGGAAAAAGTTGATACTCTTTATACTCCCTCAGCCTGGACGATAACCAAACTCTATCAGGACACAGGCACGCAGAGCTATGATGCCACAATTGCCATGCTTAACAAAGGAATGCAATTTGTTAACCATGCAGGTCACGGCAGTAGTGGTTCTGTTTCAATCGGTGTAGGGTCTCTGGATACATCAGTGTTTATGGGATTAACCAACGTCACACAGAATGGCCGACCAACAATCTGGAACACCATTGCGTGTATGTCAGGTTCATTTGATACCGGCACATGCCTTGCAGAAGCATGGATAAGATCCCCCGAAGGCGGTGGCTTCTGCATAATGAACACAAGGTTTGGATGGGGAGAGCCTGCGGAGCCCGGCAACCAGTGGAGTGAACTGGTTGATCAGGAATTCTTCGCAAACTTCTTTGTTGACAATATGTACCATCTCGGCACTGCATACATGATGGCAAAGGATGACTTTGTTGCACTCATTCCTTCAGACACCCACTACGACTGGATAGCAAAGAGCAACACACTTTTCGGAGATCCGGAGTTGCCCATGTACACTACTGTTCCGGAGGAAATGGAAATACAGAGTATTGTGCTGTGCGAAGGAGATCAGAACCTCACAGTTTCAGTTTCTTCAGGTGGATCACCGCTGGAGAATGCAAGAGTCTGTCTGCTTCAGGGAGACTGGGACAACCCGGTAACCTACGCCGTAGGCATTACAGATGCGTCGGGCAGCGTGACTCTTACATGGACAGAACCGTTACATGCAGTTCCAAATGAAGCAAGGCTCACCGTATGGGCAAGAGACAAGGTGCTTCTTACAGGAATGCATACTGTGGAAAACATGGGTATTGGCGAAGAGAGTCAGGCAGCATTGCCTTCTCTTTCTCTAAGCTCAGCCAATCCGGTCGTTGGTAATCTTTCTGTCAACTGGTCTCTGCCCCAGTCAACAACCGGTGAAATTTCCATTGTTGATCTGGCAGGCAGAACCGTTTCACGCCGGTCTCTGGAAGGTTCTCGGGGTGTGTTCAGCTGGCAGGCGAAACACAATCCTGCAGGAATCTATTTTGTAAGACTCACCACTTCAACAGGTGATGTTTTGAAAAATCGCCTCGTTGTTGTCCACTGAGACAAGGAAAGAAAGGCAATACAGTGAAAGAGTTGAAAACAGAGAACGGTATCGTTGTTCTCCGGTTTGATAAAGGGGAAGACTTCATGGGAAGTCTCTCCACATGGTGCGCGAAGAAAGACATTCAATCGGCGGCCATACTCTGCGGTATTGGAATGCTCCGGGACATGGAAATAGGGCGCTACAACGGTACAGACTACACAGTTAAAAAGGAAAGTGAGTCGTGTGAAATTCTCTCTCTTCAGGGTAATGTTTCTATGAAAGAGGGAGTCCCGTTTGTGCATCTTCATGTATCGTTTGCCGACCACAATTTCAGTGTAACAGGGGGCCATCTGTTTAACGGCACAGTATCCATGACAATTGAGCTTGTTGTTGCCCCGATGTCTCCAGGTCTTGTGAGGAAACCCATGGGCGGTACTTTCTGGCAGATGGACATTTGAGCACTTGACGCGGAACAGGTTCATATTATTATACGGTCGCTTTGCAGTGGGGCTGTAGCTCAGTTGGTATGAGCACTTGACTGGCAGTCAAGGGGCCGCGGGTTCGACTCCCGCCAGCTCCACCAGATGAACCGCCGCTGGTTGCAGCGGCGGTTCTCTTTCCGGTAGTGCAGTAAGGGGTTGCACACGGAAGTGCTATTGTCTATCTTACCTGCTCCAAGTGGCAGGCATTTAGATAACCACTCAGTTATAGATGTAAGTGTTGCAAGTAGTAACGCAAAAAACGGGAGGAAGAAATGACCAAGGCAGATATCGTTGCCAACATTTCAGACGAGACTGGTCTCACCAAGAAGGAAGTTGCTTCAGTAGTCAACCAGTTCTTTGTGGAAGTAAGAGATGCTCTCTATGGTCACGAGCATATTGAAATCCGTGGATTCGGTACATTCAAAGTTGTTGAAAGAAACCCAAGAATGGCCCGTAACCCTCATACAAAAGAGCCCGTTGCAGTTCCCCGCAGACACGTGCCCTTTTTCAAGTTTTCAAAAACAGTTAAGAACAAGGTCGCAAAGGCGGAGAAATAGATGCCAAACGGAAGAAAACGCAAGCGGAAAAAAATTGCCACTCACAAACGGAAAAAAAGAAGACGCGCAAACAGGCATAAGAAAAAGATCCGCTAGGTTTTGAAAATAGCTGTTCTTTCAGATACACATATCCCGGCAAGGCTTTCAGCTCTGCCGGGATTAGTGTATGAAGCATGCGTCGACTCAGACCTTATCATTCACGCAGGTGATGTTGAAGAAGCTGAAGTTATAAACAACCTCAGCAATTTTGCTCCGGTCAAAGCCGTCAAAGGCAACACAGATATTCTCCAGCTCCCCGAAACACTCACCCTTGATCTGGAGGGTTTCAAGGTGTGTGTGGCACACGGATCAGGACCCTATCACAATGTGAGAAAGAGACTGATTGCAAAGTTTCGCCCGCAGAAGCCGGACATCATCATTCACGGTCACACCCACATCTACCACCAGAGTACAGATCACAACACAATGCTTCTCTGCCCTGGTGCGATAGCAAACCCCACCGGAAGCCGTTCAATGGTTATCCTTACCCTTGAAGCCGGTAAACAGCCTGATATTAAGAAGATCTTCTTCTGACTTGGATACACACGGCTAATTGACTATCTTTGAGCTCACGTCTATGCGGTGTCCCCGTAGCTCAGTTGGATAGAGCGCCGGCCTCCGGAGCCGGAAGCCTGGGTTCGAATCCCGGCGGGGATACCAGATGTGATTCATCTCTGTCAAAAAGCTCTAAGATGTTGAATGCCTTTGTCACTTCCGGGGTTCTAAATTCACCGTTTTTCGTGTAAACCAGTCCACTGGGGAAAAGCGCATTCTGGATTAATCTTCTGGTGGCTGGATCAGAGTTAAGCCAGGTTTTATCAATATGTTGGAGTGTAGCAAATGTAGTATCAATCACGCTCTGCAGCTGAGTGAAAGCCATTCTCTTCTCTGAGATAGTCCAGCTCAAATCAGTAATCTCAGCTTTCAAAGTATCATTTTTGTCACTGAAGTCATCCTCTGAAATCACGTCATCAAGCATGAGATCCATCAGTTTGCTTTTACGCTTCTCTGCCTGTCTGAGCTTTTTATCCAGAGCAGCGATTTCCTTCTCAGAATCTCCAAGTTTTTCGTCATAGACATCCTTGATAACCAGCTTGAATGCATTCAGTAGCCCTTTTGTAGGGGAAAGACTTTTCAGCAAAGTGAAGAAGCTATTTTCAAGTTCATCTTTAGTAACACTTCTTCCGCATTTTTCTGAACGGCATCGATAATAGGGAT
>Ga0256845_1000472_pt1 | contig 38018 bp, 30 predicted proteins | sample RiftiametaG_FD_189101 | JGI IMG/M metagenome (GOLD analysis project Ga0256845, IMG submission 189101) | Tube worm associated microbial communities from hydrothermal vent at the East Pacific Rise, Pacific Ocean - Riftia | ecosystem: Host-associated > Annelida > Integument > Unclassified ...
GTCAGCGTGATGGGACGGGCACGGCGGCCTCCTCTCCGTATTTGTTCGCTCATGCCCTGTAGACGACACTTCACGTGCAAAATTCATCGTTCCGTACCAATCGGGTGGTTTTACGGACTCAGGACACGAGCGCTTCCAAGACCCTCGTGCGTGTGTACTTGTTGCCACCGAGTGTTTTGGATGTGATCTTTACGAGGTCTGCCAACTTCGAGCCGTCACCGAGACCTTGGATGTCTGCGCACACCTGGGGGAGCCAGCATCCGTCGTTGGGCTCAGGTTCGGTGGCCAAGGTGAGGGTTGCCGCATCGACGGCTGTGTAGCCCAGGTCGCTGTGTGGGGCGAGGAAGGTTCCTAGTTTGGCGGCTGCGTGGTCACAGACCCTGCCGAAATCGAGGCTGTCAGGAATCGGACACTTATCCACCCGCTCGGTGGTGAGACCGTGGAGTGAGGCGGCGGTCATGAGAGGGGACATCGCCCAAGGATTTCGCGCGGGGACGGCCCCAAGAAATCGTTGAATATGTGGTCTGATTCCCATTGCGGAGAATTCGATGGCGCTGGCGATGATCTCGCTTCGCTCGAGGACCTTGTCGCGCTCCCAACGGAGCCCCACTTCGAGGGTTTGGATGGCGGTCTCTGGAAGCTCGCTCTGCTGTTTTGCGGGCACCCAAGAAAAGTTTGCATTGTCGTAGTTCCAAGAGCGAGCGACGAGGGCCGCGACAAAATGCTCAGGAAGTCCGGCCTGTCTAGCGAGGCCCCGTATTTTTCGCTGGGCTTTGGGTGTCTGGTTTCGTTCTTGGAAGATGGCTTGTCGCATGGAGGTCCGAAGGCGATTTCGACCGGTAGCGGCCGAAACGAAGGTACAGCGCCGGGAGAACCAGCATGTTGAGGGCGGTCGAGGTCGCGAGCCCGGTGAGGATGACAACGGCCATGGGCGCTTGGATTTCGCTTCCGGGGTCTCCTGCCGCGAGCATCAAGGGGACCAGGCCGAGCGCGGTGGCGATGGCGGTCATCAAAATTGGGGCGACGCGTTCGACGGAGCCGCGCAGCACAGCCTCACGAGGATCTCGAACGCCTTCGTGCTCGATTAGATGTGCGAAGTGGGAGACCAGCATGATCCCGTTGCGAGTGGCGATGCCAAAGAGTGTGATGAATCCGATCATCGAGGCGACCGAGAGCACCCCCCCTGAAATGAACACTCCAAACACCCCACCGATGAGCGCCAGGGGAAGGTTGAGCATGACCAGCAGGGCGTCACGCGCCGAATGCAGGGCAGAGACGAGCAGGACGAAGATGCCGAGTATGACCCCAGCGCCCACAAGCAATACCGTTCTTGAGGCCCGTTCCGCACTTTGAAACTGGCCTCCGTATTCGATGCGATAGCCTGGAGAGGGGGGAACTGCGGTGTGGACGACGGTACGAATGTCTTCGACGACGCTCCCGAGGTCGCGTCCGGCGACGTTGCACGAGACGACGGCCTTACGTTCGACGTTCTCGCGGGAGATGGTGCTTGGGCCAAGATCTCGCCGGAGTTGAGCCACGGCGCGCAGGGGCACACGTGCCTGCGAGGGCGTGGTGATCAACGTGTTGCCGAGGCTTTCGAGGTCGTTGGGTGCGGGGTCGAGCCCCACGACGACGTCGAAGCCGACATTGCCCTGGACCACGCGCGAGACCGTGAGACCTCGGACTCCGGCTTCCATGGCCAAGGACGCATCTTCGATCGTGAGTCCATAGCGAGCGAGGGCAACGCGGTCGAACTGTGCGATGAGGGTGGGGACCTCGGACTGCTCCTCGATGGCGAGGTCCACGACGCCCTCGACCGTGCCCATCGCCGCCTTGGCTTGTTCCGCGAGGCGCCGCAGCGTGTGCAGGTCGGGTCCAAAGATCTTGACGGCGATGTTGGCCCGGGTGCCGGATAGCATGTGATCGATCCGGTGCGAGATCGGCTGTCCGATGATGATGTTGGCGCCGGGGATCTGCGAGAACTCTTCGCGCAAGGCCGCCAACAGAGTTTCTTTGTCGCGTGTTGCCCCGGATTTGTTTTCCGCGAGACGAACATCGATCTCGGCGGCATTGACCCCTTGCGCGTGCTCGTCGAGTTCTGCGCGGCCAGTCCGGCGGCTCGTGGAGGCGACCTCGGGCTGCTCCAGCAAGATCTGCTCCGCCCAATTGCCGAGCGCATTCGACTGTTCCAACGAAGTGCCTGGAATGGTGATGACGCTGATGGTCAGTGCACCTTCGTTGAACTCCGGCAAAAATGCCCGTCCGGAGAGGCCGAGGACGACGAGTGCACCGCTCAAGAGCGCGACACAAACGACGCTGATCGATCTCCATCGGCGTAGTGTCGTGGCCACGAGGGGAGCGTAGAGACGCTGCAAGAGCCGTGTGGCCGCGGGTATCGTTTTGCGATGAACGGCGCGAGATCCTGGCAGGAGCCACAGACATAGAACAGGAGTGACGGTGAGGGCGACGACCAAGGAGGCGAAGAGCGACACGATGTATGCGAAGCCGAGCGGGGCAAGAAGCCGGCCTTCAACACCTTCAAGAAAGAAGACTGGGACAAACACGAGGCCGATCACGAGGGTCGCAAAAACGATGGATGCGCGAATCTCTCGGCTGGCATCAAAGACTACGGCGCGGGCGGTTTTACGCGCTTCTGCCGGAAGCCCCGCGTTCTCGCGCAGTCGACGGACGACGTTTTCGGTGTCGATAATTGCATCGTCGACGAGGGCGCCAACCGCGATGGCCATGCCGCCGAGGGTCATGGTGTTGAGGCTCGCACCGACCACCTGAAGCGCGAGCACGGTGCAGATCAGCGACAGGGGAATGGCGAGGGCCGTGATCAGGGTCGCGCGTCCGCTGGCAAGGAACACGAGGACGATCAACACCACGAGCAGCGCTCCATCTCGCAAGGCCGCCGTGACGTTGTGAACGGCGCGGTCAATGAAGTCCGCCTGGCGAAAGCCCGCCCGTTCGAGGTGCATGCCTGACGGCAAGGAGGCCTCGAGGTTGTCGAGGACCTCGTCAATTCGACCGGTGAGTGCGAGCGTGTTGGCGGAGGGCTGCTTTTGAATGCCGATGACGACCGCAGGCGAGGCTCCGAACGAGCCCTCTCCACGTTTTTGTGCCGGCGCCCAGGCGATGTCGCTGACCTCACGCAGCGCGATCGGATAGCCCTCGGCGGAGCGCACCCTCGTGTGAGCGAGGTCTTGGGGGCTCTGGATGCGACCGAGGCCGCGAACAACACTTTCTTGGGCCCCCTCGACCAGAAACCCGGCCGAGGCATTTTTGTTGCCGTGGGTGATCGCATCGATGACGTCGTCGAGTGCGACGCCCCGCAGGAGGGCCTTTTCGGGGTCGACTGCGATGCGCAAGGTTTTCCGGTCGCCGCCGATCGGGACCACCTGGGAGACTCCGGGGATAGCGAGCAGGCGGGGACGGAGGGTCCAGTCCACGTAGGTCCGGACCTCCATGGCGCTGTGTCGCTCAGAGGTCGCCGCCAGGAACATGATCTCGCCCATGATCGAGCTGACAGGCGCAAGGATTGGAGCCTCGACCTCGGGGGGCAAGTCCGAGGCCAGCCGCTGGAGTTTTTCTGAGACGGTCTGGCGCGCTCGAAAGATGTCGGTGCCCCATTCAAACTCCACCCAGACCAGGGTGATGCCAGCGCCTGTCGATGAGCGGATCCGACGGACCCCGGTCGCACCGTTTAGGGCGCTCTCGATCGGAAAGGTCACCAACGTCTCGACCTCTTCGGGGGCCATCCCATGGGCTTCGGCGATCACGGTCACGGTCGGTGCCGTGAGATCGGGGAAGACATCGACAGGAGCGCGAGCAGTCTCAACAGCGCCCCAAATCAGGAGCACAAAGGCCGCCGTCAGCACGAAGAGCCGGTTGTGAAGCGACCAGCGGATGATGGAATCGATCATGGTGGAGCCTGCACCTAGTGCGCGTGACCGTGGCCGGGCGGGGCGGTTGTGGCAGAGGTGAGCTTGACGGCGTAGGCGCCCTTACCCACCACATGCTCGCCCTCGACCACGCCTTCGATGATCTGTACCCGGCCGCCGTCGTGGATCCCGGTCTTCACCTGCCGTCGCTCAAAGGTTTCTCCCTCGGTTTGCACAAAGACATACTCAAGACCCGCATCCAGGAGCACGGCCGGCGATGAGACACACAGCGCATCGATGCGTTCGCCGGTGGTGAGATGGGTCTCCACCGAGGCACCGACCCGCAGGAGCCCGGTCTCGTTGGGCACAGAAAAGATAACCTCGACGGTACGGGTCGTCGGGTCGATGAGGCCGCTGCGGGTGATGAGAGCCTCATGATCGAGCTCGACCCGCGGTCCTTCGGTACCGGGAATCTGAAACCACGCGCCATCGATCGTGGCGATTTTTGCGAGATCGATCTCGGGAACGCGTGAGGACAACCAGAGCGTTTTGGGATCCACGACCCGAAACAAAGGGGTGCCATCTTCGACAAAGGCCCCCGCGACCGCGCGGACTTCGAGCACAGTGCCCGAGAGTGGAGTTCTGACGTCAACGCCTTGGGCCCCTCGCCTGCCGGGGCTTTGCACCCGTTTGTATTGGCTCCAGCGCCGTCTCGCGGCCTTGAGCGTGGCACGGGCGGTGGCTTCGGCATGCCGAACTTCGGTGGCGCGGCGTTCGGGTATGGCGCCGCTCGGCAGCAGCCCCTCGATACGCTCGCGCTCCCGAACGGCATGTGTGAGGTCCAAGCGAGCGGAAGCGACATCAAGGTCGAGGGAGGCGACATCTTTCGCGCCGTCGAGACGCGGAACGAGGCGTGCGAGTACGTCGCCGCTGTGTACCGAGCTTCCGACGATCGGGAGCGCGCTCTGGGCTGGCACCAACCGTCCGGTGGCAGGCGCCGAGACCAGCAGCTCGCCGTCGGCGCGAGGTACGAGCGTGCCATAGGCGGTGAAAGAGGGTCGTAGGGGGTGGGTGGCGACGACTTCGGTCGAGAAGTCGACTTTCCATTGTTGCTCTTTAAGAAACTGAATTGACCCGTGGTCTTCGGGGTCCGAGGGTGCCGTCGCGGGGGCGTGCGGAACGACTGCGAAGGTGCCTAGCTTGTGTTCCGAGCGGTGGTCGCCGGATTCGAGAATGATCGTGAGCTCTCGCTCTGTGCCGCGGATCGGCTTGACGACCGGGCCAAAAATTCCGGGGCTCGTCATCGAATCTGCCACAAAACGTTCTTCTGCCGCGGCGCCGCCCGAGAGCACCACGGTGACCTTCCCCGAGCGGACCGGCCGAAAACCATCGAGCCAGGTCATGTGGATAGCGAAGGGGGACTCGTTGCCGACCACCAAAAGGGGGAACTCGACAAAGAGCTCAAGGTCCGCGGTCCAAACGGTGCGTGCGAGGGTCTCGCGGTGGGCACCATGGTGCTCTCCACCCGCATGACTGTGCCCTCGATCGTGGTCGTGGGGCTCTGAGGGGGGGGGGACGCAGGCGCATAGCGATAGGCCGAGGAGGGGCACAAGAGTCCGTCGATGCATACGTTTCACGCTAGGGGTCCTAGGGGCTCGGCCTCGTCGATGTCTCTTGGCATTTTCCTACGGCGCGCGATCACTCGCCGCTCCAGGCAGGCGAGCGATTCAGGGCCTGCCTGATCGGCGACGTCAATAAATGCTGTGACCATCGCGTCGATCTCGCCATGGAGCAGGGTTTCGACGACCTCTTGGACCGCCTCTCGACGAAACTCTTGTCGGGTCACGGCAGGCTCGTAGATGAACGCGTGGCTGACCTTACGTCGCTGCAACAGCCCTTTTTTGTGCAAGCGTTTCATTGCCGACTGCACCGTGTTTCGAGTGATCGAGCGGGTCTCCACGAGTCTACCGTGGAGCTGCTTCGCATCGGCTCTGCCTATATCCCAAAGCCGATCGAGCACAGCGAGTTCAAGTGCGCCGAGAAGCCCCCACGCGGTAGGGCGCATGTCGGTGCGGGATGGCACCGAGCGAGAGTGCGGGAACAAAGACCGACTGTCAATCGGCTTTGGTGTCCAGGACACAGAGGGTCTCATCGGAAACCTCCGTTTTTTGTCACGGCTCTTGAAGACTGAATGGCACGAAGTTCACAGATTTTTTCTCGACGGTGGCCAAGCCGACGCCAAGCCCATCGTGGGCACAGGTCGTCTCGCGCTGGGTAAGGAACTGGGCTAACAGTCCTTCATGCTATGATCCGAGGTTTTCGTTGGGTGATCGATCGTCGGCCAATTTTTTCGCAGAGTGGGGCCGGGCTAGCGATTTTTGTCACCTGGTTCGCATTTTATATGCTCACCGGAAGCCGAGAACGGCCGTGGGGCGATGCACAGGTCATGTGGGATGTCGCGGTGTCGATGGCGGATCGGGGGGCGGTCGATATCGCTTTTGAATGGCCACCCATGAGCCACAAAGGTGAGGGGGGGCGCGTCTATTCTCAATACGCGTTGTTGCCGTCCGTCGTTCAGCTTCCTGGCGCCTATCTGTGGTTGTTGTGTAAAAATTCGAGCGCGAGCCTGGCGACGTTCATGTGGCCGTTTTGTTGCCATCTCGCACCGGCGGCCTGCGGAGCCTGGGTGGCGAGTCGATTTTATTCTCTCAGCCGTCGACTCGGCGTGGGTCAAAGAGCCGCGATCGTATCCACCGTCGCACTGTGTTTGAGCACCGGGCTTTGGGTCTATTCGCGCTATGCCTATTCCGAGGCGTTGCAGGCCGCCTGTGCTCTGGGTTTCGTGGATGCACTGTGGCGGTTCTGTCGAGATCCACGGCCGCGTCAGGCGCTGTGGTTCGGTGTCTGGGCCGGTCTTCTTGTGCACGCGAAGCTCGTCTTTGCGCTGTCGGTCGGGGCTGCCGCCGTGTTGGCGACCTATGTTGTTTGGCGCAACCGAAGGCGCGGCCTGCTGCGTTGTTGGCTCGCCGCCTTGGCGGGCGCCTTGCCGTTGGCCGTGATCTGGGGCCTATACAACCACATTCGCTGGGGTGCCTGGGACATGACAGGGTACGAGAGCACGGTTGCGATGACGGCCGGCGAGTCGGTTTTGTGGGGTCTTTGGGGCCTCTTTGGCTCCCCGGGAAAGAGCGTGTTTTTGTACAATCTTCCGCTTGTCCTCGCGATTTTTGGATGGCGTCGCTTGGCGACCCAAGAGCGGCTCTTTGCCGCGTCTGTCGCAGTGACGACGGTGCCTGTGGTGTTGCTCTACTCAAGTCACCTCAACTGGGGCGGCGGATACTGCTGGGGGCCCCGATATCTACTCTTCGCGGTGCCGCTGTGGATGTTTGGTTTTTCAACGCTGTGCGAACCCGTGGGTGAGGGCCGCTTTGGGTCGCGCCTGAGGGCCCTTTGTATCGTCGCGGCGTTGGTGTGTGGGGGGGCCGTGCAAGTGCTGGGGAATGCATTTTATTGGGACCACTACATAAGAATCGCCAACGAGGCCAAGGTGCAATGGCTTGGTTCACCGGATCGGTCCGGTGCCAGAATCCCAGCGCGCGGGCGCGGCCACTGTGATTCCTGCTTCGAAGACATGCACGCCTTGCTGTGGCTTCCGCCCTTTTCGCCCGTCGAGGGGCATCGCTGGCTTCTGCATCACCGACTCGCGGGCGACGACTGGCGCCGAGCCGAACAAGCGGCGCCATGGCATCGATTTACGACGAAGAGTGTCTCGATCAAGCGCACCTATCGACGGGCTCGATGGGACTGGTGGGTTTTTTTGTGGCTCGACGACCTGCCCAAATATCGGGCTCTTGGCATCTTCTTGAGCTGTATCTTGGCCCTGGGCGTCGTCGCAGGGGCGACGGGTTGGTACGTGCGGACGAGACCCGGGGACTCAGGTTGATCTTAAGGGGAATCGAGCGGGAGTTTCATGGGCTCGGTTTCGATTTCGGGCGCGCAGGCGCGGCGAATTTCCGTGACGAGAGGGAGGTTGGATCGCCGCAGAGAAAGTTTCTCCGCCACGGCTAAGCCGCGCTCTCGCTGCCCGAGTCCGCACATCGAAACTCCACGAAGTGCCGCGCGCTCTTCGACGAAAACTCCGTTGGGGTAGCTGCGTGCGTGTTCGTCGAGGCCATCGAGAGCCTGGGCGTAGTGCCCCTCGGAGATCTCTTTCTTGATGGCCTCGATGATCTCGATCTCAATGCGGATGCTACGCTCGGAGGGGACCGGAAGGACGGTACGCGCCAGCTCTTGGTTTTCTCGATCGACCGGGTCCGGGACGGCTTCTTCTGTTTCTTCTACGGGCGAGGTGACCGGAATCACAGCCGGGGCAATGTCGGCCGTGACGGTTGCGGCCTGAGCTTCATGACGGGTGTCGCGGCCGTGAGGTCGTGCACCGGTCGGTTCGACCCCGCCGTTGTTTCCGACCCTCGACTGAATAGCGAGGAGCGTGCACAGCCCCAGGCCCGCTGTGACCAGGAACACTCGAATCGATCGCGCGAGGCCTGCCGAACCTGGGGCCTCGATGTCTGTGGGTGTGCCTCGCGTCTCCCCGGAGTCGATGTCATCCATGGTTTGGTCTGAGCGTTGTTGGGGTGTCATGCGCCGGTTGCCTTGGCGAGCATACAACCCAAGCCGTGGTTGGAGTCTAGCCATGATGGGGCCCAAGATTCAAATCGGCGACGGATCTGTCCGATTCGCGGGCCGTCTGACGTGAGACTGTTGCGATCCCGAACAATCGCCCCGGAGGGGGGCGCTCTCGCAGCTAGTGAACCATTTTGCGCCACCGCCGGCGGGCGGCGACGGTAAAGTCTTCGATCAGGGCGTAGGATGCGGGTAAAAACACCAAGGTCATCACCGTGCTGGTGATCAATCCACCGGTGACCATGATTGCGATGGAGTGGTAGTAGATTCCCGCCAGCGTGGGGTGATGGATCAGCATCGGGACGAGGCCGAGGATGGTCGTCGACGCGGTCATGAGGATCGGTCGCAATCGATCTTGGCCGGCCTTGCGCAGGGCCGCCTCTCGAGACAGGCCGGCGCTGCGCAGTTGAGTGACCTTGTCGACCAACATGATGCCGTTGTTGACGACGATGCCGATCAAGATGAAAAGGCCGATAATTGCGACGGTGTCCACGGTCGTATGGGTAAGCCACATGGCCCAAGGTGCGCCGATACAGCCGAGCAAGCAGGTGACCAGGATACCCAGGGGCTGAATAAAGCTCTCGAACAATGAGGCCATCACGGCGTAGACGAGCAGCAGGGACAGCGCGAGATTGATGAGCATCTCGTTTTCATCCTTTTTCTGACGCCACCACTGAGTTCCTCGGCCCGCGCTGTAGCCCTCGGGCATATGAAAGGCATCTCGGGCTTCGCCAAGCGCTCGATTGTTCTCGCGCGCGTCTGCCGAGAAAAAACGCACGCTCATGCGCACCTCGGTCGATCGGTTGACCCGTTGAATCCACCAGGGGCTGCGCTGTATCGTCAGTGTGCACAGACTCTCGAGAGGGACCTCGGCCCCGGATGGCAGGGGGATACGAAGCTCTTTGAGCTCAGCGATTCGCGGACCGTCGGCCTCTGGTTCTGAATCGAGATCGGGGTCCGTCCCCAAAAGCGTGCCCAGCGAGTCCTTCGATTGGTGGATGGTGGCGAGTCGGCCGGCGGAGAGGCGCAGTTGGAGCTCTCCATCTTCGCCGCGAACCTGCCCGAGAGGGATCCCTTGAAATGCCAGGGAGACCGAACGAGCGATATCGGCAGCGCGCAGGCCCAAGCGGTGAATTCGCTCGCTGTCGAGCTGGATCAGAATCTCGCGGTGACCTTCGTCCAGCGGTCCGATGATCTGGTCGTAGCCTCCGGCATCGGGATTTTCAGAGTCGCCACGGCGGAGCGTGCGTTTAAGGTGGTCGGTGAGCTGCCCCGAGATGGCCATCAGCGTACCCATATCTTCGCCGCGAACAACAAATCGAACGACTCGGGGATCTCGGTTGCGCCGCCAATGTCCTTTCCCTTCACCGACGTGGTAGCGGACGCCGGCCTGTTCGGGCAAGGCGAGTGAGAGCTGCTGCTGGAACTCCGACATTTGAGTCTCGCTCTCAATGTCGACCAAGGGGTAGACGTTGCAGTTGCCGCCCCAGTCGCGAAAACGGCAGCTCAGCGACTTGATACCGAGCCGTTGCTTGCGCTCTCCGTCGTCTCCCAAGAGCGCGGTCTCCATCACCTTGAGATGCTCCTCTACGCGTTGGTAGGAGCTGCTGCCGCTCATCTCCAGGCGAATGGGCACGCTCATGGTTTGGTTGTCCGTGCCCATGTCGATCTCCATCTCTTGTGTGGGAATGGCTGCACTGGAGCAGATCAGCAGACCGACGGTCAATGTGACTCGCGGGTACTGCAACGTTCGGCTTATCAGCCACGCGTAGGCACGGGCGAGGGGGTCCAAGATCCGGTGTTGGGTCGGTCGAGGCGGCCTGCGCATGAGCTTGCCCATGAGCAAAGGGACAATACTCTGCGAGATCAGCAAACTGGCGATCAGAGCGGTGACGAGGGTCATCCCGAGCGGACGCAGGTAGTCGTACATCGAGTTTCCGGCCTCGCCGATGATCATCGGGAGAAACACGATCACGCTCGAGAGAGTGGAGGCCATGGTGGCGAGGCCGACCTCGCGGGTCCCCATACGCGCAGCATCGGCGGGTTTTAGCCCCTCTTGCAGGCGCATTTGTATCGCTTCGACGATCACGACCGCGTTGTCGATAAGCATACCGATGCCGAGCACGAGGCCCAGCAACACCACACAGTTGAGTTCTTCGTTGCGCAAAAACAGCACACCGCAGGCCGCAAGTACGCTGAGGGGGATGCAAACGGCGGCGGCGAGCGTTGTCCGCCAGCGGTGCAAGAAACAAAAGAGCACGAGGATGCCGATGATGCCGCCGATGATGCCGGTGTTTCGCAGGTCACCGAGGGTGTTGAGAATAATCTCCCCTTGGTCCACAAAAACAACGACCTCCATGTCACCGAGAAGAGGGTCGGCGCGGAGGGTATCGAGCGTTTTGCGGATCTCGGCGCTGACGTCGACGACACTCGCGCTTGCGTCGCCATAGACCGAGACGTTGACCGCGGGGCGACCGTCGAGGCGGCTGCCTCGTCGCCGCTCGGTCGGGTGGATCGTCACCTCGGCGACCTCGCGGAGACGGGCGGTGCTGCCGTCCCAGGGCGTGGCGTCCACGGAATTGTTTGCTGCGTTCGCCGGTGTTCGCGGGAGTGGAAGGGCGGCGTAGCTCTCTTCGTCGGCCCGATACGCAGGGCTACGGATCCCAGAATCTCGAGCACCGTTGCGCAGGGTCCCGAGGCTTCGAGAGCTGCGGGCGGACCGAACCTCGGCATTGATTGTGTCGAGAGCCACCGAACCTTGTTTCGCAGCGTCGATGTCGACCGCGATTTCAAGCTCGTGGGCCTCGACTCCGTTCAACTCGATCCGCGCGACCCCATCGATTCGTTCGAGGGGGCGGACAATTTTTTGTTGAAGAAGATAGAAATCCTTGGCGAGGTCGCGATCTGCCGAGAGCTGAATCTCCATCATCGGGTCGTCATCGGCGCCCGCCGATGAACTCACGGTGATTTCTTGAACCAGCTCCGGAAAGCCCGCGCGCGCCCGGTCAAGGCGTTCGCGAAGCTCAAGTTTACGGGCATCGATGTCGGTGCCGGGCTCGAACTCAAGCTTGAGATTCACGCCCCAGGAGCCGCTGCTCACGCGCATTGATCGGAGGTCGCGCACGCCGGCGACATTTTCTTCGAGGGGGCGGATGACCTCTCGCTCCAGGACCTCTGGGCTGGCACGAGTGACGTCGACCTCGACTTCGATTCGGTGTGTGCTCTCGCTGGGCATGAAGGCCAGCGGAAGCTCAAAAGTCGCAAGAACTCCCAACAAAAATAGCGCGACGAGGGTCATCCCCACGGTGACGGGCCGGTTGAGGGCGAGATCGGATAGGCTCCAGCTACGCACGTAGGACTCAAGGATGGCAGGTCATCCCGCTGGGGTCACCCCCATCGCGCGGGTCATGCTCTAGAGCATCGAGCTGGTGGTCGAGCAGCCGCTGCCAGAGCTGGCGGTGGCGGGCCTCATCTTCGCAAGCCTGGCTCAGAACTTGGCGGTTGGCGCGGTGCTCCTGTCGCAGCCACGCACCGTAGAGCGGATGCGGAGGCGACATGATGTTGAGGCAGGGTCCCAAATAGTGGTAGCAAATATGGAGCGGAGGGCGCCCAAGATCGTCGATAGGCCCCGAAACTTGGAGTTCGATGTCGGCGCGCGGGACGAGCGGATTCGCCAAGGGAGGGGGGCTGGAGCTGCGTTCGGCGGCCATGACGATGTAGATCGTGCCGCGTTCACGCGCCAGGGTCTCGGAGACGAGCGACCACCCGAGGTTGTGAAGCTGGCAGCGAAGGGATGCGAGGGCTCGGTAGCGAGCGTTTGGTTGCAGGACGATCCGACCGCGAAATCGTTTGAGCCGTGGATCCTCGACGATCTTCGAGATGCTCGCGCCCCCCATGCCGGCGATGACCAGGGTTCCGTAGCCTTCGAGTTCGGCATCGAGAATTGGTCTGAGGCCGTCGCCCTTGCGGAGAATTAGCCGATCTCCACAGGCAAGACGTTCGAGGGTTCGCTGTGCCTCCCGCAAGGGACCGTGCCGTTTGTCGGTGCCGAGGGCCTGGGGGATTCGGGCCTCGGCCAAAAGAATCGCGGGGAGTCGGGCGTGATCGGTGCCAATGTCGATGAGGGGCCGACCGGGTCGAATTAACGATGCGATCGCCTCCAGCCGAGGTCCCAGCGAGGGCGCCCGCGAGGCGGAAGCGGGGGTCGACCGCCTTGGGAGTGTCGTTGGATCGCGTTCGACTTTCACGGGCTACCGTGAATCTTTCGCCCAAGCATCTCTGCGTCGGCCCGGAAATAGCGCATAGGCGCAGGGGATGACGACGAGCGTGAGTATTGTCGCCACCACCAGGCCCCCGATCACGGCGATCGCCAAGGGACGGCGAAGCGCGGATCCCTCTCCCAGCCCGAGGGCCATGGGGAGCAGTCCGAGCACGCTGGTCGCCATGGTCATGAGGATGGGACGAATGCGGAGTTTTCCGGCCTCGAGCAGCGCCGTGGTGACGCCGAGGCCGCGGCCTCGGCCTTGGTTCACCGCATTCACGAGCACGATCGCGTTGTTGACCACGATACCCCCGAGAATGATCGCTCCGATCCCGACCATCGCAGAGATCGGAGTGAAGGTAAGCGCACAGGCCCCGATGACCCCGACGATGGCCAAGGGGACAGTCCCCATGATCAATAAGGGGTGGTGCAGGCTCTCGAAACTCGAAGCCATCACGACGTACACCAAAAAAATCGAGAGCAGGGCGGTGTAGGCCAGGCTCTTGAGCGATGTTCCCATCTCTTGGGCCTGGCCTCCAAGGTGGCTCTGGACGCCTTGTCGGAGCTGTTCCTCGGGGCCAAGCTCTTTGTGGGCGGCCTCCAGAGCGTTTTCGACCTGTCCCGCCACCCCTCCAAGATCGTTTCCTGCGAGGCGTGCACGGATGCGTAACCCTCGGCGGCCATTGATTCGGCGAATCTCGGCCGGTCCGTGGGCACTTTCGAGTTCGGCGACGGCGGTGAGCGGAATCGGTATGCCGTTGCGGAGACCGACTTGGACGCGCCCGATGTCAGAGACCTTCGCGCGATCGACTTGGGGAAGCACGACTCGAATGTCGAGCTGCTTGTCGGCGGCATGGAGCAAGCCGGCGATGTCGCCCTGAATCGCTCGCTGCACGGCATTGGCGGCTTGATCGACGCCTACACCAAGTCGGCTCAGGCGTTCGCGGTCAAAGAGGACCCGAACCTCTGGGCGACCGGTGAGGTCGTCGGCGACGACGTCGTTCAGCGCCGATACTTTCTGCAAATAGGGCAGAACTCGGCGCGCGTGCTGGGCCGCGTCGTCGGTCTCATCGGCGAAAATTTCGACCGAGATCGGCGCCTCAAAAGAGAAGAGCTCGGGGCGACCCAAGAGCAGCGAGATCTCCTTGTCGGGGACGGCGGAGCGCAGCGTTTCAAAAATTTCCTGTTCTACGGTCGCAAGATCATTTTCTCCGACGACATTGGGGTCGAGCTGAATATTGAGCTGCGCGAGGTGAGTGCCGGAAATTTGTCCGGTGGCGGACCCGCCCTGCGTAATGCTGCCGATTCGCGCGAAACGGGTCTTGATTCGCGGGTCGGAGGCGAGCGTCGCCATCATCGAGCGTGTGACCGATGTGCTGCGTTCGAGGGCGGTCCCTTGTGGCATGGTGACCTGCACAAAAAACTCGCCCTGGCGAATCTCGGGAAGCAAGGTCCGCCCGAGCTCTGCACCGAGTGTGAGCGTGAGGCCGCAAAGCGCGAAAGCGGCGATTAGAACCAGGACGCGCAGGCGTAGAGCGACCTGGAGGACGCCGGGGTAGAGCGACTCAAGAGCCTCATACGCGCGTGTGGCCGGCAGAGCGAGCAGGCGAAGAAGACGAGCCAGCAAGGGGTACAGCCGTCGCAGTGGCCAGAACAACAGGGCCGGAAGCACGACGAGCCAAGCGAGAGGGGAAAAGGGAGGAGGGTCTGTGACTCGATCCTCCGACGAGGTCTCTGTCGAGCCGCCGAGCGCCTCAAGCACCGGGACTACGGTCAGGCTGACGACCATCGAGGACAAGATGCTGAGGCTGACCGCGAGGCTGAGGTCGCGGACGAGTTGGCCCGCGACCCCTTCGACAAAGGCCATCGGTAGGAACACCGCGACCGTGGTGAGGGTCGAAGCCACCACCGAGCCGGCGATTTCTGCGGTGCCGGCCATCGCGGTCCATCGCCGGCTGGCACCGGGGTGTTGTTCTCGCACGCGGGCGATGGCCTCAAGGGTGACGATGCTGTTGTCCACCAGCATGCCGATGCCGAGGGCGAGGCCCCCGAGGCTCATGAGATTAAGCGAGACATCCCCGAGGCGTAGGGGCACAAAGGTGGCGGTTACCGAGATTGGGATCGCCAGGGCGATCACCATGGTGGAGCGCAAATTACGGAGAAAGAAAAGGAGCACCGCCACGGCGAGAAAACCGCCGAGCAGGGTGTTGATTGCCACCTCCTTGATCGCGGCCTCGATAAAGCGCGATTGGTTGCTGAGCACGACGAGGCGATGTCCTTCGGGGAGTTGAAGGTCTTCGATTCGGCTTAGGAGCGCCATGGAGACGGCGACCGTGTTGGCGTCGGCCTCGCGGAAAACACTAAGCTCGATGGCCTCTCGGCCGTCGACGAGGACTCGCTCCTCTCGTTCTTTGGGCGAGCGCTCGACGGAAGCGATGTCGTCGAGGCGCAGTTCGGCCCCCGCGCTGCTGCGCACAATAAGCTTCGCCAGCTCTTGCGCGGTCTTGGCTTCGTGAACCGTACGAATCAGGTAACGATTTTGCTGCTCGGTGAGAGCACCGCCGGGTTGGTTGATGTTGTCAGCCTTGATCGCCTCGACGACGTCGCGCGGATCGAGGTTGAGGGCCGCGAGGCGATCGGCGTCGAGCTCAACTCGAATTTCATCCTCGTCGCCGCCGTGTAGCTGCACTCCTGCGACCCCTCGGACGGCTTCAAGCACCCGCTTGATCTGGCGATCGGCGACATCCCGGAGGTTGGTGCCGTGTGCGAGGGTGGCGTCGATCGTCAATGCCAGGCGAATGATCGGTTCTTGGGCAGGATCGTAGCGAAGCACGATCGGGTTCTGGACCGCTTGAGGCAGGCGCACCCGGTCGAGCTTTTCGCGGACGTCGGCCATGGCGACGTCGATCTTCGTCCCCCAAGCGAAATTTAACATGACCTCGCTTGTGCCCTCTTTGGAGACCGATTCCACATCCTCGACGCCCGGAACCGCGCCGACCAACTCTTCGATCGGGAGAGTCACGAGTTCTTCGACCTCGGCCGGAGCGGCATCGTCGAACTCCGTGCGAATGGTGATGCTCGGATAAGAAAGATCGGGAAGCAGGTCCACGGGCATACGCGTGGCGGCGACCAGCCCGAAGAGTAAAATCGCCACGGTGATCATGGCCGTCGTCACGGGGTGAATGACGATCGCCTCGATCAATACTCGTGCGAGAGAGCGTTGTTGTCCCTCGGACTCCACGCTTGGTTCTGGGTGGGCCACCGGTCAGTGACTCTTTTCTCGGCCCTTCGAGGGTCCATGGCCTTCGGCGTCGGAGGGAGGCGTCTGCCCAAGTTTCTTCAGGGCCATGCCTTCGGTGATCCCAGAAGCATCTTTGACGACGACCGCATCGGTCTCGATGCCAGAGATAAGCTCGATCTTCTCTTTGCCCTCAAGGCCGGTCTCGACCACTTGGCGGCTCGCCTTGCCGTTTATAAGCAAATAGACGTGGGGCTTGCCCCCGACCTGAACGATGGATTTTACTGGGAGGGTGGCGACCTGGCGGCGAGCTTCGAGCAAAACCCGAGCCCGGACGAAGGCCCCAGGGATGGCGGAGTCGGGGAACTCGATCATCCGCACCGTGAACTTGATGGTCCCCGTGACGGAATCGACGATGGGGGAGCGGCGCAAAACGGTGCCTTGAAATAGGGTGCCATCGAGCAGTTCGATGGTGACCGCGGCCTCGATCTGCACGCGAGAGGCCTCGCGCTCTGGGAGGTGAAGGTCCAGCTCAAGGCCGCTTAGATCGACCAGTTCAAACAGCACATCGGCACTGCTGGCGAAATTTCCGATGTCGACGGTCCGAGCCGTGATGACTCCGGCGAAAGGGGCGCGAATCGTAGAGAGCGTGGCTTGGTGCTTCGAAAGTCGGGCGGCAGCTCGCGCGGTCTCAAGCGCATAGCGCTGCTTGTCGAGTTCTTCGCTGGCGATCGCGTTACGGGCGATGCTCTCGAGACGGCCCAGCTCCTGCTTCGCATTTTTTTCTTGCATGCGGTCGCGTTTGGCCGCGAGGGACGCCGCGCGGCCGTCGAGACGGGCGAGCAGTTGCCCCGGTTCCACACGGTCTCCCTCCTCGACGTCGAGGCTGCGGATAATGCCGGCTTGTGTGGGACGAATCTCGGCCCGGCGCAGGGCCTTTAGGTTGCCGGAGGTCCGGTGATAGCGCTCGATGTCGGCCGTTTCGAGGCCCGTGAACTCGATCGCTAGCGCGGCCTGTTCGGGCTCGCCCCCCTTGGTGCCGTGTCCCTCCGGAGGCCCCGCGGCATCACTGCAACCTGTCGGTCCCGCTGCACAGAGTGATGTGAGGACAAAAAACGACAGCGTGAAGTTGCGGCTAAAGCGGTGCTGGGTACAATCGGCGAACATAGGGATTGGCTTCAGACGCGCCATGGGTACCCCTGTTTTGGGCGGAAGTGGTAACAAAGGGCATGAACGAGAGTCCGCAATATGCGCCGGAGCGTGAGTTGTTGTTGGCGACCCACGATTTCCCCTGTGCGTACGTGGTGAAGGCCTTCGGTCCCGGGGAGCAGGAGTTTCGCCTGGGGGTCAAAGCTGCGATCTCGGGGGTGATGGGCGACCGTGCCGTCTATTCAGAGCGCCAAACGCGCTCTGGCCGACGTGTCTGTATTAGCGCGGTTCTCGACACAAACAGCGTCGACGAGATAATTGCCGTCTACGAGGCACTGCATGCATTGCCTCAACTTCGGTTCATCTTGTGAGCTTGCTCTCTCAAATTTATGCTTTATTCGCGGCGGGTTGCCAGCTTTGGTGCAAGCCGTCGTCTACTCAAGAGCTAGGCTCTTGTAGCGCCCTCAACCTCAACCCGTAGCGAAAGAATTGCCATGGCTATACGTTTTGTTCTCTCTTCTTTTTCCTTGTCCTTGATGTTGCTTTCGGCCTGCGGTCCCAAGGCCATGCGCGGCGGTCCCGACACCGAAAATCCGAAGCTCGATGACGGCGCGATGAGCACAACGCTCGATCGCGCCGATGTGCAATATCTCGTCGATCAAAACCTCGACGCCATGTTTACCTCAGCCTTTTGGGGCCGTGACGTGCAAGGGGCGATCGGTGACCCACCGGTGGTTGCAATTTGGCCGATCACGAACGCCACCAGCGAGCATCTCGATGATCAGATGTTGACCTTGCTCTCCGCTATTGAAACCAAGCTTGTGAACAGTGGCGCGGTCAATGTCGTGAGCCGCGAGCGCCAGGCCGAGATGGCGGCGGAGGCAGGTGTGCAGAACATGGCGGCTTTCGACCCGGCGACGGCCGCCACTCTCGGAAAACAGATCGGAGCGAAATACTACATCACTGGCAAGGTCACGTCGGTGGACGAGCGAATTAAGAGGACGCGGAGGCTCCAGTACACGCTCTTCTTGCAGGTCATCGAGGTCGAAACGAGCATGATCAAATTTCAATTCGAGTCGGAGCGCAGCAAGGCCATCAAGGGGTGAGCTCAAGAACCATGACGACTCGAAGTGCGGGGTTGAAGCGGGGTGTTTGTGCAGGTGCGCGGGTGCTCGTGGGTGCCGCGTGGCTGAGTCTGTGTGCCTGCGCGACCTATTCGGACAAGACCATGGTCGTCCGTGATGCCGCCGCTGCCGGAAATCTTGATCTCGGAGTTCGCGAACTGAACCGCGCGATGAAAACGCGAGATGGCGAGTTGCCGCAAAGATGGAAGCGCAATACGGGATTGGTCGTTCTTGAGCGGGGGACAGTGCTTCACGCGCAGGGGCAGTGGCAGGCCAGTGCGCGCGATATGGAGGCGGCCGAACGTGAACTTGAACTGCTCGATATCTCGAAGGATGGTCTAGGCAAGATCGGTCGCTACATCTACAGCGACAGCTCCGCCAAATACAAGACGCCGCCGACGGAGCGCTTGGCTCTCAATGCGCTTAACATGCTCAATTATCTTGCGCGTGGCGATCTCGGCGGTGCCCGTGTGGAGGCCAAGCGTTTCACGACTATGCGCGAGTACTTGAAGCAGTCCGACCCCGACCGTGCACAGTTGGCCTTCGGATCGTATTTGGCAGCATTCACCTTCGATCGCCTCGGTGAGTACGATGCCGCCGCGCGCCACTATGATGACGCGCTTCAAGTGCGTGAACTTGCTGGGCTGCGCGGTCCTTTGGCTCGTCTAGGCACTCATACTTCGTACCGGACCCCGCGGCTTGCGCCTTATATGGATCTGGCGGGGCTACAAGATAATGCGACACCCACCCCAGGGCCGACTGGAGTCCCGAGCGAGATACTCGTGGTCGTAAACACCGGCCGGGTACCTTACAAGGAGCCGCGGCGAATCCCCATCGGTGCTGCCATCGGTGTTGCGGGCGCATATTTTACAGGAGACACCACACTCTTAGAGCACTCCGCGATGAAGGTGGTGGTCTACCCAGAGCTGGTGGCCCCGGGAAACGTCTATACCGCCGCGGCCGTCCAGGTCGATGGTCGTGCGATGAGGGTTGAGATGGTCAGCGACCTGGGGGCCGCGACGGTCTCGGAGTTTGAGGACCTGAAGCCACGGATCATCGCCTCTGCGATCACGCGAATGATAGCGAGGGGTGTCGCGGCCGAAGCGGCTCGGGGAGCGGTGAGCGAGGGACCGGTCTTGAGCTTACTCACCGCGCTTGCGGTGGAAGGCGCGATGGTGGCTCTGGATAAGCCGGATACCAGGTCTTGGACGTTGCTACCCGACAAGATACACATGGGACGGGTGTCGGTGCCCGCGGGGAAACACACGATTGTCGTGACGCTTCACGGCGAAAATGGGCAACGTGAGCAGCGCTCGATCGATGTCGATGTCGCTGAACATGGATTTGCCGTGGTCGATGTGACCACGCTTCGCTAGTTCGCCAGGCGCGGGTTATCCGAGCTTGTAGGCGTCGGACTGGAGCTCAAAACGCTCGAGCCAGCGATGAATCTCTTTTTGGTCGCGTTCCATGGCCCGAGCCACCTCTGCCGTGTTTCCGCCGCTTCGAGCCAGCTGACTCACCAGCTGGTTGCGCAGCTCCGTGACGGTCTCGGGGCTGTCGGGCATGTCTCGGCGTCGATCGAGGATCTCTTCAAGGACCTCGCGAGTGATTTCGCCACCGGTCCCGGCAAGAATGGATGCCGTGGCCAGGGTCTGACCCAGCTCTCGAATGTTGAAAGACCACCCGTAGCCGAGAATTCTACGAAATGCCGGGGTGGAGACACGAACCTGGCCACCATTTCGTGTCTTACACAGCGTGCGGGTGAGCACTCCAAGATCTTCTCGTCGGTTGCGGAGCGGGGGAATCTCCGCCTCGAATCCAGAGAGTCGAGAATAAAGATCTGGCCTGAACTTGCCGCTCAGGACCATATTGTGCACGTCCACGAGCGACGACGAGATGATTCGAACGTCAAAGGGCTCGCGCTCTGTTTTTCCAGAACGTACGATCTGACCGTCGGCGAGGGCGGCCAGAAGTTTTGCCTGGGCCTGGCTCGTGAGTTCGCTGAGTTCGTCGAGGTAGAGCGTGCCGTGGTCGGCCTGCTCAAGGAGGCCGGGAGACTCTTGCTTGCTTCCTGAGATCAATCGGCGGCGCTGGCCAAAAAGAATCGGATCGATACGGTCTTCAGACAGCACCGCAAGGTTTGCAGAGACAAACGCGCCTTTGCGACCGCTGATGCGGTGGATCGACCGCGCCGCAACTTCTTTTCCGGTGCCTGTTTCACCACGGAGCATGAAGGAAACGTTGCTGTCCGCGAGTTGTGCGAGAGACCGATGAATTCCGCATAGCTCGGGGTTGCTGGTCTCTGCGGGGGCGAGTGAACGCACCGGCTGCGGAGGAACATCGTGCATGGCCAACTCGCGGACCACCCAAAACGATCGTCCGACCTCAAAGACCTGTCCCGGGGCGAGACGGGCGAGCCCCGGAACGCTCTGCCCCTCGATGTAGGTGCCGTTGCGGCTTTCGAGGTCTCGAAGATCGAACTCCATCTCGCGGTCGGTGGTGACTACGCGGATTTCGGCGTGCTTCCGGCTGACCCAACCCAAGGGAATTTTGATCTGCAGTACGCCGTCGCAGCGCTCAGAGAGGGTGCTCTCGCCGGTGCCGCGACCAAAGACGATCGTCGAGACGCTATCGATAGGCCAAATCTCCCCAGCACCCGAGAACTGATTCTCGCTTGAACCGATGAACACGAGCCAAGCATGAGTGTTCCGGGTTGCCGTCGGAGACGAAAGAGAGTCCTCGGATAACGTCTGATCAGGAAACTGAGAGCTCATGGTTGAAAGGTCGCGGTTGTGGAACGCGCGTGCGCACTCTAGCAGCCTTTGTGCCGAGAATCGCGTGCGCGCAAAAGTCGCTGAGCCAAAGTTCCTGCACAAAAGTGGCGGGCAGGTCAGGTTCGTTGGATTATCGTCACGGGTCCGACGGCCGACAACGCGGAAATGATCATGACACTGAAAAATTCTAGCTTTCTCGATGTTTGCCAAGGTAAGGCGCCTTTTCGGACCCCAATTTGGATGATGCGCCAGGCGGGTAGATTTTTGCCCGAGTATCGAAAGGTGAGGGCCAAGACCACGTTTTTGGAGCTGTGTCGCACGCCCGAGCTCGCCGCGGAGGTCACCGTTCAGCCGATCGATCGACTCGACGTGGACGCAGCGATCCTATTTTCCGACATCCTGGTGGTGTTCGATGCCATGGACGTCAAGGTGGATTTTAGGCCCGGTCCCGTGGTCGAGAATCCGGTACGCACGGCGGCGGATGTGAAGCGATTGCGCTTTGGCGATCCCGGCGACGATGTTGGTTACGTGATGGACGCGGTGCGAGCGTGCAAAAAAGCACTCGATGACCGCGTGCCTTTGATCGGTTTTTGTGGGGCTCCGTTCACGACCGCGAGTTACCTCGTTGAGGGGGAGAGCAGCCGAGACTTCGTGAACATCAAGCGACTGATCTTCAGCGAGCCCGCGCTTTTTGGTCGCTTGATGGAGGACATGAGCGACCTCCTTGCTCGCTATTTGCTGGCGCAGATCGATGCTGGCGTCGATGCTGTTCAAATCTTCGACAGCTGGGCGGGGGCGCTCAGCCCCGAGGACTACGCACGACACGTCTTGCCGCACACCCAGACCCTAGTTTCGAGGGTCAAAAATGCGGGGGTCCCCGTGATTTTGTTCGCTCGGGGCAACGCCAATATTTTGGGGTTAAGCGCCCAGGCGGGGGCCGATGTCTTGGGCATCGATTGGAGCATCGGGATGTCGGATGCGATCGATGTGGTCGGTGAAGAGACGGTTGTGCAGGGGAACCTTGATCCGATGTTGCTGCTTGGGTCGCCCGATCTGCTGCGCGAACGAGCGTTGGCGGTGGTCGAGGCCGGTCGCCGTGCCAAGGGGCATATTTTTAATCTTGGTCATGGCATCTCAAAATTCACAGACCCCGAGATGGCTCGGTTGTTGGTCGATACCGTGCATGGTGCCTGAGCGGCGCGAACGAGGGTCCATCGCGCGAAAGCTTGGGTGGCTGGCGAGCGTGGCGTTTTTTGGCGGAGTCGGGTGTCGGAGTTTCGCTCCCGCACAGACGGCGATCCCCGAGGATCGTCGTGCTGCGGAGCGCCAGTCACCGGCTCCTTTGGAGGCGAGCAACAAGGCGCTTGGCGAGCGGATCGAGTTGGCCATCCCCCTGTTTGAGGGTGGAAACCTTGAGCTCAATCGCTTGCGGGGTCGCGTGGTTGTCCTCGAGCTTTCCGCCAGTTGGGAGCCAGGGTGGAAACCGATGCACGTCTATTATGGGGAGCTCATCGAGAGGCACGGGAGAGACAAGCTAGCCATTATTGAAGTCGCGTTGGACCCCGATACCACCGCATTCGAGACCGAGATCGAGCGGGGCGGGAGCCCTGCGGTGATACGAGGTTGGGATCCGATGGGGGCGCTTGCAGCGAGACTTGAGGTCGCGCGCTTTCCCTCGGTGTTTGTTTTAGACGCGGAGGGCCGGATTCTCGAGATAGCGAGCGGCTATGAGCCCGGTCTTGCCGCCCGTATCGACGACGTCGTGATGCGCGGCCTAGTGGGGCAGTGAGCCTGAGGACTGACGGGGTCCTTGCGCGGTGGCCATTCCATCTCGGAGCTGCAAAACGAGGGCCTGGACCTGATCCCACTGGGGCTCAAGGTTCAGGGCATGATCGAAGTGATCGATGGCGCGAAGTCGGTCATGGTTGCGACCGCGCTGCTGAAGGGCAAGACCCAAGTGAACATGAGCGACGGCCAGACCAGGAGAATGACGGACGGAGAGTTCCAGGAGTCGAATGGCGTCGTCGTTTGCGCGGGCTCGCAAAAAAAGGTGACCCAGCTCGTCGAGCATCGGCCCGTCGGCATCCTTGGCGAGGGCAGCCGCTTCGATCCGAGCGGCTTCAAGTTCTCCGCGAACGAGGAGTCCACGGGTGTGATCGAGACCCGTCTGCCCAGGTCTGGACATGAGCGCCGAGACCCGCCCAAAGCGCATTCGACAACTTTCACAGAGTGTCAATGGGGCGGTGTCGAGGGAGGCGACCGTCGGGTCGCTGCGCATGACACAGCTGCGATCTTCATGATGCGGCAGTCCCATCGCATGCCCAACCTCGTGCCGAACAAGCTTGACGACGCGTTCGGAGATCTGATTCGCGGACCCGTGAATCCGCGAAGTCGAGATCACCGCGACCCGGTCGGTAAGGCTGCCCAGGCCAAAAACGTAGGGCCGTTCACCTTCATAGATATCGACATCGGTGAGCATGAGCTCGACGTGGGCGTCGACCGAGCGTCTTCGAAAGATACGCTCGAGAAGCGCGCGGGCATCGAGTTGCTGGCGCGCTTCGTTCCATGCATGGCGGTAGTCTGCCTCCGGCTCCTGTCCGCGTAATTCGCAGCGGACCGGCAGAGTTTGGAGCAGGCTTCGGCATGCCTGGCGCAGCGTCGCGGGGCTCATCGGCCCCAAGGACGTCACGACGACGAGGGGAATGCGCGCGACCTCGACCGCGCGATGGGCGGTTTGGGTGGTGGCAAGCACGCGGGGGCTGCCGAGCATGGCGATGAGCATGAGCGTCAGGGTGAGCATGCTACCGAGAGCCGGCCGCAGGCTGTTTGGCCGCAATTGTGGCCGAAGGCCGGGAACTCGAGTCCTATCACGCATCGTCGGGGGCGCTGCCAAATTGGGCCGCGGCTGTTTTGTACCCTACCGATACGAGCCAAACCTACCAAGCATGAAGTGTGGGAACTGTAGGTCATTGTCAGATCGGGACGAGATCCGGAGTCGCTCGGTGCGCCCGCGCATGGATGGAGAGTGGTGAGTGAATACCGCGGTCTCCCCGCTCCACTTGCCTCGACCTTGTCCATTGCGCGAAGTGCGAGACCGCGGTCTCTGAGCGTACACGGCCCCGCGGTCTCTTCGCCCGAGGGCATCCATTAGGTCGAATCGGTCCACTAGCGGTCCAATGGCCCCGTTCGTTCGTCGTGCTTTCACTGGCGATCGATTCGTGGTTCCTATTCCGCGTGACCAACGACCAAGGGCGCCAGCGCCGATGGACCATCGGCGAGCTGCTTTCCTGGACCATCGAGCGCTTCAAACAAGTGGGGATCGAGGAGGCGCGCGTCGACGCCGAGCACCTGTTGGCGCATGCGTTGAATCGCAAACGGGTGGACCTCTATCTTGAGCACGATCGACTTTTGGCAGAGCATGAACGAGGTGGATTTCGTTCACTTGTTCGGCGTCGCCTAGAGCGGGAACCGGTCGCGTATATTGAAGGTGTACGCGGCTTTCATGCGCTCGATCTGGAGTTGAGTGTCGATCGCCGGGTCCTTGTACCCAGACCCGAGACCGAGCATCTCGTGGATTGGGTCTTGGAGAGCCTGTACGAGCTTCCTGAGACGATATCGCCATCCGAAGGACCGAACGAAGAGACGGAGACCGCCGCCGATGGCGACGACGAACTTCAGGCGATTCCGACTGAGAAGCAGTTGCGCGCCAAGAAAATCGTGCGCGATGGCGCGAAAATCCTCGATGTCGGGACGGGAAGCGGAGCGATCGCGCTGGCCTTGAAACACACCGCTCCGCAGCTTGAGGTTGTGGCTTGTGACTTGTCGACGGATGCTCTGGAGGTTGCGCGTGCAAACGCAAAGCGGTTGGGGCTCGAGGTTGAGTTTGTTCAATCCGATCTCTTTGAGGGCATGGGGGCGAGCGGGCCCTTCGATAGAATCGCCGCGAATTTGCCCTACATTCCGAGTGCGACGATCGAAGAGTTGTCGCCGGAAGTCCGTGACTTTGAGCCGCGAATGGCCCTGGACGGTGGGGAGGACGGATTTGAACTGCTGCGAGCGCTTATTGCGCAAGTCGCGAACGAGCAGGGCTTGGTCGCTGGAGGTCAGCTCTTTCTCGAGATCGGGATCGGCCAGGCCGAGGCGACCCGAGCGTTGCTCACCGAGGCTGGTTTCTCGAGCGTGGTGGGTCGCCGGGACCTTGCGGGGATCGAGCGGGTGGTGGCTGGAACGTGGTCGGGGGCGTAGCGTGCCGATGCGAACAGCCTGAGGTGGCGCTGATTTTGTCGAAAATTCGGCCGGTGCCAAAAATCGGCCTAGCGTCTGCCCATGCGCGGTCGATTTTCACTCGTGATGATGCTCCTGCTGCCTCTTTTGGGTCTTGGGGCGCAAGCATGCGCGACGGGCGATGGGATGGTCGACAAGCTCTACGACACCACGCGGGCCTACAATCGTTCGCTGCGTTGGGCCGATTTTGATCGCGCGTCAGAACATCTTCCGCCGGCATCGTCCGATGCCTTTCTCGACCAGCATGACCTGAGCCGGGACAAGCTCGTGATCATCGACTATGAGATGATGCGGCTTAAGGTGAACAAGCAAGAAGGTACCGCTGCCGCCCGCGTGCAGGTGCAATGGCACACCGATGATCGACTGATCGTCGAAAAGACTGTCGTCGATCAGGTCTGGCAATGGTACGAGGGTCGTTGGTTTCTCGTCGATGAGCGCCGGATTTCAGGGGAGCCTGTGGTGATGTTTGCAGAGGGAGAGAAGATCGCGGGCGTCGAAGAGGATCACCCCTATCTTCCCGGTCTGATTAAATTTCGTGAAGAACGAGGCATTGGTCTGGAGGGCGCGGAGAAGGCCGCCTGGGAGCGCGAACAATAAAAGATCGCCAAGGCTCAAAAGAAGGCCGGCGATGGCGCTCTCAAAGGTGTTGACGGCAAGTTTGGGACCGTCGCCACCGATCGATCCCCGGTATCGTTCAACTGATGGGCGGACGGGTCTTTGCCGCTCCGCCGACGATCAACGCTCGACGTGATTTTTCTCGTGTCATGGTCCGCCGGCGGCTGTATAACCGAGCTTGTGGATGGAAGAGCGTAGTCGGGAGCCGCCGGAGAGCATGCTTGCGGGTTCGCGCCCGCGAGACCTAATTGGCGACATTCACCGGCAGCAGCGGCGCCAGGTGCTGGTGCGTTTGGCCATGGTCTTGGCCTTGGCCGCAGTGCTGCTGGTGATAGGCGTGACTCTCAAGGTGTTTCACGACCGACGGCAGCGCGACCAAATTCTGGACGCGGCGCGCTCGGGCTTCGCCAGTGGCACGGCGCAGGACTTGGGAAACGTCGCTGAGCAGTTGGAGGCAGGCCTCACGAATCACGGTGGAGACCCTTGGATGTTGGGATCGCTGGCCCTTGTTCGCGCGCAACAATTCGCAGAATTCGGTGAAGGGCGAGAGTCGGCCGCGGCAGCACTGGAGGCGCTAGCGACCCTGGGCGGAAGCCCGACCCATGACGCATGGCTCGCTCGCGCGATGGCAGCCATGGAGGCTGGAAGGCTTGCAGATGCGAGGGAGGCGTTGAGGCTTGCAGATGGCAGTCCCGATGCCCACAGCATCGCCGCGGATCATGATATTTGGGTTCAAGGCATGTTGTCGCTGGTCGAGCCCGAGGGCGACTACCGCCAAGCCATCGAGAGGCTGGAGGCCACCGCTCGTCCGGACGCTTCCATCTCGAATCGACGGCTGTTGGCCGCGCTCTACATGCGTGTCGGAGATGGCCACGCGGCCATCGAAGAGCTGGCGCTCGCCCGCGAACGCAGCGTCTCTCATATGGGGATGGCGGCGGATGAGGCCCTCTACAACGGGGTGCTTCGCCAGAATCTGGGCGGCGTGGCCTCGCTCGCAGAGCAGCTCGATGGATTTGATCTGAGTCCGCGAGACCAGGCCCACGCCAGCCTCGCGCGTGGGGTGGTTCATATTCGTTTGGGAGAACTCTCCGAGGGGATCTCCCGGATCGAAAAAGCCTGGGTCGCACTGCCACGGTGGGACACGTTGGCCCGTAGCCTGGCCTTGGAGATGGCTGTGGAGGCCGGAGATGCCAAGCGAGCCACCGTCTGGATCGAAGAAGCCGGCCTCAGCACGGACGATGCCGCGATTTTTCGTGCATGGGTCGCTCTGATCGAGGGGGATGTGATGGGAGCCTTGGCGGACCTGAGCAAGCGGCCCCAAGAAAACCCGAGGGTCGCGTTGATTCAGGGGTTGGCGTTGATCGAGCAAAGGCGCTGGGCCGAGGCGGATCCATGGCTAGAACGGGCAAACAAGCTGCTTCCTGGCCGTATCGACGTGGAGGTTGCCCTCGCAAGGGCTCGAATCCGCCGCGGAGATCCAGCGGTCGCAGGGCGCCGGCTTGAGGGACTGACTCAAGAAGAAGCCCACGCTCCGCGAGCTTGGACGGGCCTCGGTGAATCTCATCTCGCGCAGGCCACCGAAACCGGGATCTCGGGGAAACAAAGAGCGAGCGAGCGGGCCCTGGCCAAACAGGCGTTTGAGCAGGCTGTTTTGCGTGAACCGCTGCCGGCGGAAGCCTTGTTGCAGTTGGGCGAGCTTGCGGACGGGCGGCGCGTTGCCGAGCCGAACGCCGTCGCTGAGGCGATCGACTATTTTGAAAGGGCGGCCGATACCGGCAAAAAACTCCCACGGTACGCAGAGCGCCTGGCCGCCTATCTGGCATCGATGGGTTTTGACGACCGGGCCGTCTCGATCTTGAAGGATTTAGAGGGCCGTCCGGGGTTGGGGCACGAGACCCACTTGCTTGCGATCAGACTGCATCTGAGAATGGCCGAGGTCACGGACCTGGCGAAGATCGACACGCTGATCGGTCAGGCCAAGGCCGCCGGGGCCGATCCACGGTCCATCGCGCGGGCGCGGGGGCATCTCGCTTGGATTCGCGGTGGCGAGGCTGCGCGGGAATCGGGGCGCGAGCAGATGCGCAAACTGCTAGAAGAAGATGCTTCGGACACCGAGGTCCGCCTGCTCTACGTGCGTATGCTGATGGATGGTGGCGACCGAGATCGTGCATCTTCGACGATTCGGCGCGGGTTGCAGTTCTCGCCCGCGACCGAGCACGGACGCCTGCATCTCGGCTGGGCCCGTATCGAATCACGCTCAGGCAGTCGTCGTAAAGCGGCGTCCCGAGCCCGTGCGGGATGGCTGAAGATGTTGGCCGCGAACCGACCCGCACGAGAGCTGCTCGATGCCGCAGAGCTCACCGTGCGTTACTTTCATCGCGACAAGAAGCCCACTCAGGCTCTCAGCGTCGGGCAAAAACTAACGGCTCGTGTGCCGTATCACAGCCGCTCATGGACGATTCGCGCTCGTGCAGCCCTGAAGGCCAATGAGTCCGTTGATGCGCGCGATAGCGCCAAAAGGGCCCTGCAGATCAACGACAAAAATGCGGCCGCCCACGAGCTCTTGGGGCGCTGTCAGCTCCGTTTTGGTCATAGAGATCGGGCGCGGGCCTCGTACCGGCGGGCGATCGAATTGGCCAAGGGCACGCCGGAGGAGAGCGACTATCGCTCTCGCCTGCGTCGTCTGTAAATCCTCGCAAGCGAGGGTTCCCCGCCCACTAGGTAGGAGGGGAGGCCGAGGGTGTAGGCTCCACCGACGGAGTGGGTGTGTCTTGGGGGGTGGGAGCGTCGGGGGAGGGAGGATGAACGGGCTCCGTAGGCTCCGTCGCCACAGGTGGATTCTGGGGCGGTGATGCTGACAGATCTTCTTCTGAAGTGTGTGTGGACTCCGGAGCGGGGACCGGCTCACCCCGTACTTTCTTGAAGCCGCCCGCAAAGATGAAGATGCTGGTGACCACCGCCGAGAAGACCAGAGGTGGGAGGTTTTCCATTCCTTCCATGCCCCGCATCGTTGGGATTGTAGCGAGCACACCCGCCGCCATACCTCGTGGCAAGGAGACCGTGATCAGCTTGCGCTGGCGAGTGGTGAACTCTCCGCCCCCGGTGAGGGCCATGACCACCGGGATCCGTGCCGCCAGGAGCCCGATGCCGATCACAACACCCAGGATCAAGAGGCTCCAGGGAGGCCCGAGCATCAAGCCGATGTAGGTGAAGAAGAACGACTTGATGATGAAGCTCATCTGCGAATGAACGATGCGGACCGAATCGTCCAATTGCAGGGGGTGTTGGCCCGCTGAGAATCCGAGTTTTTTCATCAGCGCATCGGCGTTTCCGACGATCACTGCGAAGGTGAGTATGGCCATGGCCGGGCTGCCTCCGAAGGATTCGACCGCGACATACAAGAGGATCAAGGCCGCAATCGTGACGGGATAGGCATGTGTGCTGCCACGGAGGAGCCGAAGCACTGGCATCCATGCCCAACCGGCTGCGGCGCCGATGAGCAACGCGAGCCCAAAGTTCTTGGCAAGAACGATCGCGGAGTCTGCCGCGCTCGCGTGACCCGACATGATGATGTCGATCAGCGAGACGGCCAGAACGATGCAAAGGGAGTCGGTCAGCGCGGACTCGAGGCCGACAAGATTCGATACTTTCTCTTCGACCTTTGCCACCTGCATCGACGGCATGATCACAAGGGAGCTAGAACCTCCAAGCATCGCCCCGACCATGAGGCCCTTGAGGAAAGTCCAGTTGTGAAGCAGCCCGCTCCATGCTGCGAGCATGGTGATCGCCGCGATCACCAGCGTCGTCGAGATAAAGCCAAGCACGGCCATCACCGAAGCCCGCGGCGCGGCCTTGACCAATTGGTTGATGACCAGCTGGCTTCCACCATCGAAGAGCACGATAATGAGCGTCAGCGCTGCAAACAGCGGGAGGATGGGCTCAAGCTGTTGGGGGTCTACAAATCCGCTGACTCGCAGAACGACGCCTGCACCAATGAGCCACACGACGTCGGGAATCTGTGTTTTTCGAAAACTGATCTCGCCTACGGCTCCGAGCAAGAAGAGCCCCGCGAGGATCACGAGATAGACAATTGGGTCTGTCATGGATCGGCGGCAGGCTACCGCGAATGCGAGGGCGGGACACCCAAGACACTCTCGCGGTGTCCGACCTTCTGGGCGGGTGATTTACACCGACTGCCGACGGGTGCTGAGTGGACATCGACGCAGGGTTTCACGAGGTCCGAGTGTTTCTGTTTCGGCGTCGAGGGGGTCGGTCGCTGCTTGCGCCTGGGTGCTGATGCGGCCACGATGAAGCGCAGTGCGAGCGATACAAACCCGTGAGGTCCCTTTTCCGTGGCGGCTCGGTCGAAAGACCGTGATATGCGCGCTCTCGTTCGTCGCGCTCTCGTCCGTCGCAGCCTGTGGGAAGACGCCTCCACCAAGGATCTCTGGTCGGCTGTGGATCGATGCTTTTCCGACGGGGCCAAAGACGTCGATTCATGCCTTTGCGCTAGGCGACATCCGTGGTCGAGCGGTGGGAGCCTTCTATGAAGGCTCGATGTTTCGCGGTCAGCACGATGCCTTCGCCTGGAAACAGATAGGCGCCCATGACGCTACGCTACGACTGCTTCAAGATGGGCTTGAGTACCCGATCGAAATCCGGAGCTGCGATCCGAGCGCCGGATTCGATCTTTGTATACAAATGGGCGGCGATCCCAAGGGTGTTGGGCGCTACCAGTCACGCAGACGCTGGGCGCTGCCCCATGCGGGGCATTCTCAAACCGCAATTGATCCCGCTCAGCTGATTGTCGAGTTGGCGGAGCAGGATCCGGATCTCCAATGGCGGCCGAGCGGTTGAGGGATTCCTCGGGTGCTCTAGCCGATCGGGATGGTTACGGGCGGCGAGGAGGGGTCGCATCCCCACTCGAAGTTGTCGAGGAAGATGTAGCTATCTAGAATCGAATCAGACAAATCGAAGATGGCAAACACGAGGGTGATCGTCTCGCCTGGGACCACGCCTGCGGTGGTGGAGAGCCATTTGGTACTCGCGTGCTGGCGCATGCAAGTGTCTGCGAGTTCCGGTAGGTTTCCGGCATCGTCCTTGAAGTCGAGAAAGCCAGCGTTCAGTGAGATGGGGTTCCCCTCGCCGTCGAAGGAGATGTTTCCGGTCCACAGCTCGGACTCCAGCCAACCGACGTACATGTCGTTGTACGCGGAGCCGAAGTACTCTGGATACTCTGTCGAGAAGAATGCGAAGTCGTAGGAGAAGGAGGTCGCGCCCTCTGGAACTTTAGTCACCATGCGCATCTCCGTGTAGTCGTTTGCGGAGCTTCCAGCCTTCAGCTGGTCTTCGATGCTGTTCGAACAGTCGCCGGTCCCAATCAGAGAGGGGTCTGCAGTGCAGTCAACATCGCCAACCTTTGTAGAGACGATTGGCGGAGGAAGCGCAGCCCCGACGTTGTAGTCTCCGAGGTCGTCGTTGCAGTGGGTCGGCATGGTGTTGCCGTCGGTTGGCGGAGTTGGATTGTCGAGCTCAATGACGTGGCCGCTGCCAAGTACTGCGAAAGCGGCTCCCTCTGTCGGGTCCCAGGTCGAGGTGTTGCCAAACTTGGTGCGGACACCGATCGCGGTATTGGAGCCGCGGACGGAGATGTCATCGGGCGTGAACTCGCCCGGACAGCCGATGCCGATCGCGGTGAAGGGGGTCGCGCTGCTGCTGTCGCAAGGAGTATGCTCCGTAAGCTCACACTCGTCGTTGCAGTCCGGGTCATCGGGCGGGCAGTCGTCCCCGACGTCGCCGTTTGAACCGAAGTCGAGCCTGATGTTGTTGTCGCCATCACCGTCGCCGTCGCCGTCGCCGTCGCCGTCACCGTCGCCCTGAGGGATGTGGATTCCGCCGTCGTTGCTGTCTTCAGCCTTGTCACCACACCCGGCCACGGTGAAGGCCAAGACTGCAACTGTTCGTGTAGCGCGCATCCATCTCATAGGCCGGAGCCTAGCACTGCCTGAGAGCGGGCGACAAGCCTCGTAGGTCGAGCAATCGATCCATAATGATGCTCAAAGTGCGCTCATTTACATTCTTCGGTCTTGGGTCGAGCGACCGTTTGGCCGTTCCTGAACGGTGGTCGGGAACCACGAGACCGAGTCGATTGCGGGGTTTTAATTACATAGTTTACATTGTGATTTGCAGGGAGAACTTCAGGTATAAGCTGGTTCTGATGAGTGAAGAGCCTCCCGAGACATTGAAGCCGTGGCCGACGGTCGGTAAGACACCCAAGCTTTCGAAGCTTGGCCCGCGTTTTTTTGCGTTTATCGAGGCGCTCGACGGCCCGGTTGTGTTTTTCGATCTTGAGACGACGGGTACGGATACGCAGCGGGATCGGATCGTCGAGATCTGTCTTTTGCGCGTGTCGCCTTTGCCCGTGGGGATCGAGAGCCCGCGTACTTGGCGGATTAACCCAGAGATTCGTATCCCGAGCGAGGCTTCGGATATCCATGGCATCTACAATGCAGATGTAGACAGTTGTCCGACCCTTGCCGACATCGCCGATGATGTGCTGGCGATCATGCAGGGCGCGATATTGTCGGGATTTGCCATTACCCGTATGGATCTTCGTATGTTGCAGACGGAGATGGCCCGTGTCGGAAAACGTTTCGATCCAAGCGGTTTCAAGACCATCGACTCGCAGGTGATTTACCATAAGCGCGAGCCTCGAAACCTCTCGGCCGCGGTGCAGTTTTATTGCGATGAAGAGCTAGAGGGTGCCCATGGCGCCGAGGCTGATACGGTGGCGAGCTTGCAGGTCTTCGCGGGGCAGCTGCAAAAGTATGAAGATCTTGAGCTTGGGGTTGAGGGGCTGCACGAAATATCGACGTCTCTAAATGCAGCCTTTGTGGATGCCGGGCGACGCTTTGTCTGGAAAGACAAGGAGCCCGTGTTTAACTTCGGAAAACTTCGAGGGCGCAGCTTGCGATCGGTGGCCGGCGATCCCGGTGAGCGCGACTATCTGCGGTGGATCGTTCAAGGTCCGTTTGAGGCCGACACCCAACAGCTGGTTTGCGAAGCGCTCGAAGGGAAAATTCGCGTTCATAAGGGGACGTGAAACGACGCTTCGCGCGACGATCGCATGCGCGGGGGCGGCGCTCGTGTCCCTAGGAGGTTCGTAATTCGCAACCGTGGGCGACTTCGCAGTAGACTCGATGGACTTGAGCGAGATCGAGCCAACGGTTAAGTTTGAATCCCTGGAGCTGCTTGTGCAGGAGCTGCTGCTACAGCGAACCGAGGGTTTAGAGGGTCTTCAACTGGCTGCTTTCATCGATGGATGGTCGAGCCTGCTCGACCTCGTGCGGCGGACTGACCTGATCGTGCCCGAAGCTCGCCCCGATGTGGCGGATGCGCTTGCGCTTCTGGTCGAGCGGGTGCGCGCCGCTCAAGCCGCAGTCTTGGACGACGGCACGGGCTGAGCGAGATTACAGCAGGGCTGGACGGATTTCGCATGTGCCGCGATTCGTTGATCGGTCTAAAATCGCTCAACGGGCCCCACTGCATCAAGTTCTGTGTCGGTTAGGGGACTTGCCGTCTTGCAGGAATTTTCAGCATACGTGATAAACAGCGCGATGATGGATGCGGTGGATGCCAGCTTGCGGGGCCTCGAGCCCACGACCTTGTGGCAACAGTTTGATGCGCTGCGGAAAATACCGCGTGCGTCGTTGAATGAAGAAGGTGTGCGTCGCTACTTGCGTGGTCTCAGCGATGTCCAGGGATGGCAGTGTCTTGAGGATGGTGCCGGCAACTGCGTCGTGAAAGTGCCGGGGAGGGGCCGCGGCGTGAAGAGTCCACCGCTAGCGATCCAGGGTCATATGGACATGATCTGCGAAAAGCTTGGGTCGGTGGAGCACGATTTTGCAAAGGACCCGATCTCGCTTCAACGGACGACCCGAACGATTGATGGTGTGGAGCGCCAGGTCTTGATGGCTCAGGGGACAACGCTCGGGGCGGACAATGGTATCGGCGTGTGCACGGCACTTGCGTTGGCGCTCGAGCCCGGTCTCGACCATCCGCCGCTCGAGTTGGTCATGACCGCGGACGAGGAGACGGGAATGACCGGTGCCGCGAATCTCGATGGCACCTTGGTCACCGCACGACGCCTGATCAACCTCGATGCCGAAGAGCAAGGAAGCATTTATTTGAGCTGTGCGGGTGGCCGTGATTTTACGGCCCGATGGCTTGTCGAGCGAGAGGCGGTCGGACATGATGACCAGCCGCTACGGATCATTGTAGGCGGTCTCAAGGGTGGACATAGCGGGGTTGATATTCACTTGAAACGCGGAAACGCGATCAAGTTGTTGCTTGAGATTCTAAGTGATCCGCGTGTGGAACTCGACGGCGTGCGGGTGGCGTCGTTTGATGGTGGCGGTCGAGACAATGTGATCCCGCGGAGCGCCGATCTGCGTCTTTGGTGTGTACGCACACGCGTGCGTGCGCTTAAAGAGAAGATTGCCGAGGTCGCCAAGACCGTAGCGGAAGGGCTGGGTCCCGCCGACTCTGGCTTTTTTGTGCGTGTCGAAGGGCTTGATGCCAAAGAGTGTCCCTTGCCACTGGAGTCCTCGACAATGCGTTGCATCATGAAAGTCATGGGGAAGATTCCAGACGGTGTGCTCGCTTGGAGCCAGGTCATCGATGGTCTCGTCGAGACAAGCACCAATCTCGGAGTTGTCGAGACTCTCGCAGGCGAGTTGCGTATCGTCAGTCTGACACGCTCCTCGAAGGCCGGTGCGATCGAGGCCGTGCAGGAACGTATGGAACGGGCCGTCGAAGCCGCCGGTGGCACCGTAGAATTTTGCGGGGGCTACCCCGGGTGGGAAGCCGACACCGGGGGCAGTCTCTTGAAGCAGGCGGTCGCTAGCTACGAGCGACTCTTCGCCGCGAAACCAGCACTCAAAGCGATCCACGCGGGGCTCGAGTGCGGGATCCTGGGGGACAGGATTCCAGGGGCCGAGATGATCTCCGTGGGTCCAGAGCTGCGGAATGTACACACGCCCGACGAGGCCTTGGTGCTTGATTCGGTTGGACCCTATTGGACATTTGTCTCCAACTTGGTCCGTGACCTTTGCGAGGCGCGCGATAACCGACCCGAACAAAGCTTGGCTGGGACTGCGGGCCGCGCTCGCTAACTGAAGGAGGCGAAACTCGGTGGCAGCTCTGGGCTGCGCGTGGCTGCGACCGAAAGGTGGGGGCGTGGCCACGCGATATGATGTTTCACGATTCGCCGCTTGAGGGCGTGCCGCGTGATACCCAACAGATTCGCGGCATCCACGATACTTCCGGCCTGCTTAAGGGCTTCTTCACATAGGCGGTGCTCTGCCGAGGACAGGTTCAGAGATTCGATGACGACGGGCATAGGCGCACAGTATGAGAAACGCGCATTCAATAAAAGAAAAAAAAGACGAATCCCTTACGAAAACAACCAGGAATATACAGCCGCGCAGCTCGCGACATCTCCAGATTTGTATTTATGAGCAATTCAAATCACAGATTGGTCTCCATTTGATAGGCTCATGTGACCGCCGGAATGTGACCTTGAAATTGACAAGAGGAGGCGGATCGGACCGCTTGCATCGCTTGTCCTAGGGGTACACTTGGCTACTGTCCCCGGTTGTTGCTGCCAAAGATGGATTCTCTCGCGCAAGTCACGGTTCGTACCGACCTCCCCCACGCGATTTGTGTCCTTATTGTTGACGAGGACACCGACGCTCGCCTTCAGCTGGAGAGCGAGTTGGGCGATGCCGGGCACGCCACGGATTCCGTACACGAGGTCCAAGATGCGATCGAGCGCCTGCGAACGCAGGCCTACGACCTGGTGATCTGCCGCGGCCGGCCGCAAGACACTGCGGGGCATCGTCTCGTGGAGTGGATAGGCAGTCGCTCGCCCTCGACTCGTGTCATCATTCTTTGCGACGAAGTCACAGCGGCTCTGCGGGCCCAGTACACGCCATCACTGAACGTATCTCTGCTTGAAGGGCCGGTGGACCCTTCACAGTTGTTGGAGCAGGTGGAGACGCTCGGCGCTCGTCGGGGGTTCTACGGGAACTTTATCGAGGTCGAGCTCTTTGACTACGTACAGATGATCGCGCTTAGCGGTCGTGACAAACAGATTCGGGTGACGACGCCCCGCGGTGAGGGGAAAATTTGGTTTGAGCACGGGGATATCATTCACGCGATCTATCGTGAGACAGAGGGAGAACAAGCGTTCTACGCGATCTTGGCTGTGGGCCGAGGGAATTTTCATGAGGTCTATTTTCGCGAACCTCCGCGGCGGACCATCGTTGGATCGAGCACACATCTATTGATGGAAGCCGCACGGATGATGGACGAGGGGACGCTTGGCCACGGCCAAGAGGCCACCAGGAGGCGCGAGGACCCACCGTCGACTGAATTCCCAGAGGATGCCGAGACTTCGTTTGCGGGGCTCGCAGAGGATGCCGAACCCGAGTCCGTGAGCGGATCGGATGCCGGCCCTGGCGAATCGGACATCTTCAATGAGGCAGGCTTGCACGCCCAGGGCGAGGATCTTTCCGAGATTTCAGGGGTGTTGGTCGTGCCTCCGATTCCCCCTCAACCGGCGTCGCCATCGGCCAACGATGTTGCGAGCGCCCCCGCGGCAGACGCCAGTTGTTCGGGGGCTAGTTTGCTCGACGACCCGGAGACGCGAGCATTGATGTTGGGCCAGTTTTTTGAGTACGAGGGGGTCAATGGGGTGGCCATCGTGTCGAGTACCGGGAAGGTGCTCGCGGAGGACATGCGCAGCAACTCGGCACTTGTGACCCTGGCTGGCTTCTACATGCGAGGCGCGGCGAGGATCTCTCGGAACTTGGGCTACAACGTTTTTGACGGGATCGTGGCGCGCTCTTCGACCGGGCAACAGATGGTGATGGTGAGTATGGGAGCGACCTCTGCGGTTCTCTCGATCGAGATCGGTTGCGACGCAGACGCCGTCAGACGCGAAGTTATGGGAGTTGATGGATGAACGACTCTGATCACGTTGTGCTTGAGATGTTGGAGGAATTTGGGGCAATCCACGGCGTTCGGGGCGCCTTGATAGCGACCAGCAGCGGCGCCTTGGTCGATGGGCAGGGATCAGGTGTGGGTCCGGTTGTGGCCAACGATATCGCCAAAACAGTACGGAGGGTCGTCGTTGCCTCCGCGACGGTGGGCTCGCCTTTGGATGAGTTGCAGATCAATTTTGGTGTCGCGCGCATGATGATCGTGCCACTTCTGCACGAAACGACCCTCGTCGTGATGCTGGAGCGGGACACCGCGACCGAGCCGGTCAATCGATTCTTGAGCTTGGAGCTAAATCGCTTAAATGCTTTGCTCGGGGTCGCGATGAGCGATCCGGACGAAGCGGAACTGACTCCGACGAGCGACGAAGTTTCTGAGTTGATGACCGGCGAGTTGGGGCCAGTGCTGGTGCGAATTCAAGAGTGCCTTGCGGTTTACCTGCAACGAGCGGGCATCGCCGACAGCGATGCCACCGGCCTGATGCGCACGCAGATGCAAGAGTGGTTGCAGTGCTGCAGCCCGTCGGCCTACACATTTCCGCTCTTGCTCGATGGGCTCGCGCAGGAATTCAATCAGTGTCCGGAGCACCGCAGCGAGTTTGTTAGCGATGTGCACGCGATCTGGAGCGAGTCGGGGTCGACGGGCGATTCGATTGGTTGACGACAAGCGTTAAAACCGAAGACCAAAGCTTAGACGATACTGGTGATACACCGGTGGAAATCCCCTTCCGGTGAACGCCATTCCGGCGTTTGGGATGAGAACCGCCATGGACAGGGTATCGAGAACAAAGGCCGTTTCTTTTGTTGGGGACCACCACTCTAGCAGGCCGTGGACAAAGTCGGATTTCGCGTCGCACCTCGTCCACCAGCGCATGATCGCGAAAACCGGCCACGTCGTATAGTATGGCGAAATGGCGATGGGGACCAAGGACGGCGAGCAGGATAG